>Ga0114959_10000234_pt1 | contig 53601 bp, 62 predicted proteins | sample C_130625_EF_Meta_FD_87317 | JGI IMG/M metagenome (GOLD analysis project Ga0114959, IMG submission 87317) | Freshwater microbial communities from Lake Croche, Canada to study carbon cycling - C_130625_EF_MetaG | ecosystem: Environmental > Aquatic > Freshwater > Lake | place: Lake Croche, Canada...
ACTCGGATTGAGTACTGGTGGAACTAAAGAACTATCTGACATTCCTTGATTCTCATCAATGTATTTTCTCCACGAGATGAACGTAGTGGGCCTAGACCCGCGAACATTTCAAACCGGCACCCTAATTTTGGTCGGCCTTGCCGACCAAAATTAGGGTTTGATACCTACTTCGCTAAGCGAAGTAGGTAACGCACAAAGTGCCGGTTTGAAATGCTTACGCATAAGACCGGCAGAATCATTTGGAACGGGCCTTGCGCGCTTTGCTGCGCAAGGCCCGTTTCAAATGTTCGCCGGTCTAAATTAGCCTTTCGTAAAGCATTCAAGTATGTTTCCAAGACGTCTAGTATTCTGTGGTGGTGGTACGCGTGTCATAACCTTTGTACATGCGTTAGTCGAACTCGAACGCGCCGGCCGATTGCGCAATGTCAATGAATATTGGGGAACGTCGGCGGGTGCGTTGATCGCATCGTTGTTTGCGTTATCCAAAACGGCTATGCGTATGCGGACAGTCTTAGATATGGTAGATTTCGTGAAATTTCGCGATATGGATGTGACGAATCTTTTTACAATTACGAGTTCGTGGGGTCTGGATGATGGTACGTCGCTTTTAAAAGAACTTGAGCGGATTTTTGAACTGATTGAGCCTGGCTCCTGTTTTCGTACGCTTCGCGACGTTCCAGAATTGAATATTGTCGTGAGCGATCTGAATATTCGCGAAACGGTCGTTTGTAACGCAATCAATTATCCTACCTTACGCGTAGTCGAAGCCGTACGAGCAAGTATGAGTTTGCCGATATTTTTTAAACCCTACGTGAATCCTATCAACGGACATTACTGGGTCGATGGCGCCGTACGAGCGAATTTTCCGTGGGATCAACTACCCAACGACGAGGCCCGTCGTGAATCTCTCGGATTCGCTTTTCTAAAAACAACGGACGTTGCTCCAGTCTCATTTATGGACTATGTATTTTCTATGATTCATTTCGATGAACCAAAGAAATTCAAACATTTAAAACAATACTGGAATTCCAACATTCTCTTCTTTCCTGTTCCGCCGTTTCCGGCGTGGTTTATGCGACTGCTTCCTGAAGACCATAAATTACTCGAGACAAACGGCGTACAGACCGCGCACGAGTGGCTTACGCAGCACCCATCTTCTGTTGTAGAAACGCCCGAAATCCCGCCTCGTTGCGCTCACCGTTGTATTCGGTCATATTCCCTTCCGCATCGTAAAATCGGATTGTCGGATATCCGCTCACCTTTTCCTTTACCAGTTCGGGATTCTTTTCCGCCTCTATCGCCGAGCATTGGACTGTCTTTCCGCCGATGGTCTGTGTAGCGCCGAGTTTTTCGAACTCGGGCTTCGCGGCGTGGCAGTGCGGACACCAATCCACATAGTACATATTAAACTTGTAGGGTGCGGCGGTTACGTAAGACGCTCCTTTTCCGTGATTCTCAAAGCCTTCCGTATTTTTGTAACGGGCCCAGAGAAAAATGAGAAGTACGCCGGCCAGAAAGCATACATAAGGTAAATAAGAGCGTTTAAAGAGCGACAACATCTTCTAATAAGAGATATGAATAAAATCGTGAATCGCGGAGGTACGCTAGTAAAACTATCGGCGGAGATTAGTGCCGATCCGCTATGGTTATCGTCCGATATCGGACGCGCAAAAACGCTGGAAGCGCGTTGGATAGCGATGGGAGTTTCAAACGACGAGTGTCGGAAACTTCTACCCTGCGCTATATGGCTCGCAAAGTTTCCGGGAACTCAATATTCTGATACAATTATGACGCGTTTAGCCGAATTACGTTGTACAAATTAGGTTCGCGCTCATTTGTAATGAAAAAATGAAATATTTGTGGTGTATATATAATACACCACAAATGACTACAAATGTGTACGTTCTTCGTTGTGAAAGCGGGAAGAGATATGTTGGAAAGGCAACGGATGTTCAAAAGAGATTTCAAGAACATAAATATGGGAATGGTTCTGCTTGGACAAATAAGTATAGACCGCTTATTATTGAAAAGATTTATAAGAACGTGAGTCCATATGAAGAAGATAAAGTTACAAAGGAAACAATGGGCAAATATGGAATCAATAACGTCCGTGGAGGCACATATTGTTCTATAAAACTAAGCGATGCTCAAAAAGAGTCCTTAGAAAAGGAGATTCGAGGTGCTCAGAATTGTTGTTTCAAGTGTGGAGATACAAATCATTATGCGATGGATTGTAAAAATGAAAGTGACGATGATGACGAGGATGATGCCGAAGAAGAGGACGAGGAAGAGGATGATGACGAGGATGATGACGAGGAAGAGGACGATGACGAGGAAGAATACTAAAGAAGAATTCAAGTCTAACGAAATCCACCGGTCATTCGAAATCGCGTAGCCCGACGTTTTTTAAGCGTACCTCTTCCTTTGACGGCGCGACAAGTTTTCGTCTTGAGATTTCGGCTTTTTCCGCATCCACTACTGAACGCACTCAACTCCGAACATAATCCTGTAAATGATTCGTGCGACTGAGATTCTTGAAGTTCTTGGCACATAACCTTTTCTGCGCCGTACAGCCACGACGTAATTTTTCGTCGGCCTTCGGTAAGATTTGGTATTTTGCGTACAGACTCGTGCCAAATGCGACGCCATTCCGCGAAAGGAAGTACGTTCGGAAGCAGTGACCACCATTCTTGAATATAATACAAACGCTCATTCGTATTACTCATACCCCACCGATTACGTAATTCGGGAGTGTTTAATATACTGAGTGGAGGAGCATTTGGCATAGGACTTGTACTGACGGCCTTTCCTGGTGTAGTATAGGCTACGGAAAATAAAAAGTCCCATCCAATCATACGTCGTTGGGTACACGGCTTGGCAATCATACTCGCATATGTTGCTTTCACATCTTTCCACAGGGGGTCCTTGGTTTCCAACAGTTTCTGATCTCGTAATTTACCATTCACGCGATTATGAATACGATATAACCACGGAGCAAAATCTTGGCTTGGTACGGGATCCATTGCGTAATAATCACTTAGACTCGCACGACAGAACTTACACGGTAGCACCCACGGCAGTAATTCGAAAAACCGATGAAGTTCCTTGGATGCGGAAGTTTCAAAGGCGATGAGATGTAGTAATCTCCAACCACTCGGTCCCCAGAAGCGGGTATCCATCCTTACTTAAGGATGAGAAAATTTGAAGGTATTTGTACAGTAAAATCATATGTAATGAATCACGGCTATCCCGATACCTGGCGATATGACCACGAACTTACGCAGGAAGAACGGCGACTGGAGAACAAATATAACGAAGAAATGCTACTCTATATGCCGTATGACATCACACCTGGAAAGTGGCACGATATCTATTGGCTGCTGACGGAATGGCGTACGTCTTCGGCAACCATTCAGGCCGCGAGTACGCCTAGCGAGAAGCAAGAACTTCTGAAAAAGCGGTATTTATTGAGTTATCATTTAGATTCATATTTATCCAAAGTGATGCGACTAAAATCATAATGATAATATGATGATTTTATGAAATTATCCGGCGTCTATAGTTTTACGCGCGGATGGAATATTTGTAGAAGACAACATCGCCGTTCTTGAGGCCCGCCTGCTTCAGAGTTGAGGCTAAATCGAGGATTTTTCCTTTGTTGTCAATCACTTTTTCGTTGATAGTCACTTCAGGATCTATCTTCATCAGCGCGTCCGCCGCGTTCGCGAGTTGCTGTACGGTTTCCGAATCCTCGACCGTCAGCGTAAAGGAGTTGCCCGCGACCGTCTTGGCCAGATTGTAGATTTCGAGCGTAGAAAGAGTCTTGGTCGGCAGAATCTGCGCCTGCGTCTTCAGTGTCACCGTGAGCTTGGTCATTTGTTTCTACCTTAACAGAATATTTTTTTATTTTATGTGATCGCGCGCATGTAATGCGGTGAATGATCCGGTCACTAATACAATATAAAATAATAATTTAGCTTCAAAAGATGATACAAAGTGCTCTAGAAAAAGACTTACAGTTCCCCATAGTCCGATCCAAAGAAAAACAGTCAGCACTGTTTCTTCCAGAAAACGGTGCGGACTTCTCATTTTAAAAGGCTTTCTACTTAAAATCCGAACGTCGATGTACTCGCCAACATAGGGCGAACCGGGGTACCTGGTTGATACGATGCTTTACATTTGATATCGGGTTCTGGGCACGGTGCGCACTGTGCCGCGGGACACGCCGGGCACGCCTTCGGCTCCGGGCACTGTACAACCGGACAACGTGGACGAGGACAGGGAGGGCAGTCGCCAATCTTACAGGGTTTCGAGCACGTCGAAATACACGGAGGACAATGTGGTACCGACGACTTCAGAACATACTTCGACATATCCGGTTGCGGAGGACATTCCGTCTTCAGCATATATTTGGACATATCGGGCATAGGCGGGCACGGAGGTACCGTTGCCTTGAGTACCCACTTACTCGGATCTGGTTCAGCGCATTCTGGGCATCGCGGTGGCGGCTGAGGCACGGGAGGTCGCGGACATCCGCAGGGCCGTGGCTGTTTGCACCGATTACACGTAGTATTCTCATCGTCGTCGTAGTCATCGAATCCCTCGGTTTTCTGGCGCTTTCCTAACAGAAATCCTACTACGAGCGCAAGTAGGAAAAATCCGGCTACATAGAGTATATCTATCTTCAATCCTGAAGCCATTCTATTTATGATGAGTGATTTCTTTTGGCCTGTTCATTTACATCATATCGCCTTGGAATTTCGCAGTAGGATCATACTTCGGGCATCCAAACATTTCTGGATACCACGCGCCCCACGTATCGCCGATCCGATTACACACCATTGTAAAGTTACCTTTCCAAGAATAGTCGGCTCCTACCGCATCAGGGTTCTTTATACAGCCAAAGTTCGCCGGATCCCCTAGTTGCGCAGCCTGTACTTGACTACATAAATCGAGCGCGCGCTTTTTGAAATCTGGACCTCCTACAGTACTCGGATCAAATGCGGAAGCCGACGCACGGCGCGCAATAGTATCGTCGTTCATCAGGAATCCAGGGCGCTTATAGACATCGGGTGATACATCGCCATTGGGAAAATCGCCTCGCGAGGGTAACATATCTCCGCCCTGCGCACTCGTCAATTGCGAACTCGACGGATAATCCGCCGTCGAAAAAGGTACATCCATTCGCGTCGATTTCGTAGACGGTAAATCAATCGGAGGGGATGTGTCGCCCCTCTTCGAACCGTTCATAATCACTTGGATAGTTTTCATTTCGCGACTGTACAAATCATAGAGTTCCTTTGGTACGGGAGTTTCACTTATTGCGAGATTCGTCAACCGTTTCTCCATTTCTTCCAATCGGTCAATCAACCGGCCCTTCTGTGCGGTTTCCGGATTGAATTCGAGATTCAATTGTACATTCCATTTGAGATACTGCGCGTTTTGTAAAAGCGCTTGTAACGCCGGATTGGATGAGATCATATCCACGGGTGGAGCCGTATTCTTCGTTTCCATTTTGCCGACCGGAGCCATCAATGTGGGTAATGCGGAATCGGTATTGGATAATTGGGCTAAGAAAGCCTTGGCCGCATCCGGATGAATCGGTACATCTTCTAATTTCATCTTTCCGCGTTCGACTCCCGTAATTATATCGCCTAAATCACTATCGAGTTTCTCCAAAAGGGAAATACGATTGGTGAGCGTCGCCGACGTGGAACGTAAATTCGACAATCGTACAATCTCTTTTTGGATACGACTCTGTAAATCGTGTAATTCCTTTATCGTGATTTGTCCAGGCGGACCCGCAACGATTGTCGGAGTTGTATCGAGTGCGGGTTTCGGTTGCTCGACTGGATTTATGCGATATACGCTATTGGCCCACGAACCACCTTTTCCGTTGCTTCCGCAACCTTGCGACATACCGTATTTTGCGTAATCTGCCGGATCGTCCGACGGCGACGAGGCGCACCATCCGCCATCCTGTACTGCAAACACTTTGTGACCTTTGCTCGCCGCGACCTTGAAACACTGCTCAATCGCATTCTCGCGAGTGTGGTAATCTCCTTCTAATCCAGGATTACCCTCTTCGGTCGGTATGGCGCGATCCGGCCGATCGCTGTAGCATCCAATCATAGAATACGGCGAATTGCTCGCCGTAGGTCCATTCACGACCGACGCATTTCGTAACGCGTTGGTCGCCGCCTCAATGTGCGTACGCATACCCGCAATACTTTGTACCGTGTAAATTGACGCATCGGGATTCGCGAGCGCGGTTTGTAACGTATTGTTAATCTGCGGAGCATTCGTCTTGAATTCCTGAATATCGGCTAATATGTTTGGCGCGACATTGGTCGACGCCGGATCTTTGGACGTCGCGAGCATGACTAAGTTATTCAGTGAATCCATCGTTGCCAGGACATCCTTTGGCTGCGCTTTGGCCAGCGTCGGATCCGACGATGTCGCGCCCGCCGTATCTGACGAAATCATAGATGTCTGTGGTGAGGAAGGTAGCGCGCCGTCCTGTTTGGAATTCTTAAATCCTTCGGTTTTCTTACGATAGACGTAAAATAATACGGCGATCAGAATCACACCTAAAATGGTGGCTACCACATTTGGTGTGAAATACTTGGAATACGACATTCCTCTAAAATAGTACTACTTTAATTTACATCCCCAGCACGGAATACTATCTTTACGAATGTACTTACTCATATCGGGGCATTGCGGAGGCGGAGGACACTTATGAGGTTTCGGAACCATATCACGGCGTATATATTCCTTCATATTTGGAATCGGCGGACATCCTTCCGGTACAATAGGATTGCTTAATAATATATCGTTTGGTTGGCTCACCACTGGATATTCATTGACGATAACCACCGGGGGAGGTTTCGTCATTTGAAATGAAGCGCCTTGTAACAGCGCTTGGCTTTGAACTGGCTTCATAGCATCTGCGGCGGTTTGTGGAGTGGAGCGAATCGTAGTCGCTCCGTCGGGTTGTGGCGTGGCTCCCTCCGTCTGAATGGTCGGAGCAGGCGCGGTAGGAGAGGGTAAATCATCGCTTATATTGGGTGTTGATGTACCAGGTTCCAGCAAACTCTGAATACTCTGCGCTAACGCTTTGAAATCTGGTGTGCCTGCGGGACCGGCCGGTACATTTGGACTATTCTTCACGGGTTCCGGTTTGTGCTGAGATACATCATTATCCTGTGTTTTTAATAATTCCTGTACGGGATCGACGGGCTTCTGAGTGTTTTGAATTGGCTTCAGTATTGGAGGACCCATCGCGGGCGGATTGATCGTAACATTTACGTCTTCGTACGCTTCGTACATACGATGTACCGCAAACGAAGGATACACATATACAAAAAGTCCTAAAAAGGCTATCGCTATCCAAAAGAATAACGTGTACATTCTATTTTACAGCACGCTTTTAAAAATTGAGAGTACTCTATATCTCCAACATTCTTCTTTAGTTGCGAATGTACAAACTACGTTACAAAGAAGATGACGCGATCGAAGTCGGATTGGACGAAGCCGGACGCGGATGTCTCTTTGGTCGTTTATACGTCGGAGCGGTTGTATTCAGCAACGAATATGAAGATTTCTTCGATCACGGAGCGATGCTGAAAGATATCAAAGATTCAAAATTGCTAAGTAAGCGAAAGCGTGATATTTTGTACGATTATGTCCAAGAGTGCGCGCTAGATAAAGCGGTCGCGTATTCGGAAGCCTCGGAAGTCGATGAACTGAATGTACTCCAGGCTGATTTGACGTGTATGCATCGTGCGTTGGATGCGCTTACGGTACCGATTGAACGGGTGATTGTAGATGGCGATCATTGGCGGCCGTACAAGGATGTCGAAGGACACGCGATTGTTGATGGCGATGCGCAGTACTTGGCTATTGCGGCTGCGGGTATTCTGGCGAAAGTCTCGCGCGACCGATGGGTTGCCGAACAAGTTGCGGCGCATCCGGAATGGGATACGCATTATGGACTCGGAACGAATATGGGATACGGTACATCCGTACATATGAAAGGTCTCACCGATCATGGAGTCACGGCGGAACATCGTCGTTCATTTGCTCCGGTGCGCGTTGCGCTAGGGCTTCCCTTGAAGGAAAAATTCCAAAAAGGGAAGAAACGGGGTTGGATAGGCGTGGAGGACGCAACTTAGTGCTTACGGTTCATGCGATTCTTGCGGCTCGCCTTGCGACTGTTCTTGCGGCTATTTTTGCGGTTTTTGCGGCTGGCCTTGCGCTCCTTGCGATCCTTGCGGTTGGCCTTGCGACTGTTCTTACGATTCTTGCGGCTATCCTTACGGCTGGCCTTGCGGCTCTTGCCGCCCGCCTGGTTCTTGCGCTCCTTGCGGTTCTTGCGACTGGCCTTGCGGTTCTTGCGACTGGCCTTGCGGTCCTTACGATTCTTACGATTCTTACGGGTCGCGGCGGGCATCATCCAAGCGTTCATTTGCTTATATTGAGGTGTGCGAAAATAAACCGCACCGCGTAAAAATTTGACGGCGCACCGTTCGGAGATGTACTCTTTTAAAAAATGTATATCCTTTTCTTTGATACGGAAACCAATGGATTACCGTTAGTACGCAACTCATCCGATATCAACAATTGGCCCAAAATAGTACAAATTGCCTGGCAAATCTGGGAATTCACTGCCGCATCTGGCGCATCCGGAGATGTCACGTCGCACAAAGTCAGCGCCCAATCTTTCCTAGTCAAACCGGAACCGGACATTGTCTGGAACGAGGGATCGTATGCGATTCATAAAATTTCGAAAGAGCGAGCCTTGTCGGAAGGCTCTTTGGCGTTAGACGTATTTACCGCGTTTGCCGATGCGTTGAAATCCGTAAAAGTTGTATGCGCGCACAATCTAGCTTTTGATAAGCCAGTCGTACTCGCGGAACTCCAACGTTGCTCAATAGATATTCGTCTATGGCCAACAATTGAGTATTGTACGTGTATCAATACAAAGGAACTTCTCAAACTACCCGCGCGGTTTGCGAAACCCTGGGATATGTACAAACTACCGAAACTCATTGAACTCTATACCTTCCTATACAGTCCCGCAATGTCCTTTGAATTTCATTCGGCTGCGGGTGATGTCGAGTGTCTCGTTCAGTGCTTCAAAGAATTGGTACGTCGTCGTCTTGTACCCTTAGTGACATGGGAGCGTAACTTACGCGTCTTAGAGACTCTGCGAGAACCAACAAAGTGATCTAAAATCGCTGCGTCTTCCGCGTACTGCTGGTCAATGACGTTTTCCGCCGCGAAATGTCCGCCGCCCATATCAATTCCTACGAGCGCCGTCCATCCCATTGCGCGTAGTTTTTTGGCCCATTTCACCGCTTCATACGGTAAGACTTGCGCGTCATTGATACCTGTACGAATCAGGCATAGCGGAGCGTTCTTCGGTGCTACTGGCACCGTATCGACGGGACTAATCTGCTGTAGGCTTACGTAATCCTCTATTTTTCCCGCTGGATCGCCAAATTCGTCGTATTCCATCTGCGTTAAAGGTAAATTTGGATTGCTCGTCGTTCGTAATACATCGACATACGGAACTTCGGCATAAATCGCCGCAACGAGATGCGGATATTGCTGTGCGATATTCGCTGCGAGTAATCCGCCCGCGGATCGTCCGTAGAAAATCGTCTTTTTCGGATCTATACGAAATCGTCGTTGTACGGACTTGAGCACCGCTGCCGTATCATCGAAGGTATTTTGTTTTCGTAGCGTTCGTCCGTCTTCGTACCAAGGATCGCCGTTATCACGACCGCCACGCGGCATTGCTACTACATAGGCGTATCCTCGCGTGAGCCACGAAAGCCACCGCATTGGATACGACCGACGACTACTGATACCGTAGGAACCGTACGCCTCTACAATAAGTTTTTTTGGACGTAACGTTGTACTGACATACGTGTAGGGAACCGCCGTACCATCTTTCGATTTCGCGACTCCGAATGAGGCATACGGAATATCCAACATAGACGGAAATTGGAAAATCGGCAGTAACGTATCCTCGACAATCTGATACACAATTGTCGGCTTACGTGGGCTTGTAATACTTACCGATGGATGCGTAGAATATCCGTGAATCATAATTTCGTTCGGCTCCTGAGGCGCAAAGAGGCGCGTAAATTGTCCTTGATGAAATCGGTACAGCGATGTAAAACCGCTCTTCACCGTTGTAACGAATACAGAATCGCCGAATTCTCGCGCGTTAACAATATGCTCTCCGTGCGGAAGTGGATAGTTTCGGCGATTCTGGACGATTGCGCGTTCTTTTCCATACGTTGTCATCGAGATAGGTATAAGCGTTTCGTGTAAGAGCGGAGTGATCCATTCGATTCCTGAAGTTCCTACAACTCGTCCTATGCGCTGATCGAGCGCATTGTGTGCGCATATGTACGGTTTATCCGCCATAATCAAGTCGATTTGGAATCGTTTGTCTGAATTCGTATAGAGAACTTCTTCGTGCTTTCCCGTATGTTTTTCGGCCCACAGAATCGCCGGATAGCGTAAATGATTCTCGACGTTCTGGTACAAGATATGGTTGCCGAGAAATCCAGCGTTCGGACCGACCGCGTGTTTGGACGTCCAACACGACTCTTCTGTGCGTACGTTCCATACCTGTAAAGCCAGACGCTCTGCGCCGTCGCCGATATCACGAATTGTAAAATACAGTTCGGAATCATTATCCACTCCGAAATCGGTCAAACCGATATGAGTACGTACGATAGTTTGCGATACATCTAGAAACCAGATATTCTTACGATGACCTGGCGCGTGCTGAATACGGATAGTCAATCCCTGCCATAACATCGTTTCGTGCGCAAACGCCGGCTCCACAGGAATTTTGTACTTTTCTATATCCTTTCGCCACGCGTCCGTCGGTTTCTTCGCCGCCGACCAGAGATCTAGTTCTTCCTTCACGGCGGAAAGGAATTCCTCGGATTCCGTATCTTCTAACGCCGCGAACGGATCAAACCATTTCGCGTGGCCGATATCCCGCCACGGATGTGTATCTCCGCGCAGCGACATTCCTTATTTAAGGGTGTAGAGAATATCTTACGAAAGATATGGGTGGTCTGCGTATCGGTGTGCTAAGCCGCGCGAATCAATGGGGACTTCTCCAAGATTCGAAAATCGTTGAGCAGGTGCTGCGGGAGTGTTCCGCGGGCGGATACGCCACCGTAGATTCGGTCGAACATCTTGATCCGGTCATGTTCTACGGAAAAAAAGTCAAAGCCGTGGATATATTTATTCACTTAGAAGAACCGTGCCGTGCGGCGTTCTCGTGGGCGAAAATGAATATTATCGTCGTCAATCCCGAATGGTGGCCGACCGACGCGTGGAACTGGGTATTCGCGGAAAAAGGCGGAGCCGATCTCGTTCTCTTCAAATCGGAACACGCACGTTCTCTGTTTCCTGAGATTGATGCGAAGCGCGCGCGTGTTGTACGATGGCGTACGGCTCCCGCGATTCAGCACGCTCTTTCGTCGCTTCCGAAGACTCCGCAGCGTCGCGAATTTCTCTTTCTAATCGGAGCGTCGGCGAATAAACTCGCCGCCGCGCGGACGATTCTTACGGCTTGGAAACCGACATGGCCACCGATGCTGGCTGTAGGAGATACCGAAGTCGTCGCGCAACTCAAAACGCTAACCGTCGCACCAAACATCCAGATTCGCGAACCGTTTCATCTAGAATCGGACCGTATTCGGGCACAAGTAGAGTATGCGTTTCATATTGTCGCGTCGGAAGCGGAGGGATTCGGATATACGTTCGCCGAAGCGGCGGCCGTCGGCGCGATTCCACTCTGGACCCGCATTCCTGTGTATGAAGAATTATGGGGCTCCGTCGTGAAGAACGTGGGTCAAATCCAGATGAGTCGGCCTACTACGCGTAAATATCGCGATACGTTTCAGACGATTGATGCGGCATCTCTGGAATCCGCAGTATCGTCGATTCTCTCGTTGTCATCTGAAGACGAGGCGTTCTTACGTGGCGCGTTACGGCACGCGGCGACAACCCGTATTACGGAGTTTCGAAGCGGATGGCGGAATATTATGAAATCCGCAACGACAAAAGTCAATAAAACCTCCGCAGTTTCTTTACCTCCAACATCTCTTTCCGATTTTCCTTCTGTCGCCGTTATTACAATCACTCGTAATCGTCCGCGGTGGTTTCCCAATATGGCGCAAAATATACTCAAGAGTAACTATCCACCGGATAAACTCACGTGGGTGATTGCGGACGACGGAGAGGGTGCGGGTCGGGTCGATGAAGCCGTCATGAAATTCCAGAGTGCGAATCCGTACATTCGCGTCAAATACGTCTCGTTACCGAAACGGCTCGCTGTCGGCGCGAAACGAAATAAGGCGTGTGAAGAGGCTCCCGCCGAGGCAACCGTATTTGTGATGATGGATGACGATGACCATTATCCCGCCGGATCGATTGCCGGTCGTATCGCGTGGATGCGGGCGATGGGTAAAGAATGTGTAGCGTGCGCGACTCTTCCCATGTATCACTGTACAAAATATATCTCGGCTATCAATGTACCACCTCTCGGACTTTCGCCAGCCGAGCGCGTGTCCGAAGCTACGCTGTGCTTTACGCGGAAGTTTTGGGAGGCTCGTAAATTTCCAGGGCCAGTGAATGTTGCCGAGGGCGAGGGATTCTTAGCGGGTCGTGAAACAGAAGTGGGCGAAATCGGACCCGAAGGAATTATCGTTTCGTTTCTACACGGTGGAAATTCGACCAGTCGTCGTATTCCTGCGGATTCGGAGCCGAACGGCTGTCATTATGGATTCAGTGATGAATTTTTTTCCTATTTAGCAGGTATGGAATAAGATATGTCGAGTCCAAATAATGATCCGCCCGCCCACGTACAGTGGAATCACGCAATTGAAACTCTTCTCTCCAAATGGTGCGACCAGGCGAAATGTTTTGAATGGATGCATACGGAAGCGCACTCGTACGCAGATCGTCGTGCGAAAATTTTGATGATTACCTCCAATTCGGTCGCCGCCATCGGCGGACTCTCCAATCTTATCGCGGGCGGTACGACCGTCGAAGGATTTCAACTCTCGTGGGTCTTCGGATCCCTGGCGATTATCGTCAGTATAACAAATATGTTACAGGAAAAACTCGGATACGCTACGCTCGCGGGAGAATACAAGCACTACTCTACAGCGTGGGGTATGATTCGTAGTAAAATAGAAGAACAACTTGCGATGCCGCCCGCGAGTCGTAAAGATTGCGGAACCTTTATGAAATATTTACGACAAGATATGAATCAGGTGAGTATGAACGGAAATTCGAAAATACCTGAGCATATCCGTGCATTATGCTTTCAGAAATTCAATAAAATACCGGAATTTTCGATTCCGGATATCTGCGGTGAAATGGAACATACACAGGTATATATGACGGGAGATACGATTACACAACCTTTACTTCCGAATAGTGTATTGCTTCCCGTATAGTCTAAACATTCTTCCAACTAAAAGGTAGAGGATGGACCTTTCTGGATTTCGCACCGATACAAATACGTTATTAGAATATCACTTGAATATCGCGGGCAACATCGTGACAGATGAACGCGATTATTTACGTCCCTGGCGACGACGATTTCGTGATATTCTAATAACGAAAAACGAGGAAGCCCTCGGATTTCTGGAGAAACCCCAGGCCGAGTGGTCGGCCGAGAAACGGCACGAGAATTTCTTCCAATCTATGCGAGGTCTTCCGTCGAATTCGAAATGGATGACCGACTATGTAACCCGTATTCTAGATACGGATACCATTCTTCGCGACATTCAGACCGAATTAGGAACTACGATTCAGTCAATGCGTACAAATATTCATCTCATTATGGAAAAATATCAGGTTACAATTCGTACGTTATTTGAACTGAATGAGAAACTCGAGACAAATATTACGAAAATCGAAGATTTACAAAAACGTCTGCTCGCTTTATCGGATTTAGATACTGAAAGCGCAGAAACGTCGTTGCTAAATGAAGCGATTTATAGTTATCTCGAAGAATGCTATAAAAAATGGGGCATCCAACATGATTACGAATTATTCTGTAAAACCTTTGCGGAATTTACCGCCTATCGTTCTGTATTACTACCCTTACAGGCTTCCGCGGATACGCACGGAAGTCCTGTATGTTCCATTTGTACTACAGAACGCGTGACTATGGCGCTCACACCCTGCGGACACGTATTTTGTAATAGTTGCGGACAAAAACAGCGTACGCAATGTTATATCTGCCGATGTACCGTGAGCGGCCGATTACGTATTTACTTTAGTTGATTCACGGATCCATTGCGCATTCACGATACGTTCGCGCAGAATCTCCATACGCTCGTCAGGAATATCAAATACGCGCTGAATTCGGGCTAAAAGTTCGGAGTAACGAATCATCAAAAGTTGCGTTGTAAAAATATCCATTCTACTCCAATCACTGTGGAGTTGTCCGCGGCTCAAATTTGTGCGGGCTTAGAGAATCCGTCCTATAAAACTCTAAAGATGTCCATTGTACCTACGGAGGCTACCGGTGGAATTTCGGAACTACCCGCGTTTCTAAAACGCTGGATGACAATCCAAGAGGAGATGTCCACACTGAATTCGGAACTCAAGCAACGACGCACCCAATCCAAGGCTCTCAAGGATGTGATTCTACGAATTATGGAATCCAATAAGGTTGCCGCGTTGAATACGAGCAAAGGTGTTGTAGTTCATAAAACGAAGGAAACGGCCGAGAAAATTTCGAGTGAATATCTACTCAAACACTGTAAAGAATTCTTTAACGGTGATGAGACGCGCGCAAAAGCTCTTGTAGCATATCTTGAGGAGCATCGTACGACTGTCACACGAAGTGATCTCAAATTACAGGGAGCCAAGGGCGACGACGAAAGACTCTCGCATAGGTCCTAGACTACGCGCGGTCTAAGAAAATAAATCCCTGTATATAGAAAAATGCTCGGTGGTGCTATCGCGAATGGTTTGAATCTAGTTGTCAGCCAAACGGAAACATTTGAGAATCCGAACGGACAGGCCTCTCCGGCGCGTATGGCCTTCGTGACCTTTCTCACGGTTTTACTCGTTCTCGCCGCTCTGCTCTTTTTTGGCAAATTCCTCTGGAACAGCGTACTTCACGAACTTGTTCCGGCCATCAAACCCGTAAAATCCGTGTGGCAGATTCTCGGCATCGCGCTTCTGCTGTCCCTGCTGAATCCTGGCTCTTGCTCCTGCGCTGCGTAAACGATGTAATTCATAATTTTCATAAATGATATTGTTTCCACTCGGAATCAATATCATCAAATCATTTCGTATAACAATCTTTGTTCGTGCGAACATGTACGGATTTACCGACGTAGTGTATCAGATTTCAATTTTTTGTCTAAAGATACTGCGCGTCGCCCTGTATTTTGTACGGACGTAGTTCCTTCAGCGATTCCGGTACAAAATAACCGGGATCGCGAGGTCCCGCCGGTGTATCTAATGTAGCCTTCTCGACTAGGCATTTATCCGTAATATTACGGGTCGCGTGAGCCAATATGCCGTGGAACATATTCATAGCGCGCGTCTTCATTTTCTCGCACGAACATAATGTATGAATCAATTCCGAACCGCGTCCTTCGAACTTATCGACAACCATCTGTACATCGCGCGCACGTACGGCGCCCTTGACACAGCGATTGACGAACGACGCCGCCGGCTCGATATCGTGCGAGGTCGCAAAGGGCATCTGGTAGGTGCTGTAGGCTCCTGCTCCTGAACCGGTGATATCCGCGTCCATACAGAGAACCTTCTGTACAATGAGCCGGAGTTCGGCATACGCCATACCGTTCGTAGTGTTTGGTGCGTCATCGTGATTGAGTTCTGTAAGAAGTTGCTGGGCTTGCGCGCTGCGTAAAAAACATTTAGGCATAGATACGTCATCTAACGCGATAGTCGCAAATCCTTCCGATAAGAAATGAGGCCGGAAATACAAAAATGCCGAAAGCGCCAGCAAAACAAAGAGCGCAGCCAGCGCTATGTTCATCATCTGCTCGGATTTCATTCTTACATTACCGTGGGAAATTAGGAAGACGCAGAGGCAGAAGCAGAAGCAGAGGCAGAAGCAGAGGCAGAAGCAGAGGCAGACCACTGGCCTTGTAGTTGCCGAAATTGTTCCTTGAGTTTCCTACATGCCGTCGCAATAATTAGACGTACCGACTGTTTCTGAGTCTCAGTATCATCGACCGTTACTCCGACTCGCACGAACATCTCGGGACGCAGAGGATGCGGTACTTTGTAGCCGACGTACGTAGCCTTCGGCTCATCGCCGCCATCAATATGATTCTCTACAATATACGTTTCCATCAGATTGCCGAGTGAATGACTTTCGTTCTGGAAGATAACATCTACGGTAGGAAATCGGGAATCACCCTGCTGTACGCGAACGTTGGGAGCAAGTACTCCGTCCAAATCCTTGTATTTATCCACGAGGCCTTCGCAGGCCGCAATCGCTGCCTTCACAATCTCGGGAATCGGAATGACGCCAATCGATTCTACAAAGAACGTGAAATCATTCGGATCGCCCTTTTCATTCGTAAAATAGCAGCGCTGAATTTCCATCGTATTAAACTCACGTTCCAGTTCTCCGCGACGAGTCTCATCGAGCGACGACGGATCGACGATTTTCTTATTCGTCACGAGCCACTTATCGAAGACGGCTTTGATATGCTCGGGATTGTTATCCCGCGTGTATTCATACGAACACTGACTCACTGGACACCACCGAATATTCTCCGCGCCCGTGCTTACAGAGGCCTTCGCCTTCAGAGAAATACGCTCATTCGGCGCCGTAGGGTTCCACTGCGGTCTCAGCCGTGTAATCAGACAAGTATCGCCCGTAATCGGATCGGCGGGAAAGAACTGCGCAGCCGGTACTTCCGTTGGCGCCTCCAGCGGATTTTCAGGATTACGCATAAAGACCTTGAAATCCGCCGCGCGTACATCCATAAGTTCTTTCGTATTGTTTTCCTTATCCAGAACAAACTCGTAACGCGCTGGATCGAAGGTCAGAGGATCGGCGTAGATAGGTATCATACCTACGCGATGTACAATCATATCATTGACGAGCGGAGTTGTATTCGTTTTCACCACGACATCCGATTTCTCGTACGGCTCTGTACGAAAGCCAACGGAAGGCGTAAGCGTAAGGATCGCGCGGCGAAGAGTATTCGCCATTGTTACATGAATACCTTTGACGCGGAACGAGGCGCGCAGCTTACCGTTGTTACCAAATAGATTCGGACCATTTTCGGAATATTCGGAAAACATATTATTCTATACTTCTATCATTGGTTTAAGTATTCTTCATTTTTTGGGATGGCGAACGCGTGTTTTTTGTCGGTTTGAAACCCCCGCAACTATCAAGATGAGTAAGCATAAACTTTTCTACAGCACCCGATGCCGATTTTGCCAGGCGTTTCTGGAGGAATTAGCCGCGACGCCCTTTGTGCCGGAGTTTCAACTCATCTGCGTCGATCCGAGTCCATCCCGTCCGCCCCTACCGTCCTGGTTAAAATCAGTTCCGTCGATGATGGCGGTTGGTGAATCGACGCCTCGTATAGGCCCCGGTCCTGTGAATAATTGGCTCTTCGAGCGGAAACTCGGCGGCAGTGGAGCGCCTAAAACTCCGCAAGAAGCGCTGGAAGAACGCAGCCGACCGATGGCTCCACCAGTATATAATCCAGATGTTGCTCCGAGACCCGATGCTACCGCACGTAGTGCTGCGCCGGCTCGGAGCGCAGGATCGATGCCCGCTGCGATTTCTGGTTCTACGAAGGCCGATCCGTCGATGGGTCCGCCTGGAGCGATCGGAGCGGTCACCGATGGACCCGCAGCCTATCATAATACCGAAATGGGAGGTTCCAAATGGTCGGATAATTATTCGTTTTTAGGCGGAGCGGAATTCTCATCGGATAAGGGCTACGATCCGATCTCGCGAAATTTTGAATCTCTGATTCCGACTGGCGCGAGCGCATCTACATATAAACCGCCTGCTCCAAAACGAACCGCAAAAGAAGACGAACTTCTCCAGCAGTTTGAGCGCTACACGGCTTCCCGCGATAAGGATATTCCAGGTCCAGTCGGAAGACGATAATTACGGTTTAGACCCGCGAACATTCCAAACCGGCACTTTAGTGCCGGTTTGGAATCGGTACGCACGGTCAATAGCCCGACAGAATCATAAAAAAACGGGCATCAGAGATGCCCGTTTTTTATGTTCGTCGGTCTAAAAGTATTTCTAGAATTAGTTATAAATGGCAACACCAGTCAGTGCGTTCAATAACCAACTCACGGCGTTCGTGGAGGAACTCGCAGAGACCTACACGGAAGAGAAGGATCTCAAGACCGCGTTGGATGCTCTGAAAGCTCTCAAGCGCGCGAATCCTAAACTTCTTCATAGCGCCTTTATGGAGTATATTTATCCTGAATTCCACGGTCCCGTGATGCTCGAAGACGAAACGAAACTTATTGAGAACGGACAACGTATTTTGAACAGCGAATACAAAGATTACGCATTTGCCTACGTAATCTTTAATCGTCACTGGACAACTATGAGCGAAGTGAATAAGAAGGCGATTTGGAATTGGTGTAAAGTTCTCGTAGTACTCGCCGAACGCGCAGCGGGTATGCCTGCACGTACGTAGATACTTGAAGCCGTATTCATGCGTTTTATTTTACGAAACCATCTCTGGACTTCCAACAGCAGATGTCGTCCGTTGCGAATTTCACCATGACTTTTACGCAGTTTTTAGATGAACTCAAGGCTACATTTCCGGAATACACTCCGGCGCTAATGCTTGCGAGCTCACTTCCTGATACGCAATCCCGATTTCTAGACGTATGGCGAACTCATACAACCGATGTCGCCAAACAGAACGGCGATATTTTCCAGGGAAAGGGAATCGAGTTGGTGCCTGGATTCGTGATGACCAGTACTCTATGGAGCGAACTGAGTGCGACGACACACGCGGCGATTTGGAAATACTTGAGTTCGCTGCTCCTATTGGCGGCTAGCGAATCCGATAAGGGTCTTTGGGATATTTCGGGTTTCCAACAGGATATGGAAGATATGATGAAGAAACTGAAGGAAGGCGAGGGTATCGGTGGAATGATGTCCGATATTTTTGCGAAACTTGGTAAAATGGGCGAAGCCTTCGGTATTAAGGATCTCAGTGGCGCCGCCGGTAAATTTAAGATTCCTGAACGTCTATTCAAAGGTCATATCGCGCGGATCGCCGAAGAACTCGTGAAGGAATTCAAGCCCGAAGATTTCGGAATCTCGCCTGAGATGTTGGAATCCGACGATCCCGCCCGTGTCTTCACGTATTTACAGGAGGTTTTTACGAAAAAGCCTGAAACGATGATGGCCGCGGCCCAGAAAATCGCCAAGAAAATTCAGGCCAAATTCCAGCGGGGCGAAATCAAACGCGAAGATATTATTCGTGAAGCCGAAGAACTTATGGCCGAGTTTTCCGATAACGAGGCGTTCTCCTCGATGTTCGGCTCGCTCGGTGAAATGTTCAAAAGTTCCGAGAAGGAATCCGGTAATGAGGGTTCCGCGCGTCGTCGTGAAGTACAGGAACGTCTGCGTAAGCGCCAGGCAGAGAAGGAGTCTCGTCGTGGAGCGGGACCTGCCACGAACGTCATTGTAACCGGTGAAGCCGAAGCTCAAGCGAATGCCGCCGCTGCGGCGCTACTGCTCGAGGAGGCCGTAGAGAAAAAGAAAGTACCGAAAAAGAAGTAAGTATTTTTGAGATAGCGGTTGTTATCCCTTACTTTTATACATTTACCTGTTAGTAGAAGATGAGCGCATCCCGATGCTCTCCGTTTTGGTTAGACCATCCCAGTATTCTTTACAAAGAAGCCAACGATTTTTTCCCCTTTCACCAGCGAGCGAGAAAATGTACAGCTACCGCACTGAATTCGTTGACGCGATTTGGTATTTATCTAGGAGTGTTGCTCGCCGTCGTATATCGTAGCGGAATGTATCTCGGAATATGTCTAGGTATCGCAGCGATTGCTCTCGCCGCCTATTACGGTATGAAAGGGAAGGACGCGCTCCGCGAAGGCTTTGATACAACCATCGTTAGCCCTACATTATTTACGGTTCCTGGAACCGCGTCCCCGAACCTCATTGGCGGTGCCGATGTCGCCGATAAACCTATAGCCGACGTGATTGGTACGGTCGACCGTACGCTTCCAACCGGACAAAATCCATTTATGAGTATGCTCGTCAATGAAATCAAGGACAATCCGACGAAACCGCCGGCCGTCGATGTGACTACACCCGAAATGGCGCGCACAATGTCCGATGAATTCCAAACCCGTATGTACGGCGATCCATCCGATGTATTTCAGCACACCCAAAATCAACGTACTTGGATTGTTCAACCTTCCACGAGTATTCCGAACGACCAGGATTCGTTCCAAAACTGGTTATTCCGCGTACCAGGGAAAACCTGTAAAGAGGGTAATAACGCAGCGTGCTTTTCGGGTACCGAGGGCGGCGTCGTGACGTGGTTGGGAGCACCTTAACGAAAAAACTTGACGATGTAAAGAAAAGAGAATTGTATAGTAATAGACAATGCCTCTTACGAAAAGATCTGCTGTAAAGAACAGTGTTCGTGCTCCTGCTCCTGTTCCTGTTCCTGCTCCTGCTTCTATTCCTGCTACAAAACCCACTCCTACGCCGCCTCTAGCAACGTTTGGCCAAACCGTAAAAGAAGGACTCGCCTTTGGTATCGGACAAAGTGTCGCGCATAATGTTATTGGAAGTATGTTTCGAACAGTGACGCCAGTAACAACAGCCGCAGCAGTCGCAGCACCAGTCGCAGCACCAGTCGCAGTCACGGAAAAACCTGAATATACCCAGTGTATGAAAGAATCGTTTGGGGATAAGGAAATGTGTAAGCAATTTCTATAGAATAAAAAAATCTGTATTTCCTACAGAGTATGTCAAATACCTGTAAGAAACAGCGCTTTGCGTGGAAAACTCGTCGCGTTCAACGCAGTCCGTTCAAAACATTGGCCAACGCAAAAAAAGCGGAATCCGCTTTTTGGTCCGGAAAATCGGTCGGATTCACGGCGAAATCCTCTCTGAAATCGATGGGACGTATTCCGCGTTCCGATGGTTGTTACGAACTAGGTGCCAAGTATCGCTAGAAGACGCGTAGAACGCGACGAAACGCCGGTGATACATGCGCATATTTTAGATTTTGAATCACGTAGGGTCCGTTGTCGGAATCAACTACGATTCCCCATACACTATTCGCGCGCTGGTGTTCCAACGCATAGCGAACGCGTTTCTGAAGCTCGATATTTTGAATCCGATTTAGAATACGCGCTTTCGCCGCGTCTTTCATCAAACTATGATAGCACGTATCCGGATAGAGTTCATACGCAATATCACGAACAGACAGAATGACAGACATTTTAGTTCAGAATGTTGCGAGAAAACCCGCAAACGTGCGAGCCTTCATTTTTTTTAGCACACGACGTTAGAATAAATGTCTGCCGCACCCTTTCCTCGTGGCGTAGCCATTCCGAAGCAGGGTGAATTCGTAGTCAATGAATTTACGCGTACGTGGGACGACAAATGCGAAGTTGCGCAACTCACACGTGATTCGTGGGGTCCCGGCAAATATCAGGTTACCAACCTGGTGCCGTCGCAGGATTCGGCGGCGCGTGTCGAATATCCGAATCCTACAATTCTCGGTCGCGAAGGCTTCGGATTCAACAATCGTCAGATTGATTCCGACTCGCGACTCCGCCAGGAGGCTACGCAGGCCGGTCGTCAGCGATGCCCTCTCCACGTACAGAGCCGTCCGTTTGCTACCGTTCCGTATATGGGAAATGGTCGCGGTAACCCGGATGTGGAGAGTTCGTTGATCTATTCGGAGTTTGCGCGTATCGAGCGTCCCTGCGGTACCGTGACCGAAACGTCCTTCGACGGTCTCTTCACTCCTCTCGTACCCCACTTAGCCGCGCACGTACAGAATCCGTCGAATTTGATTACGGAGGTAGCGGCGCCTGGATGGATACGGGGTGGCGTGCCATCACGAAGTTTTCTGCGCGATCTCAATTGCTAATTACTTAAGTACCGAAGTTTTGTTTTTTTTGAAAAAATATATGTAACGGCTAACGGAAAAAATTAGCCCTGAACCAAAACTAAAACCCATACACAAACAAATGAGCTATTCATCCGAAGTATTAATATCACTTACAACTTCCGATGGAGCAACTATGATAGGAGATTTACCAAAACTCAAAAAGGAAGCAAAGCTTAACTTTCGTTGTCAATGTGGAAAAGAAGCCGTAAAAACCTTTGTGCGCGCTAAAATATCTGGATTACTTTGTAAAGACTGCACAGAAGTAAGAAAGCGCAAGAAAACATGTTCTACTAACTTGGAGAAATATGGTAATATATGTACATTACAAAACGAAAGTATTATTAAAAAGGCGAAAGCATCAAACTTAAAACGTTTTGGATACGAAAACCCCTTTATGAGTAAAGAAATTCAACAGCAAATCAAGCAAACAAATAAAGAAAAATATGGAACAGAGAATCCTTATTCATCACCAATTATCATTAAACGAATACGCAACACTTGTAAAGAAAAATACGGAACCGAATTTCCAATGCAAGTGCCAGAAATTCAAAGAAAGGCCAGAGAAACCAATTTAGTAAAATACGGTGTTGAAGTAGGTTCCAAAGCCGAGTCTATCAAAGAAAAGGTAAAAGAAAAAAATATGATTCTTTATGGTCAGACACATCATATAATACCAGTAGTCATTGAGAAAATAAAAGAATCCAATCGTATAAAATATGGAGTAGAATATTCCTTTCAAGCAGAATCGGTAAAAGAAAAAATTAAAGAAACTCTAATGGAACGATACGGTGTAGAACACAACATGAAATCACCTATAATTAAAGAAAAAGCATATCAGACAAATAAAGAGCGATATGGAGTTAGATATCCTCAGCAGTCGGCAGTTATAAGAGCCAAGTCTATCGCAACAAATATCCTCCGCTACGGCGTTGAAAATCCTAATCAATCTCCGACCGTTCAAGCTAAATCTCAAAAGAATGGTCAAAAATATAAGAAATATATCACACCTTCTGGTATATATCGAAATATACAAGGTTATGAACACTTTGCACTAGATATGCTATTCAAAACCTATACAGAAGAAGATATTCATACGGATCGTTCCTCAGTCCCACGTATTTGCTATGATAATAACACGCGTTATTACTTTCCCGATATTTGGATAGAATCAGAAAATAAAATTATTGAAGTAAAATCAGACTGGACTTATAAACTTCACAAAGAATCGAATATACTGAAACGTGAAGCGACTATTAAAGCAGGATATTTGTTTGAATTTTGGGTATTTGATAAATTAGGTAACTTGACTATCATATAGAAATTAGCACACTAGGTTAGAAGCATGGAAATCTCTAGCCAATCGGCTCCTTGGAATAGTGCGTGGAATCGGATCAATTCGACAGATATGATGTTTGTGAAAGACCAGCAGTCTCAGGGTATGTTCAGTTACACTCAGATGCCCGTGAAATTCGAAAATCCCAACAAGTGCCGTAATGCGCTCGGACTTGTAGGAGGCTCCGAAGTCAGCAATATTAACGGCAACCTCGTGGATCTCGAATCCGATTTATTCGGTATTACGCGCGCGCAGAGTAAATGTATCGCGCGCCAATACATTCCTTCCTGCGCACTCGGTGGTCCCGGCTGCCCTGATGTACCTGCGCCCTTTTCCTTCACCAATATGCTTACGGGAGAGACGCGGACAGTGGATACATCACCGCGTAATCTACCTACGTGCCAAAATACGACGTTACCCGGTGTAGGAACGCCAGAAGCCCTACGTACCGGTGCGTGCTATCCCAATCGGTTCTAGAGTGAAGTCGAAATAAGTTATTTCGTTGTCCTAAACAAGATGGCTGCGCTACAAAATCAAGCTTGGAATCGTCGTCTCTACGACGGATGTAAAACATCCGATGATTTACGAGTGACGACGGGTCCCGGTCGCTATCAACTCGGTATGCCTCCTAAATACTGCGACGCGACCTTTGCGCCAGAGCCAACCATCCGTCAGCAGGCGTGGGGTGCGTCGCTGAACGCAAACTACATCAAGACCGATGTAGAATCCGATTTATTCAATATCAATCGTCCTACTACGAAAACGGTCTGTAATCAGTACAATCCCGCGACGGATAAAATCAATCAGACGCCGACTACCAAAGCAAAAGAAGCGTCGTTTCCGCAAACGTTTTCCCGGTTGGTCGATCCTCCCTGTACAGGTCGTTCCTCAGGCTGGAATCGCTGGGAGTGGCTCTGTGAGAATCCGCAGGAAGGTGTGATGATGCCCTTCGATAATCAGGTGACGACGCGTCTCGCCGCGAAAGATCAGTTCCGTCCTTGTATTCCGAAACCTATCGATTCCAGCGCGGTGCTACCGGCTCCTACACCTTACCAACCGAATGACCAATTTCAGGGTCTGGATACAAGCGCACTTTCAGAAATCAGTGCATCCGTATCACGCGCATACACACAGTATCCGCGTGGCGAAGATGTACTCCCGGCAGTACCTTCCAAACTCAGAGGTATTCAGGCAGCGAACGTCAATCCTCCCTCGGTTGCGCTCGCTCCGCATGGTGTCGCGAATCGTCTGTAATACAGATGTATATTCTACTCGTCTCATTTCTATTCAAATGAGACGAGTTATGCTATAGTAATAAAATAAGAGCACAACGGTAGAAGTTCTTCCATGGAAACCGTTGCTTTTCTTGGCCTGCTAGGTCTAGGCTATTTTGCCAGCCAATCTCTTCCGAAAGACGAAGAGGGTTTTACGGATTCGACGGTGTCTAAAGACCGTACGCCGATGGGCGCTCCTACTGTTCCAGGCTTTCCCCGCCAGCCTCGGACCGCCGTCACGGGCGAATACGATACGCAATTCCAATTACCCGCCGGCGGTTCGCTCTCCTCCGAACCTAATCCTTCTGCTCTCCAAGCCGGTCCGCTACATTTACCGGTAGCACCACCGACGCTTCCGTCCCAAATGGATCTCGCATCACAGGCGATTCTCCAAACGCGTCCCGATCGTTGGGAGGATGCTACGCAGCGTCCCGCCTTTGTATCGCCACTATCCGGTATTGAATTCAAACCCGGTGAATTCAAGCACGCCAATATGGTTCCGTTTTTTCGCGGACAGGCGAAGCAAAGTATGGTAGATACCGCGAATAACCAGGTGCTTGATTCATATACCGGTGCGTCGAAGACTCTGTTTGCGAAACGCGAGCAGACACCGTTTTTTGAGCCAACCAAGGAACCTATCGGTAACCCCTACGGATTTGAATCGACGACAAATTTTATGGAAAGTCGCATCGTTGAATCACGCAATAAAGCGAACGAACGTCCTATGGAATCTATTCGGGTCGGTCCGGGCCTGAATCAAGGTTACACTCACTTAGGAAGCGGAGGTTTCCAACAGCAGGCCGGCGAGGATTATGTACAATCGCGTATGCCACGTACCAACGATCTGCGCGTAGCGACCAATCCTAAGTTATCCTACGATGCTCCAGTCGTTCCTGGACAGCATTTTATCGCAAATTCCGGCGATGGCGATACGATAGGTGAAGTTCGTAAATACAATCCTGATAAGTTCTTTATCAATGAAAATGGCGAACGTAACTTTGTAACTGTCGGTGCGGACCAGAAAGCCGCGATTCGTTCAGCGCAGGTCATCAAACATACGACGCGTCCCGAAACAACCAAAGCCTACAGCGGTATCGGCGGACAAGCGGAAGGTAAAGCTACCTATACAATCGGTTCTACACGTACGCCTCTCGTGAAGCAAATGGGTTCGTGGGGTTTCCGTAACGCCGATTTATCGGAGAATTTCAATCCCGATACCGATGCTCCTGAAAACGACTACGGTAAATCCGGTGTAGAGATTCGTCCCAACGAGCGATTCTATACCGGTGAGCGAGTCCATGCGACCAACGTCAAACCCGATGCGGGTGAAGTCGAACTACCTCTTCAGGATGTTGCGCGTCCTACGCGGGCCGAAGAACTCATTGATAACGCGTGGATTGGTACCGTCGCTCCTGCGAGCGCGCAACCGCGTTTAACCGTCTATGATCCCAACGATGTCGCGCGTACGACGATTAAAGAAACTACCGTCGATAACGATTATCTTGGTATTTCGGCTCCCGCGGATCGTGCGCAGAAACTAACCACCTACGATCCCGATGATATCGCGCGTGTCACCGGTCGTAATACTCTGGACGACTGGGATACCTATCGTAATGCGGGACGCGCCGATACTCCAGAAGGCGCAGAAATCCGCTTACAAGATGCGGTTCGCAATACCCAGAAAGCGGCGATTTCCGCAAAATCGTCCTACACGGGAACGGCGGAAGCCGTCGAAGGACGTAAGTTCGAAACTCGTCTCCAAGATAACGTACGAAATACTCAGAAAGCCGCCATTTCCGCGAAATCGTCTTACACTGGTATCGCGGAATCTACGGAATACCAAGCCGAAACGAGCCGCGTGGATGCGATGGCGATGCGTCATTATGCGCAACGCGAAAACGTAGCGCGCGGTCGTAAGCCAATGGGTTCATCGACGAAGGTCTTTAACGGCGAAGATAATATCAATCTCCAGTATCGGCGTATCGTAGCCGATTCGATCAACGACCGCGAACCGGCACTGGACAACGTGAATTCGGAGCCAACCAGCGCCGAAGTCATTGGCGTACAGCGTCCTCGTACGGTTCTGAAGCTAGATGTTAGCGCCATCCGTAATGAACCCGTAATGGTTGCGGCACTGGAGCGTAATCCCTACGTCATTCCGCTTCATCGCGCGGCGATGGTCGGCGGCGCGAACGCACTCTAGACCTACAAGTCTAAACCATTCAATTGTAATTGTAATAAATAATGACAGAACCATTTATTACAAGCATAAATCCACAATCGCGAGTCGGTAAAATGATTCAGGAATATGTACGGTTAGAGAAAAATAACGGTATTTATATCGGATTTGTATTTGGACTACTGACCGGAGCAACCGTAGGAATTTTAGTATCGATATTTTCGAAAAAGTGATTGACCGTTCTTTTCGTATCGGTGATAATAGAATGGGTATTGATGTGTATTTGGAACGAGGAGATGGTCCTTATTACGTTATGGACTTACCAGCCTATCGTACTACATCGCAGCGAGAATTCTGGAATACAATTCTTACCGGCATAGAGTTTCATGATTATTCACGGCTACCGTTCCAAACGGTTTTCTCTGCGATAGAATCTCGGGTCAATCAATTGACACGCGAAGAGATTCTTCGCGCGTATCTAGAAGATACTCGGGGAGAAATACCAATTTTGAAACTATATCGCGATGTATATGAATACAAGGACGATAAGGATTTATTCGTCCAGTTCCGCTGAAGGTCTAAACTCACACGTTTTAAACAACACAAAGAATGATTGATTCGTCCAAATACGACCCCCTCTCTCCCAAACGGATAGATGAGATCGTTGGAAATACAGATACCTGGTCGTCCCTGAAACTCTCTATTTCCAACAATACCTCATCTCATATTGTACTCGCGGGTCCCGCAGGATGCGGAAAATCGCTCTTTCTACGACTTGCGCTCGCTGGATTTCCAACACTCGTCATTGATTGTACTGCTAATTTCGGATTGCGCGACGTTCGTGATAGTATTCGTATTTTTGCGCGGGGTTCGCGTACGTCGGATGGAAAAATGCGCTGGGTCGTTTTTGAGCACGCAGATTCTTTGACCGCGGATACTCAGGCATTTCTGCGACGTATGCTGGAAACAACCGCTGCGACGACCCGTTTTGTCTTCGAATGTAGAGAAGCGGGAGCCATCTCAGAACCTATTCTGAGTCGCTCCTCTATTACAACGGTCAATGCTCCGGATCTCACAGAAATTCGCTACGAACTACAGCGTCGTACGCAGAATCGTTTATCGGAAGTAACACTGGGTATGATAGCGAAACATTGTTACGGTAATGTTCGTAGCGCACTACTGAATGCGCTCGCGAAATCGTATTGTGATTCACCCTTGGTTGGCGTGGATCATAGTACGATTCATTCGCTCCTAGCGGAACGTGGCGTGAAAGACTGGGTCAGTTGGGCCGTTCATACAGAAGAAGTATGTCGTCATCAGGGTATCGATTTACGTGATATTTTACGAATCGGATGGCCCGCGAGTCCGACGGTTGCTAATACTTGCGCGACGTGGTCCCGGCTCGGTGGAACGAGTCCGCGCACCCTATTCTTTGATTGTATCGCGTCTCTGCGGTTGGCTTCTTAAGTTGCTATCACCAGCCAAACAGAATGGAATCGGTGTCGCTATACACGGAGGCGCGCAATGAGTATCTAAAGCAACTGAGTCTATGGATTGTACCTCCGCTAGTCGAATTCTTTCGTAAAGAATACAATACGATTGCGGAAAAGGATTCTCGAAAAGCGATGGGACTATTCCAGGCGTTTTGCGCCGAAGTGCCGCGCTGGAATCAGGATGTTATCGATACCAATACCGGCGCACTATTGGATACTTGCCGATGCGATTACGTTGAAGAACTTATGACGGCGGTATTTATTGCGCACACGAAAATGCTGACGGCGATTCGCGTAAGTACGAAACATAAAAAACTTCAAATCACGTTACCGAAACTCGATCACTTTTTACACCGCGTATTTATTGAATGTGCGCGGTCGTTTTGGAAAGCGCCGTTTTTATTTGCGTCGGAACTTTCGCCAATTGAGAAACAGAAGAATGTTTTACAAGCGGAGGCTATGTGTACGGAGTCGTTGAGCGGAGCGGTCCGTTCGCTTTTACCGGTCAAGAACATTCTGCGTGATTATCTGGACGATGAAGAAGGTGATGATAAACCTGCGGAGGAGAAAGCCGCGAACGAATTGGAGGACGAGGAAGAGGTCGTCGCGGAAGCCGTCACGAGTGACGAGACAGCGGCTGTGGCTACAGCGGCTACAACGGTGCCTGCGGCTGTACCTGCGGCTGTGGCTACAGCGGCTACAACGGTGCCTGCGGCTGTACCTGCGGCTGTGGCTACAGCGGCTACAACGGTGCCTGCGGCAACAGTGGCTGTGAATACAGCACCTACAACAGCGCCAGTGGCAGCAGTGGCTGTGCCTGCGGCTGTGACTACAGCGGCTACAACAGTGGCTGCGGCAGCAACTGTAGAGGTAGCAAGTACCGAACCAATCATCGAGCCGAGTATCGAAAACAAAGTTGCTGCTACAGTCGCAGCAACAGCAGTCGCAGCAACAGCAGTCGCAGTCGCAGCAGCAGTCACAGATGTAGTCCAGGAGCCAAAAGAACCCGTCATAGTTCTCGAAAAACTCCCTACGCCTCCTGAACTACCTGTAACTCCAACCGTCAGTGAGCACGCTGTTACAACTCCTGTCGTAACGAGTCCCGTGAGTGTAGAAAAAACGAACGCAAATCCTCCGCATCTCACAATCGAAACCGAGCCTACAGTACATTTTACTCCGTACGATACAGTATTCCACGATACTAAAGATAGTGAAATCACGTACGCACCAAAAGTCAGCGTAGAAGATTTACCGCCGTCGACGTGGGGATTGGAGGAGGTTCCAAAATTAACTATTCAAAATACGAGCACCGCGATGTCACTCGCCGATGTAGAAGATTTAGAGCCGCGACCGGCGAGCGAAGATATTGATGCGCCTCTCCAGACCACCGGTGATTTCGAAGTCTTGGATGCATAAATTATTTTTTCTGTATCTCGATGGACGATACAAAATCACCTGGAGTAATGAGTGGCGGATCCAGAATATATACATTCAAATCTCCGAAGTGTCTGTAAAACTGTACATCAATCGGAGAATCCATGTATCGGAGTTTATCTAAAATACGGGGCAATGCTCCGTGACGAACTAAATACGCCTGCGTTCCCCAATTCGCCGCGTATTTATCATTTTTCCAACGTAGAATACCAGGAGCGATCGGAACTCCGTGCGTACCGCCAGTAAAAAAGTAGAGAATATCCCAATTATAAGGTACGGCGCGACTGATTGCCGACCAGCGACGCTGAAAATCCGGCGCTATCTCAATATCATCCTCGATGATGAAATGTCCGTGAGAACTCGGAAGGGAAAGTGTATTTAAATGTGTGAGTAATCGTTTGTGACTTATCCAGCATCCGATGACACCGGGTTGATGAAGTACGTAAGGATTTGTCTTATTGACTTCGTCGTCGTTACTACGTGTAATTGATGTACATACTCCGTACTCTTTCGCCGCGATATCACGACGCATCTCCTTACCATACGTAGCGGCCCAGCGAGTCACCGGTACGTCGAATTTATGGATATTGGTTAGCATATGCTCATTACGTTTGACATCTCGGTCTAAATTAATGTACCAAACGTCGTGTATTGTCGCGCGTTGAAAACTTCTGTAATAAATAACACACACAATCACCATTACAACAAAAATGAAAAGAAGAAGTTTTGTATATTTCATCCTTGTTTATAACTGCGGATTTTTTTGCGTTCGCTTTTCTGGTCGGCCCCTAGAAACACATGCAAACGCTCTACCTAATTGTCATGACCGCGATTGGCGGATTATTGACCCTATTCGCGGCGGCCGGTTGGGGATCATATAGCGAAAAGAAGCTTCCGGCAATGCCTGTTCTGTTTCGGTGGTTCGTGACGGGTACGCTCGGCGCAGGTCTTGGCGCCTATGCGTGGCTCTACGGCGCGGGTGGAGATCCAACGAAGATGTTGGAATCGATGGGTGAAGCGTTGGAAGTCAAGGGCGTAATGGAAGGATTAACTTCAGCGGTAAGTAGCGGTGGCGCGGCATCTTTGGTGGAGCAAGTTGCGGAGTCGGCCTCGGAATTAACGGTCGGTATGCCGGCTTTTTAGAAGGCAATCAAAAATATTCTATTTCATTAGAATGAATAATTACAATTTATTATTTTCGGTCACCAATCCTAATTTTCGTCCAAGTTCGCCGAATCCGTCGACGAACTATTCCTTTACGGGTCCCCTAGAGCCGAACGGAAAGAGTTGGAAAGAGATACGAAATGAACAACGAGCCGCGAAACTAGCCGCGCAAAAAGCCAAAAATGCTCCTAAACCGACTTTACGGATGCCTGGCCTGAAATTCGCGAACACTAAGAAAACTCTGACCCGGAGCGCGAACGGAAGCCGAAATCTTCTGACGCGAACGCAGCGAAAGCAACGAACGCGGAAGCAACGAAAGCAACGAAAGTAACAAGAGCAAAAGCATTCGACTCTACGTTTTTTTTCAACTAGATACATTGTAACTATTTGAAAATTCTTATCCAAAAAATATTAGTGTTTGTTTTTCCTCGTTTTTTTACTATTTGCTACCGGAGAAGAAGGACGCGAATTGACCATATTGGCGACGTATGTACTACCATTGTTATTGTTACTATGATTCGCGGACTCATTCGTTTCCAACACGGTCGGTAACTTCGTTAGTACAGCTGTGCGACGTTTGCGTTCTTTTTTACGATTCTGATTGAGTTTCGTACGTGTTTTACGAATAGATTTTATCCAGGGCATCTCTACATTGGGTCTTTCTTTTACATATACAGATGTGCGATGCTGGAATCCATCTCCGCCTTTTTCTTCAGGAAGAGTTCTACGTGTTCCTTCTTCAGCGTAAAGGGCAGAGCGAAATCCTTGATTGCGAAGGGAACCTGTTTCGGATCGTTGTAGAAGCGGAGCAGATTGATCTTACTGACGATCGTCTGAATACAACGCTTGAGTTCGCGTACTCCGGCCTCTCCGCCCGTGAAGTTCTCAATGACATGCTGGAGAATATCCTTGCTAATCGAGATCTTCTCGTGAAGACCGGACTCCTTGAGTGCCGCAACGAGTAGATAGTTCTCGGCGATGAGAAGTTTATCCTTGAGACTGAATCCCTTGACCTCAATGTTGTACATACGGTCGCGCAGAATCGGATTGACCTTCTCGTGATTGTTGTGGCTAAAGATGAAGAGGCAGCGGCTCAGATCCAGATCTACGCCCGTAAAGTACTTATCTTGGAAGCGATCGTTCTGCGAACCATCCGTCAGATGGATAAGGATATTCATAATCTCGTCGCCCTTCGGAGTCTCGCTGACCTTATCCAATTCGTCGAAGTAGATGACCGGATTCATACACTTGGATTGAATGAGTACATCTACAATCTTACCCCACGTCGAACCCTCGTACGTGTAACTATGACCGTCTAGGAAACTTGCGTCGGTCGCACCACCTAGCGAGATGAAATGGAACGGACGACCGAGCGCCTTCGCTACGCCATCCTTAATCAGCGAAGTCTTTCCTACACCGGGCGGACCGTGAATACTGAGTACATTCCCGTTCGCTTTGGGATTTGCGATCCACGAACTCACGAACTGCATAATCTGGAGTTTCGGCTCTTCGTGACCGTAAATCGCCGACTCCATACACTTATGAACAGTACTCATAAACTCGTGGCACTTCTCGGCACCGTCCTCCATCTTGACCGGTAGATCCTTGAACTCCGCAAGCGGAATGCCCGTGAAACCATCGATCCAGTGGCTCACCTTATAGTATTCAGTGGAGGAAGGCTCAATATTACAAAGCGCGTTGTACTTCGCCATTGCGATACGGTTCAGATCGGGTTTCTTCGCGACCTTCTCCAGAATCTTAAACTTCAGCGGAATCTGGACCTCGCCAGGACTCGCCTTGTGTTCCAGTACTTTCAACAGATTGTTCTGCTTATCGCCAGTGAGCGACTTGAAGTACGTAATATCATTGTCAATCGTATCTTCCTCCTCATCCTCTTTCTGTACAAGTTCGACGAACCGGCGAACGGAGGCCGACTCTTTCTTGAGATTGTACTTCCGAGGCTTGTTCGGATCGCGACCTCCTCCTCCAAGCAGATCGGAAATGACGATATCAATACCACCGCCACGACGCAGACGAGGCTCCTCTTCCTCCTCCTCTTCGTCATCCTCTTCGTCCTCCTCTTCATCCTCCTCGTCCTCCTCCTCGTCTTCCTCTTCCGTTTCATCCTCGTCTTCGTCAAAACTCTCCTCCTCTTCTACCTCTTTACGCTTGGACTTCTTCAGAATCTTCGCAGGTCGCTTAGGCTTCTTGACCTCCTCTTCCTCCTCATCCGATTCCACAATAAGCATCGGCTTAGTCCGGTGCTTTTTCGGCTTGACGATATCAGCCTCCTCTTTCGCAATGCGCTTTCTGCGCATCTTCGGCGACTCGCTCGAGTCGGAAGGCAGACCGAGTTCTTTACGAATCTTCTTCTTTGCGACTATTTTCGCCTTGCGAGGCGGACGCTCGTTTACCTCCATCTTGAACATCTCCTCACTGCTCGACTCGCTGTAATCGTAATCAATCAGATTACGAATATTACCCTTGCTATCGACACTGCTATCGTCGTCATCCTTCGACCGATTCTTCTTGCCGTGCTTCTTATCATCGTGGCGGGGCATTTCAATGGACTTCTTCTTTATTCGGGAACTTTGATCGCATCTACGTAATGCGATCAGAGTTCAATTTTGTCCATGACCTATTTACTTACGGTTCTTACGGCTAGCCTTGCGGTTCTTGCGACTGTCTTTGCGACTGTCTTTGCGACTGTCTTTGCGACTGTCTTTGCGACTGTCTTTGCGATTCTTGCGACTGTTCTTACGGTTCTTGCGACTGTCTTTGCGATTCTTGCGACTGTCTTTGCGGTTCTTACGGTTCTTACGGCTGTCCTTGCGATTCTTGCGACTGTTCTTGCGATTGGCCTTGCGACTGTTGCGGCGGTTCTTGCGGCTGACCAGCTTACCGAACGCATTCTCAACACCGGAAGCACCACGGCTCGCGATGCTCGTCACACCATTCGTAGTGCGACGAACGCCCTTCTTCAGAACGTTCTTCGCGCCGCTGACAAGGCCGAAGGGAACATTCACAACCGCATTTGCTGCATTCTCGGCCATGCGCTCCGCCGTTTTGACTAAATTCGTAGCCATACCGACTGCACTGCTCAACAGACGACTCTTGCGGGTATTACGACGATTCGGCATTTTCTATAGATAGCGACGATTATTAATTTTTACCGCAGAGGAAAAACCGGGAATCAAAAATGCTTTTGTATTGCTTTTTCTGGTTGTTTGGTTTTTGTTTTACGGAAAGGAGTATTTAACGGTACAGCCATCCGCGGTTGCCCGCATCTACGAGATCCATGAGCGCGAAGCGTCCCTTGTTTGTAAATCCGGGTACGCTGGCCTTCGGCTTAGCCAGCAGCGCCGCGAGTCTATCCTTCACGCCCGCCGACCAGGAAGCCTCGCGGAGAATTCCGGAAGCCGACTTACACATATTCGCGAGACAGTCGACGTACTCCTCGCACAACAGAGTGTTGCTAGCGTCCGTGTGGATTGTCTCCAGTACCGTGACAATCTGCTGAATCAGATTCGCAAACGCGATCTTATCGACCTCGCCCATCTTGACGAGTTCAGCGACGAACTGGCTGTAGCCGCGCCGGAACTTCTTACGCTCCTGCGCCTCGACGAAGGCTCGGTAGCTCTCCGTACCAGGATCGGGAGCCGTTGTGACCTCGGAAAAGATCGCCGTGTAGTCGCGGAAGAGATTGATCATCACAGTCCGGAAATGCGTAAATTCGTCGGCGAGTTCGTGAATGAGACGAGCGTAGAGCGGACAGAAACTCGACTCCGTCGCCGCCTTCTGAAATACGTACTTCATCAGCTCGTCAAGAAACTCCGTATCGTCTGAGGATAGAATCTGCTCCATGAAGACCTTCGTCGCGTCGTACGTCGAGTGGCCGATCTTATTGATCTTACCCTTCACTCGCGCGAGCATACGGTCTTCTACGTCCATCGCCTTGACTGCCGCCGAACTGAACTTGGCGGTGGTCGTAGTCACAGTCGTCACAGCCGTCGCGGTGGTGGCAGTCGTCGCAGTGGTCGTCGCAGCAGAAGCTGCCTCTCGCGCCACCATAGGAGCTCGTGTATCGTGCTCCCTGCGTTCGTGGCGCGAATAACCTGTAGGTCGCTCCGGTGCGCCAGGTACGTACGGAGCGCGCTGCGGACCGCGACGACGACTGTGCCAGACCTCGAATCCGTCTGTTCCGCGGTTGTCATCTGCGCGTTCTCCACGAACAGTATGATAATCGTAATGACCGCGAGTGAAGCCCCCAGAAGAACCAGAGCCAGAACCAGATCCAGAAGAACCAGATCCACGCCATCCGTCCTCGCGACGGTCGTCGCGCCGGAATCCATCCTGAGGATTCGTAATGTGCGCAAATCGCGTCGCCGGCTTCTTGGCGTGAAAGTACGAAATGCGCGCGAGCACTGCCTCGACCTCGGAAGGACACGCGTGCTCCTTATTCCGCATCTCAAGTACCATACGAAGCCGTTCCGGAAGAGAGGAAGGCAGAGGAAGGTGGGATGCCATACTAGAACGAACGGACATTTGGAAGAAAGAAAGAGAACGCAAGAAAGTAAGAAAGTTTGGAAAGGAAAGAAATGGAGCCCCGACGTGTTCCAAGGCTAACTTTAGGATTCAATTTTTTGCCACATCTACGACTACAGAATGGGGAAAAATATCTATAATATAATACACCATCCCACTAAATGCGTATCGGTACCCAGGTAAGTTCCGATTTATCTCTCCATACGTTATCCATTCCCGTAAAAACATCCTGGGGATCCGACCTGTTCAAAAAAGGGTTCGAAAATTGCGTATCCGATCCGAAAGATATTAAGCGCCGGCAATTACCTCTGTTAGCACTAACTACAGAAAAACCAATCTGTGCGCAAATACAAACCGAATTAGAAACACTACAACCGACCGTAGTCGATGATATTTTGACAACGCAGGACAACCGGATTTCCGAATCTGTTTCGCAAGTATTATGGAAACCCAATTCATTCGGAAGTTTTCTCAACAGTAGTCCGGTTGTTTTGAATACACTCATTGCGTGGAAAACGCTCGTATTACCAGCATTTGCCATTATTATGCCACTTTTAGCAGTTATTGTTCCGTATTTTGTGCTTCAATTTACCGGAAACGGAATCGATATCAATGCATATTTAGAACATATTAAATCCGTCATTCTGAAACAAATCAGTATTCCCCAAATATTAAAATCGCGACGCTCCGATGACCGGCTCGGATTTGTATTCGAGTCATTGTTTGTCGTACTGACTCTCGCGATGTTCATTAGTAGTTTATGGAATCAGATTTCTGCTTCTTTACATTTACGAACGATATGGAGTGATATTGCCGAACGAGGAGCCGAACTACAGCGATTACGTTCCGTTAGCAACAAGATTCTCAATTTGCTAAAAACCTTACCAATCAAAAAACAGCGCGTATTACGTTATGTACTCGAATCGGGCGAATCGGCTCTCGCTCTCTGTAAAAATCTTGAATCGCTCGATGATGTGAGTACATTCGGAACCGTCTGGAACGATAACGCCGGAATTCTAAAACTCAAAGAATGGATATCGCACATCGATGTCTATACGACCATCGCGCAATTGGATGGCATATGTTTTCCGCGCTGTACTACAAAAGATTTAATACTTCAAGGAGTACATCATCCATCCGTACAATCCTGCGTTCCCAACAGTATATCATGCGCGGCTAGTAATACTCTCGTTACAGGACCGAACCGCGGCGGTAAATCAACCTTTTGTAAATCGGTCGGATTGGCGATTCTGACCGCGCAGAGTTGGGGATTCGCCTGGGCGTCGCGAATGTCTTTTACGCCGTTTCGCGGTATTTTCACGGCGCTGGAGCCGTGTGGGAAACTCGGAATTGCTTCCACCTTTGAAGCCGAAATAGAATTTGCGAAATCCGTGTTGGCTGCGGAGGAACGGCCGCTGTTCGTTATGATGGATGAGATTTTCCACTCTACGAACGCCGGCGACGGTGTTGCGGCGAGCAAAGTCTTTATGAAACGGCTGTACGGTCTTGACGGAGTGACGAGTATCATCTCCACGCACTACAAAGAACTCGCGGCGACGTTTTCGAACTCTGTACAGACGCTTCAACTCGTCGCCCACGAGAACGACGGTCGGCTTCAATACACGTATTCGGTAGCGCCTGGAATTTCCGATAAGAGTAGCGTGATGGAGATTTTAGCGGAGCGCGGACTTCTCCGACTCTGAATGGACTGATTCTCCGGCATTTTTTTTAAAACTATGTCCATAGTATAAATGTCTTCCACGCTGTCTTCTTATAAGCAAAATGTGACCCGTGCGTTCGCCGTGACTCAAGATTCTAATAGTGGAGAACAAGGTGCATATTTTTTTGCCGATAGCGATATTGATGCCTGGTACGCTGCCAACAAATCAAAGATCACGAAACTCGGCAGTCTTTACATAATTCCAGGCACAAATAGCGGTACAAATTTTGTCGATGTCCTTACCGGTAGAAACGGTAGTACAGCACTCAATCACACCAACGATACCATTACAGAACGTAAAGCCCTCAAAGATATGGGCAAAGATGTAATCATTGGTAACAGTCTAGAGTCTCGTCTTCTGGTTCTCCGGCGCGTTCAGAAGTACAGTGACTCTACATTAGGAGGTGCTTCTGCTACGACTTACAATGGTTATGTCGTTGTAGAGAATAATGCAGAGGATTTACAGGGGAACACTGGTCGCTTTACGGTTCGTGTAGCACGTGTATAAGTTGGCTTCACACATTCTAATTTATGTTGCCGTAGCCTACAAAAATTAGGATACCTACACGGATCTAAATATTTAATTTCCAAGAACCCGATTGTCGCTTCAATCGTATGTATTCCTGCGCTTCGGAACTCAGCACCCATCCTGGAATATTGATCGATTGAAACAATTCCTTGACAATACTTGCGACGGGTAACCACTCCGCATTTGTTTTCGCAATCGTTTCAATCTCTCCTTTCAGCATATCCATTTCGTATAACGAACGTTTGAACCGATCGCACGCGCAATCCGCGTCAGACGCGACTAACGAAGGATCGGCGGAAGAACGGCATGTTTTCGGAAATCCCGCCATCATATTGTTACAAAATCCGCTACTATCCATTGCGGGCTTCTCCTTCAGAAATTGGGTCGTTTGGTCACATACCGCGCGTTCATGGTGCGTACAAATATAATTGACGCAAGCGGTGTTACATTGTCCTTTTCGCTCCAATGTTTCACTATACTTCTGAAGAATACGTTTTTTTACATCGGCCATAGAAGCTCCACGTTGCGCTCCACGTTGCGCTCCACGTTGCGCTCCACGTTGCGCTCCACGTTGCGCTCCACGTTGCGCTCTGTATTTTCTGCTACGCTTTGTCGTAGTTTTCGTTTTTCGGGTATATTTCATTCTACTAATAGGGCTGAGAAAAACGCGGTTGGCTTCGTAAAATAAGACTTGGACGTAGAGCAGAGACGGAATGAATCTATCCGACACCTTTTATGTTGCGCTGTGTATGACTGTGCTAATTTTAGGCGTCGTATATTGGTTTTGGACGCAGAACCAATTTATTCTTCGCAAACTCAATATGCTAGAGAATATTGTGTATGAAATGAAAACATCCTTTCAGGTAGCCCCGGATAGCGAACCGATACGTGCCGATTACGCTCCCGCACCTTCCTCTGTACTCGGAGAAGACGAGGATATTGAACACGAGGAACTCCTTGGTGAAGTCGAAGCCAACGCCGCGGTGGGTTCTCTACCTCCAATGCCCGAAGAGACGAGCGACGAAACGAGCGTTCCCGATGCGCTCCAGCCCGGTGGCATAGGTTCCGGTGTAACGAACGTCGTACTACCGGATTCGTCGGCGAAAGGTTCCGTACTCGATTCGATGACGCTCAAAGAACTACGTCGTCTTGCCGAGCAGAAAGGAGTCGCAGGAGCGGAGAAAATGCGTAAGCAGGCGCTCATTGACGCTATCAACGCGATTCCGGTTGTAAAACCCTTTGAAGCCACGGAAGCGACGTTAGAGTTATCATAATGTTTTTTATATTGCTAAATCAAAGAAAGAATGAGTTTAGGATATTCTTCGGTGACGCCGGCCGGCGAAGCCTGCTATTCTACAATTGATCCGCATTACAGTAAAACCGGAGCGCCCGCGCGTATGGCCGATGGTCGTATTATGACGGATTACCGTCCTCGCTGCTTCCAATATCCGCTCCAGGCGTCGCAAAAGTGGGGCGATAACGGCGCGCGCCAACGTATGATTCACGGAGCCGAAGAATTGATGTTGGCCGCGCGAGAAGTCAATAATCGTAAGGTAACGTCGGTATCGTGCGTCGATACGATGGTTCCGGAACTATACAAACGTGTATGTACTTGGGACGGTTGTAAAACCATTCCCGGTAATTTTATGGGTATCGGCGTTGGACGTATTTACGTTCCTTCTGCCGTATCTTCGGCCGCAGAGCCGCAGATGCTCTCCGATATTTCGGTACCAAAAATCCCTGCGACCTATCCTCGGCAGCCTCCTCGTGTCGGCTCGCAGTGCGCCGTCAATGATCCGGAAACGGCCTACCTTGTCAAAGGTGATACAACGTTTTACGGTGGTTCGGCGAAATCGCATCCGTATTCGGCTCCGCGAGACTAGACCAACGGGCATTTGAAATGGGTAGTTTTGCCAGGCAAAAACTACCTACATTTTATATGACACGTTGGCGGTCTAAAAAATGAAACCCCCGTCATTTATACTATTTTTATTCCAACAGTATAAGTGAATGGAAACAGGAGAAAAGATGACTTTATTGATAGCGGACGAAGACCGTAATAGTATTTCTTCAGAATTGCTTACACCGGTGCGGTCTGTAGAGGCGGGAGGAGCCGGCGATTGTTTTTATTATTCGCTATTCGAGGCATTACGGAAACAGAATTTGTTAGACCGCGTAGCAATCAGTACAGAGAAACAAGTGTTTGTAAATCGTTTTCGCTCCATAATATCCCAGAATGCCGATAGTTTAATACTAGAACTGTATAGACTTGTATGCGACGCCCGTGCTACAGAATACCACTCGGATGACGCATTTGAAGAGTACATTCGAACCTCTGAATATCCAACATGGTTATCTGACTTACTGCTAGATACATTCCCATTCGGCGCGGCGTGTCTTGAACACGCTGTTGATAGCGAAGCGGTACAAAGATTTATCCGGCGCGCGAAATATCAAATGACGGTGCGCGGAAATTACGTCAGTAGTATTGAGCCTCGAGTTGCCCAGGAATATCTGCGCGGCCTCGGTATTGTACTCGATATTAAGAACAGATTCGTCACGCAATTACTAAATGTCAAGGATCGTATAGTGTTACGAAACATCAGTGCGGGACATTATCAGTATTATGAATTTCTCGAAAGTGATTCGGCGAGAAATATTAATGATGCGTATTCGGTTGTGGAAGAAGCGCCTGCTGCTGCAGCGCCTGTAGCCACTCGTATTCCTGGAAAGTTGCCTCCTTCCATTCCTCTCTCCGAAAAACCGGCAACTGGTTCGAATACAAACACAGTTCCTAATGGAAAGCCTAATAGAAAACCGAACGCAAAGCCTAACGCGGTTCCTAACGCGAAGCCAAATGGAAAACCGAATGGAAAACCGAATGGAAAGCCAAATGGAAAACCGAACGCAAAGCCAAATACATACAAAAATACTACACGTATGAATCGTAATTTTACCAGTAAATTACACCGACAAATCCGTCGCATACAGGCCGCATATCAATATTTACTGGATGAAGTTGAACGTCCCGAAGAATAATCATAAGTACGTATAGAATGGAACATCCTAGTTCAGGCAATGGCGTGGAGGGTGTTGTTCGTCGCGATCCGTCCACGGGTCAAGTAAAAATAACGGGACGTGTGACGGGACTCGGTTTTGAGCCACAGAAAATTATGTGGCGTGCGGCGGCACCTGTGACACGAGGTATCGGGTTTGCCGGTTCCGGTTATCCTTATCCGAATAAGGAAATCGCCTATGCGAATACTCCAAACGCCGGTGTCGTAGAATCTACCGACGGTTCCTTTCAGATTGATTTGAAAGGTATTCCGGCGGGTTACTACGTAGGTCTCGGCTCCACCTATGTACCACCGCTCGTCGAATTTCTATCGGTAACGAAAGCCGGTAAGCGTTTCTCGACAGCGCTGTGGTGTAACGATACCGCAGCACCGTACCGCTGGACTGCGGGAGCGCCCGCTACGCTACGACCGCAAATCGATACGGAAGAAGCGACGGGACGCGCGATGTACTATTTTGGTCGCGAGCAACTACCCCTGTTTGAAAATCAGGAAGCCCAACTGAGAGCGAAGGGATATCCTGGAGATATGACGGGACGTGGATGGCCGGAAGCAGAAGACCGAAAGCCGTGGTCTAGAGTGACGGCACCGGCATAATAATTGAATTCAATATACATTGTATATTCTGTTCAACTTTACACATCCGCACCCTTAATGACAGCAAACCGAATAGTGATAGCATCGCTGGAATTAGAACCACTAATATTATAAATAGTTATCGCGCACCGCTTCGGCAAGGGAGAGGGAGGACCTGTAGGAGCTTCAACAAAGGCTTTTATAGTATAAGCACCCATATTCCAATTTAATACTACTATATCATTGAGATCAATGAAAGTATTATATAAATTGAAAGATACACTAGCACCAGCATTTAGGTTTGCGTTATGCGTAATAATTTGCCCAGTAGGCTTATTTAATGTAACAGCGTCACTCTTAGAATTTAGCTGTGGAACGGATCCACCGCTTCCAGTTGCGTAACCGATGCCGCTGCCCGCATAGACAAACGTACCCGCCGTGACCGTCGTACCCGCCGAAACGCTCGTACCCGCCGTAACCGTCGTGCCCGCCGAAACGCTCGTACCCGCCGAAACGCTCGTACCCGCCGAAACGCTCGTACCCGCCGTCACAGACTGTCCCGCATTCACTAAACCGTTCGTAATCACCGGCGCGCCCGCATCCGGCGGAGCGCCCGTCACCGCATCGACGCCATTCAGGAAAAAGTTTGGTGTATTCGTACTGTAGGACGCAAACACGGCGGCATTCGGATCAATGTAACCGTGCCACAGTTTAATATTATCATAGACGCTCACCATTGGCGTACGGACGCCGGAATGAACGCCAGGAAATAGTTTCTTACCCGTCTCGCGGAGAACGCGCTTCGCCGGACAATCACTACCGGAAGCCGCCGCTCCGGAAGGCGATGACGTACTGAACGCTACGAGTTGTCCAGGCGTGACAATCACACCATACGCGTCCCGCACCGGAGGAACGTAAGTGAAAATAGAGGCCTGGAAAGGCGTCGAAGAAATGTACGACCGTTTGCTGGAATCGGGAACTGACGGATTGGCTACGTTCGCAATGGACGACATTTATATTAAGGGCGCTGGAAAAATTTGAATACTTCGCATCCTGTAGTAGATTGTACGGCACAATGCTATCCAATACAACGGTGAGTCTATGCGGAATTCACAATTCCGAAACGCTTCTTTCTTTTCTTTCTTTCCTTTCTTTCCAAAATGTTCAAGTGAAAACCTGGACTCCCAACATTTCCGCGCTCATCATTGGTGAGAACGTGGCAGCAAAATGGAAATACGCGGAAGCGGTTCGCCGCGGCATTCGTATTCTTACGGTAGCCGAAGCCATGCCCTCCGCCGAATCCGATTTATGGGTGACGAAATACGCTCCACGGACTCTCGGAGATGTAATCGGACACGCTGACGCAATTCGAACGCTAATGACGTGGCTCAATGCTTGGACAGTCACAATGACTACGCCACGCGCCGCTCTTATCACCGGACCGCCTGGCATAGGAAAAACTACGCTCGCGCATCTTATCGCCGCAGCCTGCGACTACGGAGTTGTTGAACTCAATGCGAGCAATGAGCGCTCGGCGGCGGCAGTGAGTCGGTGGTTTGAGGAAGCATCGCGCGCGGGTTTTGTAGGTCGTCGTCGTATCGTCATTATGGATGAAGTCGATGGTATGAGTAGTGGCGACCGTGGAGGCATCGGCGAACTCGCGCGTATTATTCGTAAATGCGCGTTTCCTATGATTTGTATCGGTAACGAACGAACCGCTCCGAAAATGCGTCCGCTCGTCTCGTGTTGTCTTGACGTTCGTTGTGCGCGACCACCACGTAGTAGTATCGCGAAACGTCTGATGACCTCGGTTATTCATCCGGCCAAACTCAACTATACGCAGACGCAATTGGAAGACCTCTGCGAACGCAACGGCAATGATATTCGGCAAATTCTGAACTTCCTACAATTCGATGTACGTTCCGGTGGAACGAAGGATGAACTTCTACGTGTCGATCCGTTCTCGGCGACGGGACGGCTCTTTGGCGCCTCCTGCTACAGCACTCTCGATCAGCGTCTCGGACTGGTCTTTGTTGAGTTTGGACTGATGCCGCTTATGGTCGCCGGAGGCTACATTGCCGCCGCCGGTAAAAAGGTCTTTGGTAGTATGGAACGTTGCGTATCGGCAGGTATGTATCTTGGTTCCTACGATATCATGGACCGTACGTTGCGACGTACTATGAATTGGGGACTTTTACCCAGTACGTTAATGAATATCGTCGGAGCCGCTGCGGCGGCGGACGGACCCGCTCCGTTCCAAATCTTTCCTTCGTGGCTCGGTAAAAACTCGAAACGTCTCAAACATCGGCGTATGCTGACCACTCTACGTCGCAACGGATGTTTCGGTTCGGATATGGATTTACTGGAATCGCGTTCCTTGTTGCGTACGCGACTCTTTCGGCACACGGATGCCGTGGATGTTGTGAATGATCTTGTATCACTCGGACTGACGCGCGACGATATGCTCGATACACTTATCGATACCGCCTTTTCCGACGAAACTATTATACTCGATACAAAACTCAAGGCGGGAATCACGCGCGAGTGGAAAAAACGCGGTATCGATACTACAAGCGTCTCTGCGGATGTATCGGATGACGACGATGACGAAGACGTACCTATTGAAATAGAGTAGTCGTCGCAAAAATTGAACCGGTGTATCTTTTTGAGTCTATTCAGTACAATGTCCGATACTGTTCTAGACGCGTTGTTACTTACGCAGAAACAGGCGATTCTGGAGAAGAATACAGAGTTTGAATCTCGGTGGGAAAAAACGCTCCAAGAATTTCTAGGCTCGATTGATACTGCGGGGATTGCGAAGAAATTCAATGAGATTGTAAAACTCGATCCGTTTGTGACTTCGGTTTCGCATACCTTACAAATGTCTTTGGACGGTATTCTCGCGACGAAAACGTCGTATTTACACCACGGCGCAATCTGCTATGAGAATCCTGTAACGAATATACCGGTCTGTTCATTTATTACGGCGAATCCTCGCACTGGAGCACCGTATCGCGTTACCCATTCCTGCGTAACGGGGAATGAAAACTCCGACTTTGACGAGTACATTCTAGGAAAAATGGCGCCTGTCCGCGTATTGCTACGTACAGCTTTCCCTAAAGCGAATATTCGCGTAAGCATCAATCATTGTGCGGTACAAAGTGTCATAGATATTCAGATATCCTACTCGCTCGAACAATGGATTGACAAACTACCTGTTCTCTCCGAGCGCGTTGCGTATGATGATTTTATTCAGTGGTAAAAATTACGTTGATAGAAAATTTATCAATGTAAATAATTATAACGTTTTTTTCAAGATTTACATCATCTTGAAACCGCCGGCGAGCTGCGATCCGAGAGCCAGACCGGCGCCCTGTCGGCTGGTAAGACCGATGCTAGGGGACAGCAGGTCCAGGATAGCAAACACAACCGCGGCGACCGTGGCTACGACCACGATCTCCTCAACATTCGGGACCTTGCGGGGGATGATGACCATCGCCACCGCGACGGCGAGACCCTCCAGGAAATACTTGATGGCACGCGTCAGGAGTTCGCTGGCAGAGAAACCGTCCATTTGTCTTATATTCGGGGGTTTGATTTTTTTCTGGGAAGTGCGTTACAATCTAAAGATTGGAATACCTGGAGAATTAGAAACAATGTCCGCTCCTGACGAAAAAAAGGAGGTATATCTCGAGGCAGATAAGGAAATTCCGGGACAACATTATGTTGCGCTAAGTTTTCTGAGCCCCAATAAGGTCCTGAAAAACAAGGATATTTTTTTCTTCTGCGAATTTCTGAAAGATTATGAGATTCAGTACAAAATCCGGGCTACGGAATCCTTCGTCATGAAGCAGGCGACAAAAGTTCAGGAGTCTGCGTCGCGCGTACAGGATGTTCTTGAGAATATGATTCTGCGTAAAGATACAGTAAGCGCAGAGGATCTAAGCGGTGCGCTCGCGACGGTCAAGGATATGCGCGCAAGTCTCACGCGCGATGTCGCCGCCGATTTGGAAGCCCACGTCAAGTCGGAGATGACTGATTTTAAGACGACTACGATTCAAGAGGCCTACGAAACTTTCCTCTTCAAACACCGCAAACGTCTCGAGGAGGAATTTTTCACGGCAAACGACTTCCGTACTACGGTTCAGGGTCTCAAGGTTCGCGGTGTATATGATACATACGCGGAAGCCCTCGGACGCGCGAAGACACTACAGAAGATCGATCCGTCCTTCAACGTCTATGTTGGTCAGGTCGGTTTCTGGCTACCGTGGGATCCGGAGCCTCAAGAGGTTCAGGACCAGGAGTACGCCGACGACCAGCTCAATCAACTCATGAAGAAATACAAGGAGAACGAGTCGCAGCGCGACGAGTACTATGCGCAAACGAAGAAAGACCGCCTAGCAGGCAATAAAGTACGCGGAAATACGTCGGTAATTGGTGGCGCGGGTTCTGAATCGGTAGGCGCACCAACCGATATGTTCGCAGGCGAGGATCTAGCGATTGCGCGGAAACGCGAACGCGCATCGAATGCGTAAGCGATAAAAAATGAACACTCTTTCACATACATGGTGATATGTATCAACATGTACGTACTCTACATCAAGACCGATTTGAAAGAACTCTATACCGCGGCCGCCAAAACCTATCTCGCAAAGCCTTACGACCAGCGGGATGCCGGGTTCGATCTCGTATGTGAAGCGTGTATCGTAGGCGATAGCGTATTGAAGATTCATCAAAAAGCCTCTGCCGCGCTCTTTGATACGCGACTGAAGCAATTTCGCGCCTACTGGATGCTACCTCGCTCGTCGATTTCGAAAACTCCGTTGCGACTCGCAAATTCCGTCGGACTGATTGACGCCGGCTACCGCGGTCCTCTCCTAGCCGCGGTTGATAATACTAGTGACTCTTGTTGGCATGTAGAGATGGGTACTCGTCTCTTCCAATTATCTTCACCGGATCTACTTCCCTTCGACGATATCCAAATTGTCGATGAAATCCCAGGTGGCGAGACCCTACGCGGATCGGGAGGATTTGGAAGTACAGGTGTAAATTACATCGTCTAAGTTCTGCGAAAAAATGATTCGCTCAAAAATGTACGGCTTCAGAGGCAATGGATATTCTTGAATATGCGATCGGATTCGGTGGTTGGACGGCCGTAATTTCTCTCGTATTCCTCTATACTTACGGCAATGTGTATCCGGTAACGATTGTATTTACTCCCGTCATCACCATATGTTTAACTTACGTTGTTCTTCAACTATGCCGATGGATATTTCTCTTCTTACTATGGTGCGTACAACAAATGTTCCGTGCGGAAATCTTGCTGTCATCGCTCTTTATATTTACAATGGGCATTCTACTCTACACGGTTCGCGCAACACTCGTAATTATCGAGGAGGTGGACTAAATTATTTACAGAATGTAAGGAACGATGAAACGAAATTCCTTTTTGCTTTATATTTTTCTCGCCGTTGTAATCATTTCGTTCTGTCTATATTTTTATCCTGCTCCGTACAATCTTCCAAAAATTATTTGGATGTATTGGGATACGCCCGATGTACCGCTACTTATTCAACAAATTCATACTTACAATATTCCGAATCTGAAAGGATGGGATATTCGGTTTCTGAATAAAACCCTACTTCCTAATTTTATCGATGAATACGAATATCCGAAACATTACAATACTCTGAAACCCCAACATCAGGCCGATTGGATACGTTTAAATTTATTATCCAAATACGGCGGCGTATGGATGGACGCATCGATTCTAGTGAATGATCCAGATGCTCTGAATCGCCTACATCGTCGGAGTCTGGAACGACACAGTCACATGACGGGATTTAGTTTCCAAAATACGAAGTCCCACTGTACTTCCAACAGAAATCTATCATTGTATATTGAAAATTGGTTTATTATGGCTCCTACTAATAGCATCATAATACGTGAATGGTTCAAAGAATATCATGAGGCCGTGACGATAGGCTTTTTAGCGTATAAACGACGTTTAACCGCTGAAAATATTGACCTTCATTTGGTATGGGATTCCCACGTCGATACCGATGTATATTTAACCCAACACGCCTGCTTACAATACATTCTACAGAAGAAATTATCAACGATTCCACCTATGATTATCAATCCGGCCGAGCACGATATGTTAAAGGATATATGCGGTATGGAGAATCGTATGAAATGCTTACGCGATCATCCTGAAGAAGCCCGTAAAACACCGTATATTAAACTCGTCCGCTCCGATCGGAAAAATGGTGTAGATATTTCGCCTTTTTTTACCTAGTATTTTTTGACTTGTACAACCGGTCCTTTACGCTCGACGGTTCCCGCCGTCAGTGTCGGTCCCGTTTCTCCCGCCGCCTCGGCGAGTTCTTTCTGTCGCTCGTATTCTGCCGATTTAATCCAATGCTCGCGCGATCCGATTTTAAAATCCGGATGCGGCGTAGCCTTGTACCAAAAAACGCAATCCTCAATACGATTCGTTTTTGCGCCGTTATGAATCACTAAGCACTCGTAATTTTCGGTACATTGGTCCATAATTTGACAAAACAATTCAAACGTTGGAAAAATACCCGCGAATTGATCGTAAATACGTTTCCGCGCGCTCACCTGATTTTCGCGTAGAATAAATACGTAATCCACCTGTCCTCGTAGCACCGGCGGAATACCCATCACATACTGGAGCGCTAAAATATATAACAGTCCGTAATGCCGACCGTTCATAAATAACGAGCGTATATATTTATCACTGATCCATTTATTATCGTACATACAGTCGTCCATAATAATAAACGCACGGCGATCCAGTGCCGATGTACCGCGAGTCTCTTTTTCTTTACGAATTTGCTTCGTAATCGCATCTTGGCGTTTTAGTACGTTACTAATGATATTTGTATTGAATTCTTCGTGGATAAATAAACTAGGTACGATGGTTGAATAAAATGCATTCGCGCCTTCTGTACCGGAAATCACGGTTCCAATCGGAAACCGCTGTTTATGCCACGCAAGATCTTTAATCAAATAAGATTTACCAGTACCGCGGCGGCCAATCATCACGACGACGGCGTCGTCGGGTATCATTCCCATATTGAATTTAGAGAGCCGGAGATTCACGGTCGGTCGCTGACTCGCGTCACCGGCTGTAGGCATAATTGCGCTCAGCGTAGCTCCTGCGCCTGCGACCGCTGCTGCTCCTCCTGTTCCTGCTCCTCCTACTGCTGCTCCTGCTCCTACTGCTCCTGCTACTCCAGACATTCTGATACCTTTCTGTGAGAAACCAAATTTTTACGAGACCCGCGGGTCTAAGATTTTGTGAACGCGCGAGGATCTTTTTGCCAATCTTTTTCGGGGCGGTCTATTACATTATTACGATACACCATCGCATCAATAATCGGCGACTCGACACCCCGTTGTTTCATAAATGTCGCTAAAGACGCGGTATCCTTCGGTAAGCAAGTACCACCAAAACCAAAATGTCCATCGTATCCTGGAACTAAACTATGACTATTGCCGATACGTGTATCCCGCGTGACGCAATCGCGAACCGTATTGTAGTCACATCCGATGGTGCTACATAACTGATATATTTCGTTATAAAAACTTATCTTGAGTGCTAAAAAATTATTGCGAGTGTATTTTACGAGTTCTGCCTCGGTCGTAGAGGTAAATTGAATATCATTCGATTTAATTTTTCCACACGAATACGCCGCTTGAATTAAAGAAGTAAATAACGTTTTTTCCTCCTCATGCCGTGCGCCAAATATCCAAGCCGCACATTGGAAAAAATCGTTCCGCCAATTTATTTCCGTCAAAAACTCGGGCATAAACATCACATCCAGTTCTTTACTCGTACCAGGAGGTACGGTACTACGTAAAACAATATTCGTAACGCCAGCCGATTTCAGTTCCTGAATACAATTCTTTACAATTGTCGTATTACAACGACCGTCTTCGTACGACGGAGTTGGTACGCATACAAATACAAAATCGAGTCCGACCAGATCATGTATAGTCGTTGACGGCGGTAAGCATCGCCGCGGATCTTTATCAAAAATTCGCACCTCAATCGCATCACATTCTAATAACGCTGTCGCACTGCCTACAAAACCTCCGCCGACAATACCAATACGCATCCCTATATATTTTAAGAACATTTTTTTTGAACTCACCATAATGATAAGGGATTGATGCGAAGTGACAGACACCGAAAACTTGCGTCTTTCCAACGGTGCGCGTACTTCGCGACTACAAACTTAAATTCCCGTTCTCCCTTCGCATCAGGGACCATATACAACTGGCTTTCACTCTGTCCTACGCACATTAGGAGTTTCTGCGGGCTGGTCTTATCGACGCTAAAATAATATGGTTCGTTACTATCCGAACAGAAGAAATGAAATCTTACACTTAAACTTGGATATTTACCGTGTAGATACGCAAACAGATTCAACCAGAGTTGAATCGTCGCATTATCCATATGATCCATAAGTTTATGCGTATCGCAATACGTCCGCATAAATTCGGTCAGCGTCCAGGTCGGTTGTTCCTCCCAGCCGGTCGTCGTCTTCACGAGATGGAAGAACGCAGCATGCTTCCAGCCCTGAATATCCTTCGCGCTCAAATCTGCGAGGGTAATCACATAATCATCCGGCGTTTTCTCATTCACGGTCGCAAATAACGGATACGACCAAGTACCCATTCTAACTAATTAAATGGAATGTTGAATCGCTCAATTTTTTCGTTGCGGTAGTCTTCAAAATATAGACCCGGTATCACGATTAGAAATGCCCGCAAGACCGATACCTCGGCGAGGACGTGGAGGAGGCGCAAGAGGCGGAGGAGGCGCAAGAGGCGGAAGAGGAGGAAAACCCGTTGCTCCTAAACAAACAATACAACGCGGCATCGTTGCGAAACCGGATGTATCTGAACTTCCAACATCGCTCCAAATTACGCCCGTGAGAGCGCCGATTCCGGATGTCATTCTTTCGGCGTTACCCGAATTTCGTAAAGCCCAGTCGTTCTTCTCAATACTCGAACGTCTTCAGCCGGAATTCGGAGGCTCCAACGAAAATGTCAAGCATTGCTGGCTTGGTATGAATGGATCTCTCATCGAATCGATGAGCCACGATGTAGGATTTTATGCGACCATTCATACTACGGAAAAACAGGAATTACCGGTATTCGTTAAACGTATTCATTTATTGGATCCGATTTCCGCGATGGAAGGAGACTATATCTGGCCGGACGACGGTGCTTTATCGGCTCCGAGCGATTTATGGAAAACGGCGCTTGCGAAAATCAACGATCCGATGAACGAAGCGTACGTCGATGCGCTCTTCGCGACCATCGCGAATCGTCTCGTCGATGCGCGCATATCGCCCCACTGGTGCCGAAGTTTTGGAACCTTTTCCGCACGCGCCGAAAAATATTTATTCAATATCTCCGACGAGTACAATAGTATGCGTAAAGAACCGTGGTGGCGACGGAATCAACGTCTCGGACTCTTCCGTTTACATAAAGAGGATGACGAAGATAACGCGGACGATAAAAGTACGCAGTTTTTGACGGAAGGATTATCGTCTATCGATATCGGTGATTTTGAAGCCGTGGAAGAGATCAATACGGTTCTTGCGGAAGACTCAGAGATGAGCGAAGCGGAACCCGAAATTTCTCCTACGGAAGCGAAGCCTATCGTACTCTCGGCGCCTAAACTTCGTCTAAAACGTATGGAAGCCGATGAAAGTGGGTCTAGCGATTCTGATGACGAATCTGAAATCGAGCAATTCGTAGAGTTTGATAATTTTCCCGTTCAGGTTACGCTACTCGAAAAGGCAGAAGGAACGCTCGAAGATTTACTCGAAGTCGAAGACGACGAATTAAAGGAAACGAAGGAACAGCGTTGGACCGCCTGGTTATTCCAAGTCATCGCCGCGCTCACATGCGCCCAACACTGGTTCGGTTTCGTACATAATGATTTACACTCCAATAACGTGATGTGGTCTGGTACTGGAACCACTCATCTATATTACCGCGTTCATAAAGGAAAGCAATCGTGGTGTATGAAAGTACCGACCTACGGACGTATTATGAAAATTATTGATTTCGGTCGTGCTTCCTATCATCTTCCAGAACCCGCCGGATTTATTATTAGTGATGCGTTCTATCCTGGTAATGATGCGGCAACGCAGTACAATTGCGATCCGTTTTACGATGCGACTGAAGGTAAAAAAGTCGAACCCAATCCGTCGTTTGATTTATGCCGACTTTCCGTCAGTATGATTGAATCCTTGTACGAGGAACGACCGGCAAACGCCACTCCCGTGAAAATTATGACGAAAGAACCCGGAAAAATGTACGCCGAAACCGTATCTCCCGTATATAATATGCTGTGGGAATGGCTACAAGATGACGAAGGAAAAAATGTATTACGTCTTCCGAATGGCGAGGAACGCTATCCCGATTTCGACTTGTATCGTGTTCTCGCCGCGGAAGTCCATAAGGCCGTACCCAGCCGACAAATCGAACGCACTCTATTCAAAGGATTCCAATGCGACGAAAAAGATGCGGAAGGACCGATTTATGAATTATACATTTGAAGTACGGATATTAACTCTTCGGATGTACCGGTATTCAGAATTTCAAAATCCATCGGTTCGTCGTCCAAATCGTGTTCGCTCGGATCCTCCAAAGGTTTCACGGATGAATTATAAATACGAAATCGATGAATCCTAGCCGAAGGAATAGCGCTACGAATACGTTCATATTCTTTTTTGAATCGCCAATCGTCAAGAATCCACGTTGTCACCTCAGGATTCGCGAGTATCTCGGTGACAACATAATCGGCCCAAATCGCGGGATTATCAGTTGTTTGCTTCATCTTCGTTGCGTACTCAATCAGTAATTCTCGTACCTGTTTATCGCAGGTCATCACAAATAACTTCTTACCTTCCTGTGTATCACAAATGTCGCGAGGAATAGAATAGATTCTTGCGACATCATCCTTCACTCGTTTCGCAAATGAGGTCCGCCGTACATTTGCGTACAAACCTTCGAGCAACTTACTTACGTGAGATTTTCCGGAACCCGCGTATCCCGAAAGAAGATAAATATCCATCGCTGTTTCTTGAACTAAGAATATTGTATAATTCATTTTTTTGATGGCATAGTATAGAAAATGGATTCTTTTTACTGGAAGAAAAAGTTACACGCGGTCGCCGTTCTTTTACTCATTATCGGCGGATTCAACTGGGGACTTCTTGCCTTCACCGGTAAAGACGCCGTGAGTACTCTGTTTGGTAAGGGTTCCATGGTCGCGAACGGAATCTTTTTTACCGTCGCCCTCGCCGCTCTCGCCCTAGCATTCTACCGCGATACCTATCTGCCGTTCTTGGGACCTACGATGATGCCATGCTCTTTGCTCAAGGAACAGGTTCCCGAAAACGCCGATTTCGAGGTTCGTATCTTTGTGAAGCCCGGTGCGAAGATTCTCTACTGGGCATCGGAACCGGCCAATAAAGATCTCGAAACCGTCCATAACTGGAAAGAGGCCTATCTAGGTTACCGTAACGCCGGTGTAGCGATTGCCGATAAAGATGGTTACGTCACCCTCAAGGTTCGCAAACCGCAAGCCTATACCGTCCCGGTACGGGGAGAATTATCGCCCCATATTCATTACCGTCAATGCGAGAACAACGGCTTCGTTGGACGCGTTGAAACTGTTACTCTGGACGGCAAGGAATACTTCGAGAACGTTGTGAAGAATGCGGAGGAAAAAGCACCGGTGGAAGGTAGCGAGTTTTCCTACGTAAAGCCTAGCACCGCCCAGGAGGAAATGGACGAAGTCGCGGCGAACACCGCGAAGAATTCGTTGATGCCCCAGACGGGAGCGATTGATGAACGTTCGCCGACGTTCGGTTACGATTACGATCAGGCCTTTACGAGCATCAAACCTACGAGGACGACTATGATTCATTATTCGTAGAGCCAAAAATTCAAACGACAGAATAGAAATGAACAATTACGAACTCACCGCCGAATCACTACCAGGAAAAGTCGAAGAGATCCGCATAG
>Ga0114959_10000236_pt1 | contig 53078 bp, 64 predicted proteins | sample C_130625_EF_Meta_FD_87317 | JGI IMG/M metagenome (GOLD analysis project Ga0114959, IMG submission 87317) | Freshwater microbial communities from Lake Croche, Canada to study carbon cycling - C_130625_EF_MetaG | ecosystem: Environmental > Aquatic > Freshwater > Lake | place: Lake Croche, Canada...
CAATTGAGTTTGCTCCATTTTTTTCTCTTGTTTTTGTATTTTATCTTGCGCGGCGGAAACTTGTTTAGTTGGTCCTAAAATTGAACAGCCACTCAAAAACAGTAAAGAACATAGAGTTAAATTACGTATAGTATTCACATTCTTGTTTACACTATTTATTCATTAGAAAAAACAAATTTTTTTATAAGAGAAAGATCTTTATTAATGGTGTATTATAATGTGGTATGAAAAATTTAATATTTACTTGTTTAGCGTTTTCATTATTAATTAATAATATCTATGCTGGAGATAGAGAATGGTCTACTGCTGGGAAGATCCTTACTGGAGCGGCTATTGTTACTGTCGTTGATAGAATCGTTAATCAGCCACCTCCTGTGGCCTACCAACAACCTGTAATTGTACAATCTCCTGTAGTTGTGCAGCCTCAACCTATTATTATTCAAACCGTACCCGTTTATTGCCCAACTCCAGTTATTGTATATCATCCATATTATCATTATGGATACTACGGCCATTATTGGCGTCGTTATTAATTGAACTCTCTAACGTTTAAGCCTGCGTAAACGGTAATGTTAGAAGCTCCTAATGGACTAACAGACAAGATTAATGTATCCATTGCTCCTGTTATTGAACAACCTAATTTTAATAGATTTTTAAGCTGATCACCTTGTATTTGAGCCTTTTGAGTTCCGTAGCCGCCAGCCACTTTATACCCACCTGATGTCACGTTGGTAGAACCATTACCAACTGCATATTGTAATTGAGAATTAGCAATATCATTATAAGTAAAAGTCCCAGCCACGCTTGGGTTTCGCGTTAAAGTCCATTCGAAATTATCATTACTGGTAACTAATATATCGGCGTCTAATACATCAATAGTACAAGATTTACTTCCTGTCTTTAATCTTATACCTAGTAATGCATTGTTTTGAGCTTTTGTGGCGGTAATAGCGGTTCCATCTGTTGAAAGATAAGTGTTAGTGCCGACATCTTCTTTGCCTCCCTCACTTAATACAGCGGTGCATGTTGCTTCTAAAGATGAAGCGACTCCTGTTCCATCGTTCTCAATTTGATATCGCAATGGAAGATTTGGAGTGGACATGTATACTGAATCATTAATGTTGGCATTTAATATCTCATGGCAATAATAAGTAATACCATCTATATTAAAACCGTATCTAACTCTTCCTACCCCCAGCCATTCAAAATCAATCACTAAAATCTGAGCTTTTGTGGGATTTAAGTTTATTTTGCTGGGTCCATCGCCGTCCATTGTATCGATATTCCAATTCGCTTGTGTGAATACAGAATCGACTGCCACTCCAGTAACATAAGATCTTTTAACAAAACTTAATGTTCCGTTTTTGTTTTGAAAAAATAAACCATTTTGGTCATCAAAAATTCCCATTCTAGCGGTTATGCCTGAGCCGCCTCCTGTTTTTTTAATTATGCCCGTCATTAATATCAATTGACTTTTGCCGGGTTGGTAATTAATGCGAGCAAATGATTGGCGCGTTCTTTTACCAGCAGTAGATGCAGATACAGAAAGTGTAGTAGAAGCTCTATTTTGAGAATAAACAGAAGAAGTGCCTGTGCCAGTTTCTTCTATATCGTCCCAATATAAAGGCTGATTATCATACAACTGCTTGCAATTAAAAATCATTTCAGGATTTGATACCCTGAGTCTTCCAAAAGCATCTAAGTTATTAGAAAAATCACTATCCTGAATGGGACGGTAGATCCCTTTTACTGTGTCATAGATAAGACAAGTATTTATGTTCTGCGGAGCTTGTGTGGCGAATTTTGTTGCCGATCCCATATCTTATATTACACATAAAACAAAAAAAGACAAGAAATAAATCTTGTCTTGTGTTCGTTGTGTTTTTTTTAGCCTTATAAACCAAATGCAGCAATGGTATGTTGAAACGGATTGCCTTCTATGTTTTTGACAAGATTTAACATCTCGGCGGCAATTTCTCTAATTTCTTTCTGAGCGTCAGAATCGATTTTAAGCCCAACTTAAAGCTTCGCTAACTACGGGGAACTCCTTAATAAATATATTCTTAATACCTATGGCGATATCTCTATGCTCCTTTTGAGTGTCTTCCTTTGTCCTCAATTCAATATAATGAATCCAACTACGAAGTGTACCTGTCATGTACATGGTGGTTTGCGTAGTTAATGGCAATACCATTCTAGCGCATTCTCTAGCAACGCCAGCTTGAATTAATGCATCATACGCATTGAGGCTGCTGTTAAGTGCTTGATTAACTAATTCAATTTTTTCTGGCGACAAATCCACTTCAACATCACCAACTTGTCTGTTAGTTTTACCTTGCATTCGCCATTGAATATCTTCTAGCTTTGTAGCTATGCTATATCTTTGGCTATTATGAACCAATATTTTATTGGCAACATAATTGTGAGATTTGTGTTCAACTTCTAAATCGTAAGTCTCTTGTTCTCCCAAGAATTTAATTTTCTCAATTTTAACATATTTAATAGTCTTTAGGTTGCCTCGACTTTTTTCTCTCCAGATTTTAGATTCCCCAGACAGCGAATGTTTCTTATCGTGACATTTTTCACACAAAACCTGAATATTTGACTCTGAATATGCTAAGGAATTGTTTTGCCACACCGGAACGATATGGTCTAACTCTAGTTTTTCAGAACTCCTGCATTCCTTGCAGGAATATTCGGACTCAGCAAGTTTATTTTTTCTTATTTTTTGACACCAATCGGCAATCTTTAGTCTCTCACTCCTATTGCAACCGCCCCTCCAGAAATTGCTTTTCTCTCCAGATCTAGCAAGCCGGATAGCTTCAACGTGTTCTTTGGAAGGCTTAAGGCTGGTATTGTAACCAAACTTACCTTTATTCCAAATCTCATTATAAGATGCAATTTCTTTCTTTGTAAAGTTTAGATCTAGTTTTTTTAGCCACTTTCTAATCGTGTGGTAAGAAACTCCTGCTTTTTCTGCAATAAAAGCAACCCCGCCCTTATTCTCTATACTTTCATTTTTAGCATTGCCCAACCATTTCTTATCTTGATAGCAAGGAATTCCATTGGTAGCGATATGACCAATTTTTGTCATGCAATGGTATTTAGAGTCTAAACCAACGATATTCTCAAGTGAGTCAAAATGACCATTCGAAAAAAATTTATGCTCTTTAGTGCATTTAATCTTCTTGCCATCATTTAAAGTTACCTCGTAGACCGGCTTTATGCCTGTCTTAAACACTTCTTTTATCTTTGAAGTCGTAAATATCTTATTTTCCTCATCATAAACCCGAACCAAAATATCCTTATAATTTCCCCAACTCTGACGTTCATAAAGCTTTTTAATAGGAATGTAATTAGGAGCTTTTCCACGATAGTTAAGCGTTGTAACCAAAGAGTCTCCAGTAATACAGAATTCTTGAAAAGCAAAAGACCTATGTCTTAGAATTTGTGCGGCAATAGCTCTGCTAGTAACAATTTCAACTGTTACGCTTGCCATTTCAAACGGGCTCCAATGTTGATGTTTGATTAGATATTTAAGAAGTTTCGGCGCGGTTTCAGTATTCATCTGATTAGATGGGTTGCTTACTCTTGCGCAATAAGAAACAATATCTTCGGCGTTATTTAATCCTTCGATTCTCGGCGAAGTTACGGCTACTAGTTTAACATTCATATTTTAATTTGTAAGTCTGTTTTCAATCTACTCTGTAAAACTCTCCAGCTAATTCTTTGAATCTTAAATCTCTAGCTACAACAGCTTCCTCTATAGTGCTAAATACTCCAATGTAGATGTCTTTTTTATCTATCTGCATGGCGCATTGATATTTATTAAGCCTTTTTATGAAAGAGATGTTCTTGTGGTCACTTGAATTCTTTTTATTCTTTTTGCGATTAAATTGGTTTTGGGAATTGGTTACGAGCCTCAAGTTCGACGGGGAATTATTAAGCGGGTTTCCATCTATGTGGTCTACTTGCTTGTCTTGAAGGTCCGAAGTATTGTTATGGATGGCAAATATGATTCTATGTATTGGATAGGCTATATAATTTAGTTTTACATGATAATACCCATTGCTGCCGATGTACCCGCACGGTAAGTCTGAATTTTTTGTTCGCCACCTTTTGTAATGCGTCTCGTTGCCGAAGCGAGAGATGGGTCTATCTGTGCGCCTGCTTAAGCCGCTTAGAGAAGAGGCGTCTACGAAGAAGTTCTCTTCAAGATACTCTAAGTCTGGCAGAGGATTAATGTGCATTTTTCAACTATATCTCCTGATTGTAATATGAGCAAAAAAGCAAAAAAGTCAATCTTTTTCATAAGATATTTTTTCTTGTTCCAGCCTATCAATTTCTGAGGCTAGTATTTTTACGATATTTACTAGATGCAGCATTGTTGTCTCTGCGTTTGACTTAAATTCGCATGAATTTATGAATTCTGAGCAAGAGGTTGCTGACTCTATTTCTTGTCGGAGTTCTGCGTTCATTTTTTATTGTCTATTTAGGGGATGAAATAAGCCCCACCATTCGTCTTTTGATAGCCATCTTACTGCCGATTTGTCAATAATGGCTATGTCGCCATTGGGATTGGTTATAACGAATCCAGTAACAACACCATTATCTCTTTGTGCTACGAATTCTGTTTTATGTGCAGTAAGAATTTTTGACGGAGCGTTTTCTCCTAATACTGTTAATAATTTTGATTGCATATGTAATTTTTCAACTAGTTCGCGATCTTTCTGATCCGGCGGTCCATTTATATTTTGATTGGTTTTGACATGCATATATAAATATCTTGTCAACAAACGATTGTATTGCTATAATTGCATTTGTCGCAAAAAACCCTTCGTTGCGGAGGATAACTGGTTAAAATTATGTTATCTGCATACAACAGTTCGTTGTGACATTGTGGACATTCAATGCCTGTTTTTGTGGTTGATTTTTTATCCTGCTTGTTTTCTTTCTTTTTTCCAAAACCTTTTATGTCGTCGTAGTTATTCCAGTATGTTTTACCCCAACAGCTTCTAGGCTTTGAACCTTTACCATTAGTCGATTGAGAACTCATATGATTAACGATACTACATTTCAAAGACTTTTGTCAATATTTTTTCTACAGAATTAAACCATTCATCTTCTGAGATTTGTGAAATAGGTAAATAAGAAAAATTAATTTTTTTACAATACAGTCCATAATTGTTTATGTAAACATCGTTAGCATTGGATATTTGTTCGTAATGATTCACCAAAGGAACTAATAACAAAGGTTTGTTGTGATATATTGCTTCGGCACTTGTTTCAAATCCACCGCTACAAATAACTGCGGAACAATTTTTTAACTTTTCTATAAAGAGTTTGCCGTTTAAATTATTTAATGTTATGTTTGGTGGAACTTGATATTTTTTGGTTATTTTAGTAAAACACTCTATTTGAAGGGTTTTATTTTTTAAAGCTTCTTCAAACAAATCATTTAACAACTCTTCTTTTATTAGATATACAAGAATGTAATCTTTTTTTTTGGCGTTTTTGCCGTAAACTCCCGATCTTAAAATAGGAGGGCAAGCAATCAAATTGCGGTTTTTAGATTCAAAATTATAATAGCTTAAAGCAATTCTTTTGGCACGAATGCTGGTTATAAAATTCAAAACTCTTAAAAAGAATTCTTGAATAGGAAATCCTTCAACCTTTGGATAAAAATCTTCAGTCATTGCATATTGATGACCGAAACTTATATATTTGACCTTTGGAAAAAAAATGGCAGAAAGTCCAACCAATGGTTCATAAAAATTAACAATAGCATCCGGTTTTTCATTTTTAATCTTTTTGCATATTTCAATGAACGATGAAATTATCTTGGGTAATCTGATAAAATTATTTATAAAAGTTTTAATAGTAGAGAATTCTCCATTTTTATTAAAACTTAAATTAAATCCTTCGTGTTCGTAAATATCTAATTCTTCCGACAAGTATGATGGAAAGCCTTTAGCTTTATGACTGACTAAAGCTTTTATTTGGCATTTTTGTTTTTTTTGTAAGAATTGTTTTACAGAAATTGCTTGAGTAATATGGCCGGAACCATCAGTGCATATTCCAAAAATATATTTCATAATTGAATTAGTTTTATTTCTCCATCTAAATCTTCAATTAGTAAAGTATTATGTTCAATGAAATCGCCGCAATTGTAATATAATGTATTATTTATTTTTCTGATTTCTGGTTTGTGAATATGTCCGCAAACAATTCCATCGTAATTATGGTTTTTGCAATAGCTAGAAACCAACACCTCGTAATTATTGATGTATTTAACAGCGTCTTTGGCTTTATTTTTTAAAAACTTACTTAAGCTAAACTTAAATAATCTGGTAATCTTGTTCAAAAATAAACTATAATCATAAATGATAGTTCCAACATATTGAATCCATTTTGCATCTGCAATAAAACCATCAAATTGATCGCCGTGTATGATTAAAAGTTTTTGTTTTTTTAATGTAACATGCGAGGCTTCATTGCATATTTTAATGTTTTCGCCAAAGATTGTATTATTGAAAGGATTTAAAAAATCATCGTGATTACCGATTATATATGTAACAAATGTATTTTTGCGAGACATCCGCAAAATCTTTTGGAGAATAGTGTTGTAATCTTTATGCCATTTAAAATTTCTTTTAAGCATCCAACCGTCAATAAAATCACCCACAATATATAGATTTTCGCATTCAATATTACTAATGAAATCTAAAAATTTTTTATGATTGCTATATTCACTTCCTAAGTGAACATCTGAAACAAAAATAGATCTTACTTTCATATATAATGATACACAGAATATGTTACAAACGGGTTTCTTTAAGACTTTTCATTATTTCTCTTCTTTTTTCTAATGAATAATCCATCCATTCTTTTATTTGTTTAATAGATCTTTTGCAAGAAACGCAAACATTTTTTTCTAGTTTGCATTGTTTTATGCACGGTGAAAGATGAGTTTCAGCAACAGTGTCTATGTTTTTTATCTTGTTGATCAGGGACTTTTTTTCTTCCGTCTGTAACGTTGTAGAGATTAATGCAAGCTTCATTAACCGCTTTGTCAATGTCTTTAACTATTTTGGCAATTGACTGATCCGTTGAAATGAATCTAGTTTTTACGCTTAAAGAATTTAATATTTCTTTAATTTGCTGACTCTGATGCATCTTTATAAGATTCCAAATAACTAATGATTTCCTTTTTGCCGTCTGGATTCATGCTATGAACGTTGTAATTAGGCAATCGTAATTTGTTACGCATACAATATTTAACTAGCCATTTTGCACAATCTAAGCCTGTTGGAATATTTTTTTGTTTGTATTTTGCACCTTTATTAAAATCTGGCGTATTAAATCCTACCATATCCAGATCATAATCGAAAGAAATTACCGCAGGTAAACCCCTGCGCTTAATTGTTTCTACAAACTCATCGTAAGATCTTACGATATCCCAAGGTTTATTAGGCATAGGAACCCAACTAACCTCTTCTGGATTGCGATAATCGTCAAGAAATAAATAATATAATCTTTTCATTTAATTTTTTCTAATTCAAAACATCCGTGTCCCGCTTGATGTTCGAAAGTGAGTAAACCATATCTTTTGCTTTTTTCTTTCGTGCAGACGCCGAAATCCACATCTGCCGCTTCAATCTTGTCATTGTATAAAGGAATAAAGTGCTTACAACCGCAACTACAATCATCGTAATCAGCATTTGGATCAAGCCAGCGACTAATTTTTCCTCCATGATCAATGTAATCCGTATCTAATATTTTACACGCTTTTTTTAGATTTTCTCGGCTTATCATTGTTTCGTTTTTCTTTTTTAATTTTTAGGCCGAAACTTATATCCACGAACGCTGTTTCGATAAACGCTTTGTCTTTTGTTAGCCTTGCTTTTTCGCGCAGATACTTATTTGTCCAATTTTTCCATTTTTCATGTTGTTCTTGGGTGTAAGTATTCTTTTTTACCCAATCTTTAATTTGACCATCTTTTACATCGTCGTAAGTAAGACTGAGTTTTGCAATTTTAAATTGTTTATTGATTATTTTTTTAAGATGTTTTGAATTCATACTCCGGTACTTCCATATCCACTTTCAGATCGTGAAGAATCAGAGAGGTTTTCTGATTCCGACCATACTACTTTATGACATTTTTCAATAATAATTTGAGCGATTCTGTCTCCTATTTTGACAGGAAAATCATTATATTTATCCGAATTAAATAAAATCCCACCCACGTCGCCACGATAATCTGAATCAATAACTCCCGCCATGATATCAATACCGTATTTATTTGCTAACCCTGATCACGGAGCAATTCGTCCGTAGTATCCGTCAGGAATAGAAATGGCGATATTCGTTTTTACCAGCATTCTAGATAACTTAAAAACAAGCGAGTTTTCTGCTGCATACAAATCATATCCAGCGGAGTAATCTGTTCCTTGCGTAGGGACTCTTCCAAATGGCGACAGTTTTTTAATAAAGACTTTTTTTGATGAAGAAATGTCCATATTATGAATTTTTTAGTAAAGAGATTAACAGACGAGCATCTTTAGCTGGGATGTCTTGCCAATCATTCCAAGAACGACACGCATCATTATGATAAAGATCTAGAGTTTTCGCATCGGTAATGTAGCTTACAAACTTAGCAAAATTAACGTATCCAGCATTTTTAGCTGTTTTCTGCAACATATTTTGCGCAGAAGGAAGAATCGTTTCCGCTTCTTCTTCGGGGGTGGCTGGCATACCTTTTTTGGAAGAGTCGATTTCATCGCTACCTACGATATGTACGTTCAAGAAATTTCTTACGCACCTAATAAAAGCGCGATTTGCTGCGATTGTCTCCAGAAATTTGACAGCAAAATCACTAGTATTACTGACAGTAGCGTTTGCGATATCTTCGTAACGACTTTCATATTCTGATTCGTAATTTGCAATCCATGTGATACGACATTTAACTGTCACGTAGGTAGTATCGCAGCGAACCACGCTGTACTCCACGCTTTTGTATCCACGAAGTTTTGCTAGCTCTTTGATTCCGCCAAGCTTAATTAAAAGCTGCGCATCGGAAAGTCCTTCGACTGTTTGCGGCATTAGTTGTTCTCTAGATTCAAACCAGCTTCTATTTGGAAATAGAAACTCCGATTTTACCATCGAGCGCCAATTTACTGAACCATCAGGGTTGAAGGTGTAATTGACGCCGTCAATCAATCCCCAAGCGTTACGGGTTTGGGGAACCAAATGTGGGTTTTTGTCTTTCATTATAGATCTTAAAATATTCTAATTCTTCTTCGAATTGCGTAGACAATACCACGGTTTCAGCACTGTTGTCAATGCTTTTGTTGGCAAAAAAGTTCGCTTTGCAAGAATAGTGCTTACCTTTGGAAATGATAATTTTTGAGCTTACGAATTTAGAATCAGGTTTAAGATTTTTTAATTCAGAAAATTTTAGTTCAGACACTTTTTCTTCTTGGACGTCCCAATCCAAAAATTTAAATCTATATTCATTAAGTTTTTCTTTGTTGTTACAGATTAGTTTGATTTGTAATCCCATGCTTTTGCATAGTTTTAAGAAGTTTTCTGAAATGGCGTCTGTAACCATAATCGTTAACAATTGAATATTTTTAGCTACCGGCCCAAGAATATTTACATTTACATCTTTATCTGTCACGATATTTACTTTTCTATTATTTATCCAGTAATTAAATACCTGCAAACTAAGATTAGTCATGTAATCTAATCTCAGATTTATTTGTCTATCTTTTAGAAATTCTTCGTTGTTAATAAAGTCTGGAACTACTTCAATAATCTTTTGATTATAATCATCGCCGATATTGACTAATTCATACTTATCTAGATCGTTTGGAATATTTAATGATTTAAGAATATTAAAGGCTATTTCGTAAGGACTGATTAAATTAATTGTTTTAGGTTTTTCCACAAGCTGCCCATATGTGGGGTTGTTGCCGTGTCTATGAGATTGCAAAACAATCTGCGAATCTTTATTCCATACTGGCTGTGCATTTTTATAGTCAAAAATAGAATATAATCCTATTGATTTTACGTTGAAAATAGCCGCCATATATAAGCTTAAGTTTTCGCATGAAACTATTAATTTAGCTTTTGATATTAAATATGCTTCTTGTTTTCTATTACTGTTGATATAGGATTTATGTGCGGGGATCTGAGGTGAGTTGTCGCTTGTAAATTGAATAATCGCAACGTTTCTTTTTTCTAATTCTTCTTTAATGAGAACGAATACATCTAAGAAGTAATCATAATGCCCTTCTGCGTATTTGCTACGGGTATCGATAATGATAAAATCATAATTCACGATAGGCATGTAGTACGTGTCCATAAATGGAGTTGCTATTTTAACTCCGCAATCTAAAGCCATTTTTTCAGTTACATTCATAGATATTATATTGAATTACGTCTTGTGAATTTCTCGTGTAATTAGCGTTTCGAACTGAAAGATACGGTGCAAAAACCATGTCAAAATATTTATCAGAACTACCTTTGCCTTCAAAAAATAATGGATTATCCATTTTAGGAAAATACTGTAGAGTTTTATAAACGTAAGGGTTGGAGTTTATAAGATCAAAATGTTCTGGCTTCGTAAAGAAATAGATATCGTGTTCAGGATACTGTTTCTTGATCGAAGGAAGAAGAGAAGAAGATATCAGAACTTCTTCTGCGGTTTCTGGTTGTATAAAAGCTATTTTTTTAGGATTTTTTGCTGTTTTTATTTCTTCTAGTAGATTAGAAAAATTCATTTTGTTATTTTCATTCAAAGCAGTCTTTCTAAAGAAGTTTAACACTTCAGCTCTTTTAAGATCTGTTGACAGTCGATGAACCCAATGGATAGTTCCTGCGACATCTTTCTTCTTTAGAATGTTGTCGTATAAACTTTCTACCCAATCTTTATTATTTAAAGAATCGTTTGGTTCGTAAAAAGGATCGAATTGTTCACTTTCTAAATTAAAATCAAAATCAACTTCTGGTAAACTATCGAATAGATCTTCGAAGTATTTACAAACAGCTTGCACGCTATAATTATCAATCGCAAATTGCCGAGCTTTTCTACCTATCGCTTGTCTTTGCTCCAAAGGCAATCCGTAAACATATTGTAATTGAGAACATATGCTTAAAGCCGATGTGGAAGCTTTAATGAATTGAGTGCCGGGTTCTCTATACTCAGCCCATTCCAAAGGTAATCCACCACTTTCTTCAGTCGAACAATCTTCTCCGCAGCTATAATTAGTAACTAAAGTGATGAGTTCCGCAAGCTTTGCTTCTTGAATGGGGATTTCTTGTCCACCGCTGGTAAAGGGGTGACAATAAACACCCATAAGATTGTAAATTTCATTCAATTGCTTTTCATTAACTCCATGTTTGATATTCGTCGTCTCGCAGGAATTTGGATGTTGACAAGTATCACATTTTATCATTTGCCCACAAAAAGGTTTTATTTGATAACCGTTACAATGTTTACAGAAATAAGAAGTAAGAACCTTATTAGCGTTGATACTCTTTTCATGCATTAACTTAAGGATATCCCAGCCTTCTCCCCAGTGCGTGTGCAATAATAGTTTTGCATTAGCCTTTGGATTCGCATCATCAAACATTTTAAAACCATCAAGTAGATTGGGTACGGATTTTCTTAATTGATTTCTAAACACAAATCCAACAACAAAAGAGTCTTGAAGTTTGAAGTGTTGTTTTAGTTTAGTTATGTTTTCTGAAGAATGTTTATAAAAATGATTTGTATCTAAAGATCCGTGAACAGTTTTTACATGTTTGTGTCCTAGTTTATGCATTGCTTTTTCAGCGAAAGATGCCCAGACTAAATAATTTTTAATCTTGGGCGCGGCATCTACCGACTCTTTTAATAGAGGTAGACTATCTAATGTAGTATGTATGATACAATGAATTTTATTCCACCAAGGTTTATCGAAGAATCCCAAGAATGCCCAGATATCTTCTATTCCTAAATAAATATCTGGTTTGATTGTTTTAATCGCATGATCAATCATTTCGGCACCATACGACGCTTGGTTACGGCGATATTCGTCCGAATTGATTTCTTTTTGCGTTTCAATGTCTTCTGGAACTGAACCGTAAGACTTCCACGGAGTGTACTTGAGGATTTCTGCGTCCCAAGTGTATCCATTACTGAGTTCAATTATTTCATACTTACCTGTTTTATACAGATAAGATAAAAGATTCTTTTTATGTTTACCAAAACCAGTAAACATCTTACAATGATTACTGTGGATTAAAATTCGCTTTTTACGCATTAGAATGAATCGTCTTCTTCGACGGGTGCGGGTGTGGGAGCCTTTTGTGGCGCAGTTTTTTGAGTTGCAGGTTGGAAGGGTGTTTTGCTCCCAGTTTCTTTACTGTAATTAGCTTTCGTAGCGGCTAATCGAAAGTCGTCAACAAGAGAGAAATATTTGTTGATAAAAGCAATCAGGCGAATGCCTTCGCCGGGTTCCAAGGGAACCTTAAATTGATCTGACCCATTGCGAGTAAAACCGAATCCAAAAGCTATATACTTTATGGCAAAATCTCCAGTGCCTTTTACTCGTTCAAAAGGGGTGATTCTAATGGTTGTCTTGTTCGTGTCGTTAGAATGATACGTCGAATAAGCGGATTTTTGTTGGATGGCGTTGACGATTTCACCCAATTCAAACTCATTAAACTTAACGGCAATAGTCTTTGAAGGATCTTTTCTGCTTTCTGCGAACGATCCGGTCTTTTCCTTCTCATTCCATGAATGCTGTGCGATACAATTGATGTAAAAAACAGGTTCTTGACCTGCTTTTTCGGAAATTTGAAAGCTGGCGGCACAGCCCGCATTCTTTGAATTTGGCTTGTAAATTTGTAGACTCATACTGCAAGATATTAATGAATATCTTGCATATTTCTACAGAATTTAGTCAATATAATAGAATAAAGTGCGAGCAGAACCACTTACTATAGAATCAATTTTAATTGGTAATGTTGGATTCAAAACTTGATTTGCTCCAAGAGTAACTGTTCCAAAAGTTCCACTAAAAGAAGCTGTAGCAGCGACTATAAAAATGCTTTGTCCAGCATTTGGGGTTAATGCTGTTCCTGTATTTAACGCACAAAAGGGTATTTCGAGATTATTAGCCATATCTTTATATTACACTAATTGCGCAGATTTTAGAAGAGCATCTAGTTTTGCAGTTGGGGTTGAAATACCCCCAATAGCTGTGAATATAGACAGACCTTCTTTAGAGCCTTTGTAAATACCTTGATGAACTGTGCTGTTTGTTTTTAGTGTTCGATTTAATTGATTGAACGCATTATCTAGATATTCTTGGGGAATGCTGTCTAGAGTCTTTTCGTCACCAATCGCTACCGCTGCCGCTACGCTGCCAGTAGAAAGATCTAATTCACCACAAAGCACGTTTCGTTTGAGATTTTCTCGCACCGCTTTGGAAATTTCTCCTTCGTTAGTGAAATTAGTTATACCCGCAGCGCCAAAAACCATAATTCCCGAATCCAAAACGGTCCTAAAATCATTTGTATCAAATGTGGTGTATTGGCTATTTTTTGTAATGATGTTATTAAACAGATGAAAAAGAGAACATATGTTTCCGTTTGCAACCTGCCAAAATTTATTAATAGATAGTTTAGGATAAAGGACATTAATTTTTTCATTGTCTAGAATAATTAGTGGGGAAATTATCTTTTGCTCAACTAGTTCACAAGCTTCTTTAAGGGTGTCGTAAGCGTTTTGGCTTACTTTTTTACCTTCAGACAGCTTTGGCAATGCTAAAATTAAACCTACATATGGAGAAGATGATTTAATGGTCGTCTGATACTCTTTGACGGCTTTGACCAATTCAGAGCACACGCCCGCTCCTGTGCCGCCACCAGCGCCTACGGTGACGAAAATACGATCAATATCAGTACCTACTGATTGTTTAATAAAATCAAGCACATCTTCTTTTTGACTGATGAATGCCTGTTTGGCGATATCTCTATTTTTTCCTGCGCCTTGTTGCTCGCCGAATTTAAGCTTGTTTGGAACATTAATTGTCGCTAGATCTTGATCGGCGGTGTTTATGACGCCAACTCTTGCGTATCCAATCTGGTAAAAAGCTTCGGCCAATTTGCCTCCACCTTGTCCCGCTCCAATAAAGCCGAATTTAAAGCCTACTGGATCTTTGTCTTTTAGTTCTTTTGCTTCTGATTCTACTGCCGATGGAATATCAGGCATTGTGAAATCGAAAGTATCGTTGGAGTTTTCTTGGTTTGGGTTCACTTTATAAATGCTGTTGTATTGACTCATCTTACAAAATATTTAACGAATCGCCGATTCTAACGTCATCCCATGATGCTTCACCTTTCATTTTATGACGAGTTTTGAATTGAGAATAACAAACTGCTAGTCTTTGTTTTTGATCTTTATATTCTTTATTCATAATGTCATCGCCGACACATCTGCTAACAAATTCTTGTTCTTTTTCCGCTTTATGAGGTTTGGGTAAAGGCATACAATTTATGTTACACTGATTATATCGTTTTGTACTGTTATTTTTAAAGTTTTAATTTCTAAGTTCTCAAGTATCTTTTCTGCTATTAAGGTTTGAAGCTCTCTTTGTATTGTCTTTACGGCTTGTCTTGCGCCAAAGTTATCGAACTGTATTTTTTTGTTGATGAAAGGTACGATTGATTCATCAAATGATGCGTCTATTCCTTTTTCTTTTAATTCTAGTTTTAGATTTTCAAGTTCAGAATTGATTATCTCTTGTATGTGTTTGTTATCCAAAGCATTAAACATTACGATTTCATCTAGTCTGTTTAGAAAATCTGGAGAAAAATAGCTTTTAAGCTTTGTTAATACATCGTTTTTAACTGGGTAACTTGATTTCACGAAACCTATTTGATTCGTTGTCGCCACTTCTGATCCCACATTGGTGGTGCAAATGATAATTGTGTTTGTAAAATCGATTGTTTTACCAGAGGAATCTGTAATCTTTCCTTCCTCTAAGATTTGACAGATTAAGAATAGAATATCTGGATCTGCTTTTTGAATCTCATCAAATAGAATTAATGAATAAGTATTTTTCTTGACTTTTTCCGTCAAAAATCCGCCTTTTTCATGATTTATATAACCGGGATTTGATCCTATTAATTTTGAAATAGCAGTTTTATCGCTATATTCAGACATGTCTAGGGTGATAAAATTATTCTTATTTATAAACAATGTTTCTGCTATTAGTTTTGCAGTCATCGTTTTTCCCACTCCTGTAGGGCCAGCGAATAAAAATGAGCACGTTGGTTTATTGGCGCTTCTGAATCCAGCTTTAGCTCTGATTAGTGATTTGTATATTTGTTCAATGGCTTTTATTTGATTTTTGACTGATGTTTCGAGTACCGTTTTAACCAATCTGACTTTATCAATATCTTGTTTTTGAAGATCTTCTAATGGAATATTGGTTTTGTCTGACACTACCGATAATACATCTTCTTTAGTCGTCTTGTACTTGTTGGTTTTCCATTTTACTACCATTTTTGTAGTAAGAATTTGGAACTTCATAAGCATTTTATCTATAACAATACCGTTCTTTTCTAAAGCTCTTTGATCTTTTAATTCATTTTGCTTTTTCATTGCTTTCTTAAGTTTTTGTTCCAGCTTTAACATTTCTGGTGTTTTGCTGAAATTCTTAAGCTTGCATTTAGAACCCACTTGATCTAACACGTCTAAAGCTTTGTCGGGAAAGCTTCCTTCAATATATTTATCGGCGATATCAATAATGTATTTGATAATATCGTCTGAAAATTCTATTGCGTGAAAATTCTCATAGCCTTCTTTAATATTTTTAACTAAGCTGAAAACTTTGTCTTTAGTTGGTTCTTCGAGTTTGATGATTTGGAACCTGCGTGATAATGCGGGATCGTCAGCTATGGTCTTTTTGTATTCGTCGAAAGTTGTCGCTCCGATGCATGACACATCTCCACGCGCCAGATAAGGCTTTAGTATGTTCGCGACATCCATTCCATTCGCTGGATTTCCCGCTCCTATGATCGTGTGAATTTCATCAATAAAAAGTATAATAAATTGATCATTGATGATCTCTTTCAGTAAGTTTTTAATTTTCTCTTCAAATTCCCCACGGTATTTGCAGCCAGCAACAATCATAGTTATATCAAGTGAGTAAATCTGTTTTAATAGTAGAAGATCTGAAGCTTGCCCTTCAACAATCGCTTGGGCTAAAGATTCTACAAGTGCGGTTTTTCCGACTCCAGCCTCGCCAACGATAAGAGGATTGTTTTTATTTTTACGACAAAGAACTTCTGAAATTTTTTGAATTAGTTCTTTATTAATGTGCAGATTAGTGATTTTGCCATTTATTACTTGCTGGTTGAGATTGGTGGCATAGGTGTTGAGTACTTTATATTTTTTAGGATCAAAAAAAGCAGTTTGCGATTTAATTTCTTCTTTTTCTTCAACGTTGGTTTTGCTAAACATGTCTTCTTCTTCGAGATTCTTTTCTAGAAAATTAACAACTTTTTCTAGTGGTATCTTATTTGCCTTTGTGAATTTAATAAAATGTTCGTCAAGAACCTCGAACATGCTGATGAAGATATGCTCAAGACCAATGTATTTATGATCGTATTTTTCAGACAAGTATTTTGCCGCTTTAAAAATTTCTTTTGCTTTGTTGGATAGTATGGGTTTTGAATTTGTCTTTTTTTCTTCAACAAACTCTTTTTTTAGATATTCTAAAGCAATTTTTGTTATTTTTTCATGGTCTAGTGAAAAATTATCAAAGGCTTCTTCTATTTGACTATGTTTTAAATTAAAAAAAGCAATAAAAAGATGCATATGCGATATATAAATGTTCTCATTTTTTAATGCAATTGTATAAGCTTCTTTAATAAGCTTCTGCGCTCTTGGTGTTAAGTTTAAATTTTTCATTCGATATCGGACATTTTCATGTAAATCTTATCATCTAGAATACCAATGTTCTCAACCCACAGCACGTCATCGCCTTTTCTGCCAGAAAAAATGACAATACTTTCTTTATCGGGGATCTTAAGACCATCTGCTAGATAATCTGATAATCTTTCTTTCTTTCCGCCGTCAAGGAACAAACAGTTTATTGATCCTACTTCATCTTTGAGTTGAAAACGATAAAAAGGTTTGTTGTTCTTTTTGCTTTTGCCTTTATATACATCAGCAACAACTCCAATCATTTTTACAACATCGTCTTTAAACGCCGATTCAAATTCAAGAGTGTCTGTGAAGGTGAATTCGCTTTGTTCAAAGATGGTCTTTAATCTGATAGTGGGAGTATAACCTAAAAGTCTGTTTTCAAAAACCCAATTCGCAAACTTTTCATAGTTTTTATTCTGTTCGTAGATAGCTTTGTAACCATCATATTTAACTTTAAATGTCACTTTGCGCTTGTCGGACATAAATGGTTTTCCATTATCTGCCAACGCTTTACCATTAAAGGCGCATTCGCTTACTATTCTAAGAATATCGTAATCGTATTTATCTCCAACGCTTACTGCGTACTTCTTTTCTTTGTCGGTTAGCTGATTGAAGGATTGAGCTTCAAGAACGAGCCTTGAACGTCTATGAGTGTAAGAACTGAGTGTTCCAGCTTGGATCAGAGAAGACAACACGCCAATATTGATGCCTGCTTGTTTTGCTGCGATAAATATGTCGAACTTGGTTGGCGTCTCTTTTTCTCTGAAGTTTTGAAGGGATTCTAAAGTCTTTTCTGAAACTCCCTTAATAGAATTCAATCCGAAACGAATATTCCCCTGTTCGATTGTAAAATCTAAATTAGATTTAGCTAAATCTGGAGGAAGAAGTTTTATATCAAATTGTAATAACTCAGAAGAAATCTTACTAATTTCTTTATGTGAGTCTGGTTCAAACTTAGATAATTTAAGTAGCGCCAAGAAAAACTCTTGAGGATATTTAAACTTAAGATAAGTAGTCCAAGCGGCAAGAATGCTATATGAAATGGAATGTGAATTAGAAGAAACTAGCCCTTCTGCATAAAAATTATGATCAGAATGATTTACTTCTAAATCTAAAGTTTCTTTTTCGCCTAAAGATTTAACTGAAATTATTTTTTGAGTTCGCATTCTAAAATTGCTTTTTGAAAGAACAAGCAAAAATTTACACATAATTTTTAAATCTTGTGAAATTATTTCTCTAAGAGTATGCATTTTCATGTCGCTGCATAAAAATTTATGATCCATAGAGCATGAAATTTTAGTACCATCTTCCATTTCGACTTCGTAAACTTGAACTTTATTTTTATGGATATCTACAACTTCTACATAATGATCTTTATTGTTTTTAACGTCATAAGCTAAAACAGAATCGCCTTTTTTAATCTCATTCAAGCATTTAATTCCATCTTTACTTTCAACTGTTGTTTCTGGAAGCAAGCATTTATTAAAACTATAATTAGCTGAATCTTCAGCAACCTTCCATAGTACATCTCCAACTGCTGGATCTAGATTTTGTTCAGTAACTTTTTGGCGAATTTTACCTTGCCACTCCGGCATCTGATCCACTTTCTTTTTGCCTACAATTCTTCGCAATTGCTCCGATTCATCAAGAGTGAATCCTAAGCGAACGGCCATCTTCATAAGCTGTTCTTGATACAAAGGAATACCTCCTGTATAAGAAAGCTCTTTTTCAAAAAAATCGTGAACAAGCTGAAACTCTCCAGACGATGAATATGTGGCGTATTGATTTACGAAATCTAAAGCTCCCGGTCGAGCAATAGCAATAACTGCACTTAATTCCTCTAGCGATTTAGGCTTTACTTTTTTGCAGACTTTAAAGTTAGTATCCGCTTCGATTTGGAACAATCCTTGTGGAGTTCTTAGATTTTGAAGGCTTTCGTAAATGAAAGGATCTTCTGGATCTATTGAAGTCATTTCGATATTTAATCTTTTGCATACTTCACTAACTACAGTTAAGGTTCGCAATCCCAGAACGTCGAATTTAACCATTAGTTCGGCAACACAATTCATGTCGTATCCGCTTACTAAATTACCATCTGATGTTTTTTGTAGTGGACACACATCATCAATTTTATAATAAGAGATCGCAATACCCGACGGATGAACTCCGGTGTTTTTATTTAATCCTTCAATCTTTTGTGCGATTTCAAAGACGTGCTCGTTTGCATCCACCCAAATTTTGAACTTATCATTATTCTCGTAAGCTTCTTTCAACTCAAATACCCGGCCAAATTGCTTGGGGATGTTATCGCTAACTTCATTAACTTCCGTTTCCGAATAAAAACCAACAATCTTACCGCATTCTTTGATACAAAGTTTGCTGGAAAGAGTATTTAAAGTTAGAATCTTAGAAGTTTTTCCAGCGTGTTTGGTTTCGATATATTTAATTACTTCGTTGCGTCTATCGTAACTGATATCGTTGTCAACGTCAGGCAAAAGAGATCCATCAAGATAAGTAATGCCATCTTTAATAATCTTCTTTGCGCGGGATTTACTAACAAATCGCTCGAAAAATAATTCGTAACGAATAGGATCTACCTTGGTTACATCAACGAGAAACAGAACCAAAGACCCCGCCGCGCTGCCTCGACCGGGTCCAGTTGGAATTTTATTTTCATGACAGAAATTTAAAATATCCCAATTCAATAACACATAATCTACGAAATCGAGTTCACTAAAAATAGCAAGCTCCATTTCAAGACGCTCAACATAGTTTGTTTTGTTTAGATCTTTATTGTTTAAATTACGATAACATAAGGTCTTTAAAAAAGTAAAATTATCAGACGAAGAAGGAATATTCAGTTCTTCGTAGAATTTATCTTCAATTGAAATTTGCGGAAGTCTTACACCGGGCAACATAGCTTCGGTATAGGGTTTTATATCTTGTAAAAAATTCATATTTCGATTTGCCAGATTTGCTTCTGAAAGATTTTAAAGTTCATCTGAACGTCGTACATTGAATCGTGTAGCAGATGCTCCTCAAAGTCAATCTTATACTCTTTCAGTTGTGTTTTAATGCTCGTCTTTAACCCTTTTTCTCTAAAATCATTAAGTCGATACTGCCAATAAGTAAGATCTGTTTCTGAATTTGGTTTTAAACTCTTTTTTATAGCTTTCGCAATGCAGTTTGTATCTACGATTCTTTTAACAAATGAGAAATCTGGAGATTTACCCAAGAGTTTTCTATAAATGTTGTGAATATAAACATCGAAACCTAATAAGTTTTGTCCAATAATCAAATAATCTTCATTATAAAGATAATGTTCGAATTTAGTAAGAATATCTTCTGGTTCGGCGGCCAAAGAGTTATATTTGTTGTCGTTAAAATGAGTAAGTTCTCTTGCTCCTTTTGAAAGTTTCAAATCGGACCAGTAGATATAATTATCTGATTCTTTAATGATGTTATTTCCTTTGGCAATAAGATAGCTTAGTTGCCAAGGTTTATTGCTGTCATCTAATAAATTTAGATGGCACGTTTCAAAATCGAAACATATGTACTTCTGTTCTTTTTTAAATCTTAACATATATTTAGCTGTTAGCTGTTCGTGTTTGACTCTTGTTTCCACGCCTCAAAAGAAAATCTATCGCTACAAAAATGCGATAACTCTGGTCTTTCTAAAGAACGTTCTTTGCCAAAAGTTCTATTACAGATGATTTTGTAAGTCATGAAAGCTTTAACATCTTTTTTGCTTTTATAGTAGATGCTTTTAACGGCGCACGTATCAAAAGAATTTGTTTTTGCAAATTCCGAAGCTTTATGCTCCAGTAGGAAATCCAAAGCTAATCCATTACTCTCGATGAATACGTCTGGTTTCGTGAATGAAAGATCAGGAATTGCGTTGCAGAATGAAAAATTATTACAATAAATGAAAGAATCGTAAAACGGAATTGCCATTTTTAGATGGTCGTTGTTCCAAATTTTCTTTAAACTTGCATAATCTGAAAACCCAGTAAACTCGCAGAACGCCTGCGAGTAAATCTTACTCATTAATTTACAACCTTCACTATCTTTTGCGAAGATTACGACTTTATGCTTGCTTGATTCATCTTCTGGTAAGGCGGAATTCCTCATTGATAGTCGAAGACCAAAAATAAGGTTAATATTTAATTCTTTGCATCTTTTGTGAGCCTCAAAAAAGCCAGTAAAACTGTCTTCAACCAAGATTAATTGTTTAAGATTATTCTCTTTAGCTATACTGAACACGCTATCTGAACCTTCTGCGCAAGCCTTTTTGGGATCATCCAAAGTAAGAATAGACTTCCCAATCGAATAGTGGGTTTTGAATAATGGTAACATACTTTGACCACATCATACTCGCTATTCAAAAAGAGTCAAGATCAAAAGGGTCAGAATCTTTCTTAACGTTCCAAGCGGGACAGCCTTCGTATTTCTTTTTTACTATTTTATCTCCTTCTTCTAATTTTAGATATTTTAAATCTTTCTTTTCAAAGGCTGATTTTTTTACTTTTTTATTCTTATCTATAACGCAGTAATAATCGAATGGAAATTTATATGTGCAATGCCATTTAGGATTGCCATCTTTCTTTTTTTCGTTAGGTTTAGTGGCGAATCCACAAAGAAGTTTTCCGCTAAAACTTCCATCTTTAGGCATTCCTTGGTTGGACGCTAAATTAGATAAAGACATTTTTTCATCAAATTTATCGGCATATTTTTGAACTTCAGTCAGCTCATGCTGAAAACCTTCAAGATCATGTTCGTTTTTGCTCTCCATAGTCATGACTCCCTCGTTGGGGATATCTTGCTTTAGAAACAAGAATTCCATTTTGACATCTTTGAATTCTGGATATAATTTTTTAATTGCTAAAGTATAAATGTAATCCTGAAGATTGTCTGAAATTTCTTTTCCTTCATACATTTTTTTATTTGTTTTGAAGTCGCGAATCAATATCAGACTAATTCCTTTGTATAGAAATAGTTTATCAATAAAGCCTTTGACTTTATATTTGAAGTCTTCATCGTTAACTTCTATTTCAAAATCTTTTTCGGATATAACTTGAGTAGGTTCTCCATATTGATTTCCAAAAAAATCATACATCAAACCTTTATTTATCATCGCGCAGATATCTTCAAGGTCTTCCGTCTCTGTTAGGTTTTTGCTGATTACGTGTTTTTTAATCAGTCTCGCGATAGGCTTACACAAAAGAGGATCTTTGTGTTTGATGATGCTTTTGTAGTGTTTTAAATGCCTCTCTTCACCAAGACATTCAAAAATCAAATGCACAATATTCCCCTTTAACGCTCCAGAATTAGTTTTATCTGGAAGTTTAAGAATATATTTACACCAATACTGCCAAGAACAAGATTTAAGAACCTTGATTTTACTCGCTGATAGTGTCTCTTTCAAAATTTAATTCTTCTAGGTAGTTTTTAAGGGTTTGCAATTGAGAATTTTCATTGTCATTATTATACAAATGATTGATTATGTATTCAACCTGTGATTTTTTGTTTACTTTTTTGTTTTCCCATTTTGACATGTCGATTCCTGATTGAAGCATCTCGCCAAAATCTTTCTCCATTGGAAGACGAATCTCAACTTTAGATATATCAAAATACTTAATGAGTTTAACATACATCTTTATTGCTGCTGCTAATCCTCTATTGTCAGTTTTCTCTTTGTCGTTGTTGGTTGCGATGATGATTTTATCTACATTAAGAGATAAAAGATAAGAGATTTGTTTGGAGCTTATTTCTAATCCGAATACTACAAGGTGATTATAATAACCATTCTGTGAAAGAGCTAGACTGTCGCCGATGCCTTCGATTAGAATAATTTGTTTTTTCTCTTCTATAGTCTTGAGAAAGATATTGTCTTTTTCATTCTGAAGTTTGATTGGATATATCCAATTGGCTTTTTTGCCGATATGTTTCCATTTGGGAGTCGAAGAATGATTGTTCCATAAAAGATGTCTGCCGCTTAAACCAACAACCTTTCCGTTCTCATCGAAGATCGGGAATACAAATCGACCATTCATTTTACCAGACATGGAAAATCCAGAACGATAAAGCCTTAGAGTATCATCTGATATTTTCTTTTGGTTATAGAAATTGTAATGAGGAAGCAATGTTTTTACTTCATCATGATCAAAAAATTGTTCTGATTCCATTTTGGGCGTTTTATGTATGTCTAAATATGAATCGTCTTGTTTTTCAATTGCTGAAATAATCTCTGTTATTTTAGCTTCATCTCTACAACTTAATTCAACAAGTCTTTTAAAGGGTTGATATGACGTGCTAGCAACGTAGTCGCGCCATACGCCTGTGTTTTTCCAAATTTGAATCGCAGTTCTATTGTCTCCTTGTCGATAAAGGGCACTTGATTGCCAATATTTACCGCGATCAGACAGTTCGTATCCAAGATCGATAAGAATTCTTTCGAATCTTTCGGTCTTATTAGTTATGTAAGTCAGGGACATCGTCAGATCCATCTTGTGCTACGTTTGCTACTGTGCTGATTGAATCGGCGATATCTCGTAAATCACCTTTTTCTGTAACGCAGAAATTTGCAATTTCAAGATTGATGAAATTCTTTTTAAAAGAACCATCCGGCATTTTAACAGGATTAATCGCTCCGGCAATATCTCGACCTAAATGACGAGCTTTGACATTGATGAGTTTGTGAGTGCCGAAATCTTTTTCTGATTGAAGTTCGTCAAGAGTTTTATTACGCAAAATAAACATATGAGAAGAGAACTGAGTGATTCGATCTGAAAGAGAAACAATGCTTTCGTCGTCAACTACATTATTTGATGTTTTGTTCGTTACGATTCCGGTTCGGTTAGACTGTACTGAGGTTAACATGGAAACGCAAGGCTTGTTGTCTACGCAAAGCTCTTTTTGAATGCAGCGTTTATATTTATCAACCATCTCACCGACAACTTGCCACTCTGTTTTATTCGATTGTCCATTGCCTTCGCTGGTGGTTTTAATGTAATCGAAGCTAAAAAACAAAGGATTACCTCTGCCTATTTTTGAATAGTAAAATCTTTTAAGAATACTAATTTGAGTATCAACATTAGTTCCTCCTACGTTGTAGTAATATAAATTGCGATACTTTTCTTTAATATCTTTCCAGACTGAACGAACTCTAGCTACAACGTCCTGTCCTGCTTTGCGCCAGTTTCCAGTTTCTAGTAGATACATTGGGACTTTCGAAAGCGCAGCGCATTCGCGAAACATGAGTTCCTCTTTACTCATTTCTCCATTATCAAAATGAAGAACCGGAACTTTGTGCATCTCTGAAGCTTTTGTAGCAAAATCTAAACAAAGCTGAGTTTTTCCTACGCCAGAGCGAGCTACAATAACCGTGATGTTTCCGGGGCGCAGAAGAGATCCGTAGATATCTTGAATTTTGGGATGGGGGCCAACATAACCGAAATCTGTTACGGGATTGTTTCCGCGCTCTTCGATAACGGCTTCCATCTCATTAAAAATATTTTCTGGCTTATCCGAACCGTTTTCATAAAGATTTATTTGATCATTATAAATCTTATCTGCCGTTTCGATAATGTTCGAATATTCAGAAGATGGAGAGATGGATCGCATCTTCTTCGTTATATCACTGCAACAAAGAGCTATCTCACGGCGAATAGTGTATTTTTTAAGCTCTTTTGCTACTGCGATTACTGAATCGGGAGAAATCTTCTTAAGACTAAGAGATTCGATATAATCTGATGGATTAATATTGTCCTCAAAAGAGATTCCGTAATTCTTAACTCTTTGAGAAATTACCACTTCATCGATGGTCTCGCCATTCTCAATCGCCTGTTTGAGGACTGAGAAAATAGTTCTATTAATTTTTGAACTTTCACTCCAGAAGTCTTTCTCTGTGATAAAAGTCGCTACATCTGAATATCTCTCTGGGTATTTAACCAATCCAGCTAGCAATTGCGTTTCTAAATCATACGAGTAAATCATTAGGTCTAACTGTACCACTACACATCTGATGAGTCAACAATTTCTTCAGGATTATCAACTTCCAATAAATACTTCTCTAAAGCCTTTATAAGGCCCATCTCAACTATCGGACTAGCAACTTTAGTATAAATCATTGGGCAACCATCCTGAGACACGTAAGCCACGATGAACCCCTTGGAGGATTCATCGGAACCTGTAAACTCGAATAATTTATTGAAGAAGTTTTCTGGTATCTTAAATTGTTTAAAACTTTCTAAGTTAGCTTCTTTTTTCATGATTCATTATAATATTACACCTTGTGACTCGAAAAGAGCTGCATCGATAGTATCTTTCTCGTAGATAGTGACTAATTTGATACTATTTAATTCGCAGAATTTTTCTTTAGCTTTATCTCTTTGTAGTTGATGAAGAAAATTCATTCTATTTTGATGGAAGAATTCTATGAATGCCGTGTGTTGTCTACCTTGTACTTCGATGGCTACTTTTTTATTTGCATTGTAAAAATCGAGACTTAACCGCGTCCCAACAATAGGAAGCTCTTCAAAAACAATATTATTACTCCAATACTTTTTAAGAAAGAGTTTAACTTTTTGTTGGAATTTACTTCTGCTTCCGCCATCCCAAGATATCAATTTTTTATTGATGTCTTTACAACGTCTTTTTTTATTATTCAGCGTTAGGAATTCCATTTTCGAAATTAAGAAGATTGTTGCTGATATAATTATATAAGAACTTCTTTAGTTTTTCATTGTCATTTATGATACTTTCGAACTTAGCGGTTCCTTGAATCTTTTCCGGAAATTCTATAAAACCAGCTTCTTTTAGAATTCCGATGAAATCTTCATCAAAAATAATCCATGCTCCTTTTTGTTCTGCAAAACCCCACATCAGCAAAAAGTCAAAAATTTCCTTTTCGATCCAGTTGGAAGTTCCATTTTTTCTCCCATAACAAATCGGATATTTAATAACTGAATTAGTCTTTTCGTTTGGAGACTTTTTAACTGTTACTTTTACGGTGTGCCCAATATATGGATTCTTTTGTTCATCATAATTAGCTTTATCATCCCGAAGGATAAGGTCGCCTTTGAAACGAGCTTCGAATTCAATAATCCAGTTAGCGAAATGCAGCAAAGCATTTCCTCCTGTGGCTGTAGTTTGACGAATTGGAACTCTTGTGTATGGATCTAGTTTGATGTCTGCGCGAACTTGAGAAATAAAGATAGCAATATGACCACGCTTATGTAGAGCAATCGACATACGCTTCATTAGATCGGCGGCGATTACTGCTCCGCCAGCAACTTTCTGAGATTCTTCGAATGTTTTATCTAAATCTCCTTTTCGGATTAATCCATCAACAGAGTCCAGAAGAAAGAAATATTGAATCTTTTCATCGTTTTTACCAACCAGTTCTCTGAAGGCGTCGAATACCGTTTCGTGAATATTGGATTCAAATACGAAACAAGTACCCTCTACCCATTCATCTTCATTGAATACAAACTTAACGCCACATCTTTCGATCATTTCTTTACTCAACCTTCCTTCAGCTTTAACATAGAATCCTTTGCGTTTCTTAGGTTGATCCAAGAAACTCTTCATAAACTGAAGAGCGCATGAGGTTTTTCCGCCTTCATTAATGCCTATAAATCGATGCAGGCCCGTTCCCAAACCGCCACTAAGACGATAATCAAACAGTAAGCTTCCACTTGAAACTTTATACTCCACAGACTCTTCGAAATTGTAATGTGATTCTTTATTTTTTTTCAGAAAGCTTTTTAATTGTTGTTGAGAAGTTAGTACGTCTGAATTTGATTCTTCTGTTGCGGATTCTTTTGCAGCTTCTTTTGCTTTTTTAGTCATTTAAAAAATTTCTTAGTGTTTTATGTTTTACTGCGATATTGTAGCTTTCTCCGACCATTTCTCCAAGCTGAATTTTTTCTTCTTTGATTTGCGGTTGAAAGAAGAATAGGTCGTACTGACGTTTCAAATTGGATAGTTCCGTACTTAATAATATAGCTACAGAAGGAACTGGTTTAAATGAAGCTTTCTCCCAAAATTCAACCTTTGGAAATTTTTCTATAAGATCATTGAGTAGTTTAAACTCTTTAGCCCAGAATAGTCTGGTTGGTTTAGTTGGAAACGTAACCAATTTTTTAAGCAGTTTTCGTTTATTCAGTTTCACTTGTTACGTTATACAGCAAGGCTTCCATTATGTCAAGGCATAAAAAAACCGCTAGTTGCCTAGCGGTTAGTGTTTTCACTTTTGAAAAGTTGGACTCTGAAGTTCGGGATGCTTCGGGCCATCTTTTTTGTTTTGTTCTTTTAATTTATCATCCTCTTTTAAACCATCTTCCTTGGCGGTTTTTAGAAAAGCGTCGTTTTCTGGAGCGGGTTCCTGCACGAATTTAGCAGTTGGTTCTGCTTGCATTTCGGCGGAACAGCCCAAATGTTTCATTTGTTTAGTTCCTGCTTCAGAAATTCTTCCAGCTTTGTGATGTTTTTTAAGAATTTCTTTCTTAAGCGCGTCTGGAAGTTTTTGTTGTTCGTCGGTTAGTTCACCGGAAGGGTGATTTAATGCTGCGCGATTCTTCATATATGACATTCCGCACATATACTTAGCGTCTGAAGCAGACATCGTTTCGGTATCAACATCCATATTTCCATTGGCAGTGCAATGATCCATGTAACAAGAATGAAGAGCAGCTTCATCTTCCTGAATCATGCTTGAAATAGAAACTTCGGCGATGAAGTTTTGATTATCTAGTGTATAATTTGATTTCATTTTTTAAGTATTGGTTTTAATTGATTTAATGTTTTAGTTAAAATATCCCCTTTTTTATAGTTAGGGCCTTCATTTTCTACTTTATAACAGGCTATCATGCCCATGTCATCAGGTAGGTTTTTTATTTCCGTTACTAAACCTTTGCTGCCATGATGTTTGCAAGTGGGGTTTATATTTACTACGGCATCGCCAACTTTAAAGGTTTTTGATTCAGCAAAAGACACTTCGTTTTGATATACTAAATAATTGTATACAGAAAAAACATAGTCTTCCATTAGAGAAACTTTACTAAGTATCCAAGGTTCGGCGATTGCTTTTTGAAGTTCAACATCCATTGCTAGTTTATTTACTAGGTCCGTAGTGGTTTCTGAGACGTATTTTAATTGAGCTATCGCCATCTCAGCAGATTTAGCTTCTAAAGACTCAGTTTCTTCATCTTCTGGATCTTCCCCTTCTTGAGTTTCATCATCAGGAGCTTCATTGAGTTCTTCGTCTGGTTCTGTAATTTCTACTACATTAGCTAAAGAAGGTAATAAAGTTAGTAAATCTTTTTGTTCCCAAATGGTTTCTCCATCCCATTGGTGAACGACTTCGTCCATACTAGCTCTTGAAGTATAATTAGTTACTGTTTTTTTGCTTTCCCACATTTTGCAAGACCAGTAATTAGCTTTCCAACGAGGACCGGGGCTTGTGTCGCAATGATGACGGGCGCGATAACTCTTTCTATTGCTAGGTTGATCGCGTTTAATCTCCATGTTTGGATCGCCAAAATTTACTTTTACAATATTGCCTTTGTCGTTTTTAACATAAACCGAAAACTTCTTTGGACCTTTGGGGGTTCTAAAAGGTTTATTTAGGGCTTTCTTTTCTTTGGAAGCTAAAATTTGATTGGAAAAATTTACTGAAATATTCATATCACTTGAGAGTTAGGAGGTATTTAGTTTGATTAATATCTCCCAAAATAGCATCTCTAATGTTTAATAGATCACTATCTTTTTTAGCGTCTAGCATTGTTGGAAGTTCGTCTATTAGATATTTTTCAATTTCAAGCATAAAAGCCATAGGAGAAAGATTAGAGTAATTCTCTAAAGAAAGATTAAAAGTCTTTTCGCTTACGATTTTTCCATATTTACCCATGAATGTTTCGACGAATTCGTCGATATTGTCTTCTAGGGTTTCGTAAAGACCATCAAGGGCTTTATGTTCTGCGTATGATAGAGTTTGCCAATGCAGAATTTTAGTTTGATTATAAAAGGTTAGAAATTTAGTTACGATATTCATGGGTATATTTTTAAAAATTTAATTAGTCTTTTTTGATATTAAGTTTTTCTTTAGAAGCTTCAGGAAGAGCCTTTACGAATTCTGGACCTTTTTTTTGCGCAAAATGATAAAGTTTACTAAGAAATTCTTCATAGGACATGTCGGATTTCATTCTGCCAAAGTTACTTACTGCATCCTTTATGTCTTGAGGAGTCATGATTGGGAAAGAGCGATCTTTTGGAAATAGAAAGTCACTATCTTTTAGGTCTTTGCGATTTTTACCACCGAATTTTTGTTTAGCGGCTCGAATTTGTTCTGAAAAATCTAATTCTAACTTCATATGTATAATTTTACACTGATTTTGCTAAAATAGAAAAAATTAAAGCCGCTTTTTTAAGGCGGCTTTTTTTGTTGTTATAGATTTTTACTTGCTCTTAGACTTTGGACCAGTTGCTGGACCTGTGGTTGGACCAGTGGTTGGACCAGTGGTTGGACCAGTGGTTGGACCAGTGGTTGGACCAGTGGTTGGACCAGATGGTCCACTTGTCTTTGCGGCTGTCTTTGCAGTAGTCTTGCTCATATTTATATGTGTAGTTTATGTTATATTTGTGAAAATGTTTTTCAACTTTTTAAACTTGATATTCCTATCGAATTGTCAAGCCTGACAACTCTTGCATTCAGTCAGGTTTCTTCCTAGTTCTTGCGCTGGATTGGTGCTTCTTTGGTAATAAAAACCTTTAACACCATTTTCCCAACCAAAAATCAATAACTGACTAACTTCTTTTGGAGAAGTTTTTGGATGAATCATTAAATTCAACGATTGAGATTGATCAATATATTTTTGACGTTGAGCGGCTTGAATCACTATTTCTTTTTGAGAAATTTCTCCAAAAGTCTTGAATACATCTTTTTCTTCTTCAGATAAGAAAGAAAGATGTTGAACTGATCCGCCTTTCTTGAGGATATCTTGCCAGATTTCTTTTGTGTCTTGATTTTTTAACTCTAATAAAGACTTAAGATAAGGATTCTTATAAGTGTATTTTCCCTTAGCTAAATCCTTTACAAAATAATTACTATTCAAAGGTTCAATTGATGGTGATACTTGGCCCAGAATAAATGAAGATGAAGTAGTTGGAGCTACAGCCATTGTTGTTGTGTTTCTAAATCCATATCCTTTAAGGATTGATGGTTCACCATATTCCTTTGCAAGTCGCTGACTGGCGAGATGAGATTTTTCTTTAATAAATTTCCAAATTCCCGCGTTAATAAGTTTAGCATTTAGAGATTCAAAGGCTATTAATTTAGACTGAAGATAAGAATGCCACCCAAGAACGCCGACACCAATAGCTCTGTGATTTTTAGCGAAAGTGTTTGCTGCTTTCATAAATGGGATATTTTCTGTTTTTTGAATATATTCTTCCATAACAGCATCCAAAAGATAAACGAGAGTTTCTACAAGATCGGTATCCTTCCAATCATCATAATGCAGAAGGTTTAAAGAAGATAGATCGCAAACAAAAGACTCTTTTGGATTAGAAGGAAGGCAAATTTCATTGCAAAGATTTGAAGCGTAGATTTTTACGTTTTTATCTTTATAAACTTGAGGTTTATTATTGTTAGCGTTATCTGTAAAGAAAAGATAAGGATAACCAGACTCAAAACGTTTCTGAATGATTTTAGCCCAAATGTTTCGCTTGTCTTTATTTCCAGCGAGCATTTGCTTCATCCATTCATCTCCAATGCATACAGCGAAAGAAATATGCTGTAAAGTGTGACCTTCGCTTTTTATACGTAAAAACTCTTCGATATCAGGATGCTCGACAGGAAGATAGGCGGCGAAAGAACCCCTACGGACGTTTGATTGCGAAATCACATCGCTAACCGATTGGAAGAGTTCCATGAAATGCACAGATCCAGAAGATGTTCCACCTACACTAACTGAAGCGCCGCGATGCCTCAAGTCGCCAAAATAAGCAGAAGTGCCAGATCCATACTTTGTCATCATGCCAACTTCGGAAGTTTTTTCAAGAATACCTTCCATAGTATCCGGGACAAAACTTCCATTACAAGAAATAGGTAGTCCTCTTTCATTTCCAAAATTTACCCAAATTGGAGTGGATAAGCTGATCCATCCATTGGCAATATAACTTTCTAGTTTATCGGCGAATCCATCCTTGTTAAGAATTTTTTCAGCAGTTTCGCATATAACGCGAATTCTTTGTTCTGGAGTTTGCCCTTCAACAAGGTAATCTTTGCTTAAAAAATCACGAGATTTTTCATTGAGCCAGTAATATTTTTCTGTATTAGATATCATTTCTTGAGATGATATTAGATGTTTATCTTCAAAAGTCAAGGGAATCGCTTTTTATTAAAACAAATCTGCCGATTCAAAACTAGTGTGTTTCTTTGAGTAATCTACTGGGCGCTTATAAAAGAAGTCAGTCATATTATTTCCAAGGACTTCTTCGTTCATCCATTCAAAATCTCTATATAAATTATCATCAATATCATAAATTTCCTTAAAACCAATCTGCTTCAAAGAATCGTTGATTTTAAATTTTACATATTCTTTGATAATATCTTTATTAATGCGCTTGTCAGAATAGTCGCCAATCATCCAGTCGATAATTTTAGACTCCGCTTTAAAAGCTTCTTTAGCTTCTGAAGTGATTTTATCTTCAAGCTCTCTATCGAAAAGATTTGGGTACTGCTCTTTTATGATTTGGATAATCTTTATTCCCGCTTGAGCATGAATAAGTTCTTCATTCTTTGTGTAAAGAACTTGTTGATTAGTATCCTTTAATACGTTCTTGTATCGTCCAAACCATAAAATAGTATAAAATTGACTAAAAAGAGAAACATTCTCTACGAACAAAGTAAAAAGAATAATCGCGTAAACATATTGCTTTTTTTGATCATCGTAGTTTTTTTCCAAATACTTGCGAAGATACTTTACGCGACCTTGAATAATGTCTAATTTAAGATTTTGTTCAAAAATTTCATTAAGATCAAGAACGTTCAAAAGCTTTTCATAAGCTATATTATGAATAACTTCAACATTTGCCATAGTATAACCCAAGTCAGAAAGCGATGGATGTTTTAATGTTTCTGGCATTTTTGCCCAGAATGTTTTTACTGCGACTTCGATTTGACCAATCGCTGACAGCGTTTTTTCTACAATTTTTCTTTCTTCGTCTGTAAGTCTAGTTTTAAAATCATGAACGTCGCTTTTAAAGTTGAACTCATTTGGGGTCCAATGCCCAGCCCACATAGCTGATATAAATTCTTGACAAAACGGATAATAATCTGGCTTGCGTGAAATTTGCTCGTCGAATATTAACGTTTTATTATTCATGGATTATCTATTACACTAGATTTTGTGATTCTCAATGTCAAACTTTACCATACGAGATACTAGTTCGTCAAACGAAATTTTTGGCTTCCATCCTAATTCGTTTCTTGCGGGTGTGGAATCGCCCAAAAGAAGGTCAACTTCTGCTGGTCGATAGAATTTTGGATTAATTTTAACGAGAACAGAAGATAGGATATCATTTTCTTCTATCAAATAATTAGGCAAACTGAATTCTTCATTTTCCGCTTTCCCGTGCCATACTCCTTCGATTCCTGCGGCTTTAAAAGCTTTTTCTACAAACTCTTTAATTGAATGAGTTTCGTTACTAGAGAGAATATAATCTTTTGGCTTTTCTTGGTTGAGCATCTTCCATACTCCATCAACAAAATCTTCAGAGTCTGACCAATCTCTTTTTGCATCAAGATTACCGAGTTCTATAGGTTTAAAAGGTTGCTTATTGTTAATAGCGTAATTAATACGAGCTACGCCTTTGCTTATTTTTCTAGTTACAAATTCTTCACCCCGTTTTGTGCCTTCATGATTAAAAAGTATTCCATGAACAGCGTACAAATTATAAGACTCGCGATAAATTTTTACTAGATGACGAGCGGAAGCTTTGCTGGCTCCGTATGGGCTTCTTGGTCTTACTGGATGAAGAATATCTTGTGGGCTATATTGTACGTCTCCAAATTCTTCACTGGACCCAGCAGAATAAAAACGGCACTTTGGTTGAAAGCGACGAACAGCTTCAAGACATCTAGCCACGCCTGTGGCATTAGCGTCAAAAGTTTGAAGCGGAATCTCCCAACTACAACCCACAAATGATTGGGCTGCAAAATTAATAAAATAATCAGGTTGAATATCTCTTACTAAATTATCCAGACTGATACTGTCCGAGAGATCTCCGTATATGAATTTAAATCTTTCGTTCTTGATAAAGTTTTGGCAATTAACAAAGTTTGGATTAGCTGTTCGACGAAACACGCCAAAGATTTTTGCATTTGTATTTGCGAGAAGATACTCAACCATGTTTGCGCCGTCTTGTCCCAAAACTCCTGTTACGATAATTTTCATAGCTTTTTATTTACTTGTTTATAGATCCATTCGTATGTGTTTTTAAATCCAGCTTTTAAAGCTTTTTCTATTCCATCTCCCAAAAAACTTCCAGTTTCTAAAAAAATATTATTATTTTTTATTTCCTTTAAGATTTCTACTGTTATAGGCATGTTGAATTATGGTTACTCCTTTTTCTTGTACAACTTTGCTTGCACATTTGTTGGCATATTTTATTGCGTTAATAATGTTATTGCTGCGGGAATATTCAATCACTAAAGCAGCCAAAAAAGAATCTCCAGCTCCAGAAACATCGATTACGTCTACTTTTTTAACTGGGTACTTCACACCTTTATATAAACAGCCATTTTCTCCGCATGTTTGTATTATTTTACCGGATATTTCATTGTTGATGAAGTTTTTGGATCTTTTATATTCGTGATTATTAATTTTTATAAATTTTACATTTTTAGCCCATTCACCGAGAATTTTTTTAGTATCTAAAAATACTGATTTGTGATTTTTAGAAATTTCTTCTATATCTTGTTCTGTTAAAAATCCTTTATTATAATCGGAAATGACTATATGATCGTAATCGTAATCTATTTCTTTTACGTTAATTCTTTCTATTTTTTCGTCAGAGTCTACTCGAAAAAACATGTGATTACTCGACTCGTGAACGTATCTGGTTTTGCAAATATCATACCAGTTGAGATTTGTTATTATGTCGCATTCTTTAACTTGAGATACAATATTTCTGTAAACATTTTTCGCCATTCCGGGATTTTCTTGTTGATCTACTACTTTTAATACAGGAACAGGCTTATCTGGACACATTCTATCGCTTGAACAATAAACATAAACGTCTCTACAGCTATCTCCTATTACTAATATTTTTTTTTCCATTAGAATTTGCTTTTTCTTTCTACAATCATAGAGGGTCTTTGTGACCAAAAAGCTTTTTTATAAGCTTGCAATACTTCGAGTCCGGTGTCTGGAACGTAAATTGGAAAAGAAACCATTTCTTTAAATCCTTTTGTGAAATCTTGAGAATGTGTAGGACCGGAATAAAAAGGACTACTATCAGCAACTACAGTCCTAAAAATAACTGGACATTTGTATTCTCCATGAGAAATTCTTTCAATGTGGTTAGCGTGATTAATGATGGCATCGGCCGCTACCAACATAAAGTCATGGCGTTCATAATAAACGACTGGTCTAAATCCTTCAAAAGACATTCCAATAGCTAGCCCTGCCATGAGGTTTTCTGCTACAGGAGTTTCGATTTTTTTATTATCGTCTACATTTACAAGATTGCCCATTGCGTTTCCGCGTTTTACATTATAACCTATAAATACGGAATTAGCATTTCCAATTTCAGTCATTGCTTGTGTTACAGCGTTTTTGAATGAAATATCTGGGTTTATTTCAAAATTTGGAAAACTTTCTGGCGTAAGATGAGGAAAATACTCCGCATCTGTTTTTTGTTTCGTTCTCTTTAAATCAATAGGGGCATCAATTCTTGCATGAGGATAAGTAATATCGTATTGATACCTAATTACGCATGAAGGCATTAATGGATAAGAAGCTTCGCCCCAGCGTTCATTTTTTGGCGTACAAACAGACCTATTATTATCTTCAACAATAAAAGTACAAGGTAAATTGAATCCAGAAACGTACCTCGCAGCTTCAAAAAGATGTCCAGAATCTTCCGTGCCATCTCCGATAAAACACCAAACTTTTTGAGAAGATCCTTTCCGTTTAAGAGCTAAAGCGATTCCAGCGGCGATAGCTGGAGTTCCTCCGATAATTGCTGAAGTAAAAAAATTGCGCTTTCTATCGTAAACAAACATACTTCTACCATCGATGATTTTTTGTTTTAATTCTTCAGGCGGGATACCAGATAGCAAAGCGTGATAATGATTTCTGTGATTTGAGATTACATAGTCTCCATCTTTAATATTTTTAAAAATTTCAATTAACTGATCTTCATTTCCTCCAGAAAGGTGAAATAAGAATGGCAACTTGCAATCTTTATAGAGTTCGATAATTTCGTTTTCAAAATCTATTAAACCTTGTTTTGTGATGTAATTCATATGTTAATCATTATTCTTCCTGAAGTTCCACTTGATAATTTTAAAATAGCTTCGTTGATTTCTTCAAGATTATAATAGTCAGTTATTACATTGTCAACGTTTATTGTTTTATTTAAATACAATTTTATATATCTTGGGATATCTAATTCAGGATCGAATCCTCCAGCTTGTGTTGTTTTAAAAGACAAACCGTTGGTTGAAAAGAAATTTATTGGGTTAGCGACTACAAGAGAAGAGTTTTCTTTCGGTTGAGAAACGAATATGACTCTTCCTTGCTCAGATAAATAAGGGATGCATTTTGAAACCAGATCAAAATTACCGGTAGTGTCTATAATGCAGTCAAATTTTTTATATTTATTGAATAAAAATTCTAAATTATTAATTTCATAAAATTCGCCGCCGTTTTTTATCGTTAAATTTTCTTTATATGGACTAATGTCAACCCCTACGATTGGGGTTGCATGCGATAGTTTAGATGCAAATATACAGTTTAGACCAACTCCTCCGCACCCAAGAACTAGAACGCTTTCTCCAAATTTGATGTTTGCTTCTTTGTTTACAATACTTATTCCAGTAGAAAGACCACATCCTAATAAAGCACAAAAGTCGTCAGAAATGTCGTGCGATACTTTGGTCATTCTATTCTCTGAAACTATTGAGTATTCAGATAAAGTAGTTATTTTGCCACTTGATATTTTTTTACCGTCTAAAATATAGGATGGAAAATCAGACTCAATCCCTGAGCTTTTTCTCCAATGTAGCACAACTTTATCTCCTTTTTTAACTTTAGTTACTCCATCTCCGATTTCTTGAACTATTCCACATCCTTCATGGCCGAGTAAATGGGGTAAGAATTTTGCATTTCCTTTTAGTCCTTTAATTTCTTGAATTTGCGCTCCGCAAAGACCGCTTTTGATAATTTTTACTAAAACTTGTCCGATTTTCAAATCGGTTAGTTCAATGTCTTTAATTTTTAAAGGCGCATTTATTTCTGTGAGAATTGCTGCTTTCATTTTGAGTTTCTAAGTTCGAAAGATGACAAAGTATATTGGGTTTTTGATGTTAAAATGTCAATTATGAAATTTGCAACTTCTTCTGGATCCATGAGCGAATCTTTGTTTTCTCTATCTGATGTCATTTTTGTTTTCATAGCTCCAATATGACAATCTATTATTTTAACATTTGATTTTTTTTGATTTATTGATAGACAGCTACCAAAACCAGTCAAGCCAAATTTGGAAGCGCAATAAACACTTTCAACATAGCTTGGATATTTTCCAGCTAAAGAATTGATATTAACTATTAATCCGTTTGTTTTATTTTGTTTTACAGATTCGTATATGTATTTTGATAGAATAATTGGAGTTAAAAGATTAACTTTTATTATATCGTTTATTTCTTTTACTGAAATATTTTCTATTGTTTTATTTGAATACAATCCAGCGTTATTTATTAAATAATTTATTTTATTGTCTAGTATAAATTTTCTTACTTTTTTAATATCTTTTTCTTGCGTGAAATCGGCTTTTATATCTGACTCGCTGTAACAAGAATGAGTAAATATTTTGAATTGACTGTTATTAAGCTTTTTTTTAAAAGCTGATCCGAGCCCTCCGCCGCCGCCTGTTATTAGTATGTTATTCATTTATTCAGCTAAGTTATAGATTATAGAATTACCATTCATATCAAACAAAACCAATCTTTTCTTAATAAAAAAGTCAAACTTCCATTCTATCGCAGAAATTGCCTGTCTGTCATATTCAGAAGGATCATTAAGAAGATATAGCTCATTATGTTTTAAATGTTTTCTGATGCAATCTATAAAAGCGTAACCCGAGCTTTGAACGGCATAAATTCTTTGTGCATTTAAAATTATTGGATACCAGTCAAACAAAGAAAATCCATTTATTTTATCTATATGTATCGTTTTGTATTCAGGTACGAATGGAAATTTCTGAATTGCCATGCTATCTCTAACTAAATGACAAATATCATATTTTTCATTTAGATCTATCTTTAATAAAGATTGAAGTTTTTTTTCTTTCTCAAGATTTCTTTTCCATTTTAAATCATATCTATCTTCGTGTTTTATTCCGCATTTTAATACGCTTTCTGCATATGCGTATTTTCTTTGATCATTATATAATTCGCCTAAGTATAATTGAGGTGAGTTTTTAGATCCAAGAGGAAACTGTAGATTTATAAAAATGCAATTATTTTCTTTAGCGAATTCTCGACTTTTTTCTACATCTTGCGATCCAATCTTAAAAAAATTAACTCCTTCTATGTATTCTATCAAATCTGAAGTGTGGTCACAATATGGAAAATAAACTTCATACCCTAACGAAGACAGTTTTTGCGCTATTGGAATTGTGTATATAAAATCTCCGTACTTATACGGTTGATGAATTAAAACTTTATTGTTCATTTAGGAAAATTTTGTCTGGTGTATATTTAGAATCTCTAGAGTTTTTCATTATTTCTATTATTTTTTTATCAACCAGTTCTGGATGAACATACCAATCTTCATACGGATCGTTTCCATGATTGCATACATCACCAACAATCAATTCGTAACCATTGCTTTCAATTATTTTTCTACTTTCTTTTTTTATTTCTTCTGAAGCATAATAAATTTCAGTTTCATAAGTGATTATTGAAAATTTATATTTATTGAATGGTATTTTTTTTAAACATTTTAGCGTATTCAGAGGAGGTTCTATATCAAGTTGTAAATAATCTATTATTGTAGGTAAAGAATTATCGATAAATAATTTTTCATAATCAATAGATAATGCGTCTTTGATAATTAAAGTGCTTTTTCTAGAATGCTCTAAAAAAGATTTACTCATATCTTGTATATCTATAGATATGCCATTCCAATCAAATTTTTTTTCTAATAAATATGTATTGCTTATGCTTTTTGCTTCAGACGCTCCGATTTCAACAAATGTTCCATTTTTTTTACCGTCAAGCATGGTTAAGACGAACATGTCTTGGTATGATTGAGAGTAATTTTCCTCGATCAACTCACAATTTTTGAATTTAAATTTGAGCTTATTTAGTAATGTTTTGTTGTATACTTTCATTTTATTAGTTTTTGACCTATTAAATTTTTAACTACTTTTCCGTTTTGTACAACTTGATATTTTATGTTAGGAAAATTATACCCGGATATCCATTCGTTTTTTTGAAAACACAAGGTTTCTGTTTTGTTTAAAGCGGATGCTAAAACAGATTGTCCACTATAAGAACAAATAAAATGGAAACAGCTATGAATAATATCGCAGTAAGAAAAAATAGAATTTATTCCTATGTCTCCGTCATTTGAAAAATCTACTTTTCTTTTGGTATAATTCATTTTATTATTGAATTTTGTAATTAGTATTTTTTTATTTTTAAATTTTTCTCTCAAAAAATCTGAAAAATTATCCGGTGCTAAAGGGTTTGTCGCGAAGGATCCAAGATCAACAATCACAGTGTCTTTTAGTTCTTTTATATATTTAGGAGTGTAAAAAATTTTAGGAATTTCATCTGTTGGCTCCACTCCGTGAGAAATTTCTTGATTATATATTACAGATTTAGTATGATTTACTATATTGTATTTACAAGCTCCGCAATTTGATTGGTCTGAGCTGATTCCTTTCACGTATGGATTTATTTTCCATACCAAATCATATATTTCATTATGCCTATATACATTTTTATCAGAAATAAAAAAGTCATGTCCTTGTTCGGTTAATTTTTGAGCTAATGTTGAAAATTGTAAATTATCACCAAGCCCACCCCAACGCTGATATAGGATTTTTTTCATTAAAAATAAAGACCTTTTTTATAATTTTTTACTTTTTATTCTCTTTTTTAATCTTTCTTTTTGAATATTCCTGTTAATATATTCGGCTTATTTATTTTATCTTTTCTGATTGTATCTTCCAGATTGCAATAATTAAGACACTGGTATCCAATTTCTTCCATAAACGCAATTAAAGATTTTTCATTAAAATGCCATAAATGTTCATCTGTTTTTCTGTGTTTCCATTTATCAAACCAGTCGTCACTAAGATATAAACACCAAGGAACTGAAATGACTATATATTTTGTTTTTAATTTTTTAATCTCATATATGTTGTCAAAATGCTCTAGTACGTCAAAAAATGTTACCACTTCATATTCTTTTTCGTATATATCAGAAACGAATTCACACCCTTCAGGTATTTTACATTCATTGGTTATGTCGCTACCGTAACAATTTGGGATTATATTTTTCGAAGTTTCTAAAAAATGACCCTGCCCGTATCCTACATCTAATATATTAAGCGGTATTTTTCCTAACGCTCCGATTATATACCCTAGTCTTAAATAAGAAATGTGATATTTCTCCATTCCGTATTTATTTTGCCCATTCGTATAATCTAGTCCGTATTTTATGGGTTTTTTATTGATTTGTTTTATAATCCCATTTTGAAGTTTTTCGTAGTTTGGTGACATAATTTAAAAAGTTAGTTAACAAATTCCTCTTTGATGCATATTTATTTTGTATTTTTTTAAAAGAGGAATCAATTCATTACTGTATTCTGAAATATTCCATTTTCCTTTTATTATTGCTGTTGCGATATACGGATAAACAGAAGAATCAAAATGCCCACCCCTAGAGTTTTCATTGTCGTAGTGGTATAAACCGTATATATTTAAATCTTTACAGGCTTTTTCGTATTCATTGCATTCAAACCATTTTTTTTGTTGAGCTTGATTATATAATTTTATGAAAGCTTTAGTTTTCCAAATACTAGGTTGCATTGAATAAAGAGGAAAAGAGTCCCATCCTATTTCGAATAGATTATTATGAACTCTGTTGTTGCTTAGATTGCTTCCGCTTTTAATTAATCTTACAAAAGAATATTTATCGTTTTGATTGAGAAAGTTTTCATATTCTAACAATTTTTTTTCATCAACGTTTTCATACAAAATAAAATCTTCTTGTAGATAAATAAAAGTGTTTAAATTAAATTTATGTAAAGCGTTAACCCAGGATTCGAAATAGGGTTCGTTGTTTTTATATTGATAAATTTTTTCTTTTGGGAGATCAAAAAATTCGTTTTGATCGCTTATTACATATAAATCATTGTTACAGTGATTTTTATTTTGATCGTAAAACAACCGCCAAACATCAGAACATTTAGAATTTGAATATAAAACTTGAGGTATCATTTTTTTATCCATTCGCATTTTTTGAAAGATAAATTTGTATTCATATAGTAATCTCTTTTGAACCCTTCTGATTGCAACCAAGGATTTAAAGTGGATCCAATATCTAGATAGATATTTTTTTTATTAGTTTCATGAAGTTGGTGAGCCAATAAATTTCCAAAAGGACCAGCGCAAAACAAAAATACTTTATTTGATATGTTTTGTTGTTTTATTTCTTCTATTAGATGATAGTCATTTACCCACGCGCTAAATCCTATTGGATAAAACTTTTCTACTTTAAATGGTAGGTTTTCTATTTTTGAATTTTTGTTTGCTACTAAATGAATATCATAATTATTATATTCTTTTAAAAAAGTTTCTTTATATATTTGATAATTGCTGTTAACAAAGATATTTGCGTATGTCAAATGGTCTTCTTTTTGATCTGAAAATATAGCCATTTTATAAGCTTCCATTCCTTGGCAACAAGGGCAAGAAATTCCAACGTAATAATCTGGATCTTTAAACCGAAAAGACTCGATTAGTTTCTTTTTAAAAAAAATGGGGGTTTTATTTGACGTTTCAAATTCATTATTATTTATCTGCAAATCATTCATTATAGCCCATTCTCCATCGGCGTATTTTGAAAAACTAAAAGGCGCACCTTTTTTGAATAAATTAAATAATTTATATATTTCTTGGTCAAAAATTTTCATTTTTTAATATTTTGATTATTTTAAAACTGCTTTTGCCGTTGCCGTATGGACATTTTGTAAAAATTATATAGTCTTTTTTTATTTTTTCACAAATTTTTTCAAGTTTGTCGGGGGAGTTGCATAAAATAATGTGTCCTGTTTTTATTCCTTCTGGTCTTTCTGTGGTTTTCCGACAAACAATCGCTTTTTTATTTAAGAAAGATGATTCTTCTTGTATTCCTCCTGAATCTGTTATAACAAAGCGGCATTTTTTTAATATATTTAGCAGTTCGTTATGTTGTAAAGGAGGGTTGATTTCTATGTTTTTTAACAATTTTGCTTGTTCTGTTATTTGAGGATTAGGATGAACAGGGAAGATGAATTTTAAATCTGTATTTTTTTTAGCAAACTCGTCAATCGCTGTTAACCAGTCTTTTAAAATACAAAGATTCTCGTTTCGATGAAGAGTTATTAAGACTTCATTGTTGTATGACGTTTCGTTTTTTAATTCAACTAAATTATCTAAACTTGTATTGCCAACAACATGAATGCGGCCTTTAATTTTTTCTTTTTTTAAATTTTTAGCCGATAGAACAGTTGGGCACAAATGAATATCGGCTATTCTTGAAACCATTTGTCGATATCCTTCTTCTGGGTAAGGATTGTTTAAATCATAAGTTCTTAATCCAGATTCAAGATAGATTATTTTTTTCTTTAAGTGGTAAGCTAACAAAGCTGAAGCGGCGACAGTTGCAGTATCTCCTTGAATTAAAACTGAATCAAATTGAGAAATAATTTTCTCAGCTTTGATAAAAATTTGAGAAAAAATGTCATTCAGCCTGTTTTCGCATGCATTGTTTATTTCAATCGTGAAATCGCTTTTTCCAAAATCTATTATGTCGGTATGTTGTTTTATAAAACAGGTTTTTATTAACCCTTTAGCTTTAAGAACGACGGGTTTTATTTTTAAGTATTCGGGCCGCGTTCCATATATAGCTATTATGCTCATAAACCGTTTATATATTTAAATCCTTTATTTTTGTAACGAATTAAATTTTTTCCAAAATGACTTCCGTGATAATTGCAAGAAATTCCGACAGAATCGACTCCGAATTTCCAAGCTAAATCTTTTTTACTTCCCCACATTTCTATATCGTCTTTTGGATGAGGAGGGACGTAAGTATTTAAATTTAAATATTTTTGAAGCACATATGAAAAATGTACATCTTCACCAGAAAGATAGTGTAAAGGAAGTTCGTTTTCTCTCCAATACGCTCCTAACCATTCCCTTTTAAAAAACCAACTATGTCCTACTATGTCCACTTGTTCAGTTTTTTCGTTAGGATTATCCCATCCGATTCTATTGTATGAATTATAATTTAAATCATTAAAAACGACACCGATTGTGCCTAAAAGACCTTCATGTTTTTGTATCGTGTTGTAACAATTTTCTAACCATTTAGTTCCGGGTATGGTATCGTCATCGAACACGCATACGTATTTCGTCCTACAATTGAGAGCGTAAGCGAATCTGGCCCATACTCCAAAATTTATATTAGAAATGGCTGTAGCGCAATTATTCGCAACGTTTTCATCTAAAGGTTTAAAATTTTCAAGATCACCTTTATTTTGCCATATGAAAATATTTTTTGGCGTCATTGTTTGATTCGCAATAGCGTCGTATTGCATTTGTAACGTGTGAGGTCTTTTATAGCAATTAAGAACGACAGAGATTTCAGAATTCATATTTTACTCCAAAAATCAACAGCTGCCGAATCACAATTCTTTCTAAACTTATCTATACCATATTTACCGATGTCATGAACGCATCCAATTTGATCTTGTTTGGACGTTGCGATAATCATTCCGCAAAGAATGGCTTCTGCCACTGATCTACAGAAAGGTTCTCTTAGTGCTGGTTCGTAATACAATGTCTTGTATTTATTGTATACTTTAGGCATGTCTTCGTAATTTATAATCCCTAGGTTTTCGATATTAGGGATAGATTGAGCTAAAAAATTGTAAGTTTGATAATCACTCCATCCAGCAAGAACAAACTTTTTATCAGGGTTTCTAAGGGCATATTCGAAGAAGTTGCTGGTTCCTTTTTGTGGATGCATGTACCCGACATACAAGATCTTATCTTCTCTATCGGCTTTGTGATCGTGGAACTTATCAGATTCAATAGGATCGGGTACAATTTCTACGTTCTTAAAGATCTCTCCATATAGATATTTAAAGAAGGCGTAGTGATAATCGGTTAAGAAAAAAGTCTTTTTACAATTAGAGAAAAGCAGCGCTCTATTTTCTTGGCTAGCGTATTCGTTGGAATCGTGTTCTACTCGGATGTGATTCTTATGCTTAGATAATTCGTAAAAGATCCAAGGGTTCTTTTGGCTTATTCCGCAAACATTAGAAGATATTACGCAATCATAGCTGTGAATATCTGTTGATTGATCAAAAAGATCAATATTTGTTTTGGTGATATCGAAGCCAAGTTCTCGTCCTTTCTTAATTAAAATATCATCGCTTCTCTGCGCTCCTCCGGGAGCTTGCGATAATTCAAAGTCAGAAATCCACAACGCTTTACTATTGACATCCATATTATTTAATGATATGCTAATCTTATATTAGCTATGGACAAAAATCAAGAACTTTCTTTCGTCGTTAGCAGTTCAAACTGGAATGAGAATGTATCATCTTCTTGTTTCCTTTCGGCAGCGGTGAAAGGTTTAAAACAACAGATAGATAAAAATAGAGAAAATACTAATCTTTCTTTTATAATGAGTGTGGAAAAGCAATCTGGCTTAGAAAAAGAAGTGGATATTTTTTACACATCTGAAATCCTTGCTGAATTAGGTCTTCATAATCTCTCTAAAGAATTATCCCAAGTAAGTGATTTTTTCCTTGACAAAGGGAAAAATCCTTGTTAAACTCTTTGAGTCAGACGAGAAGAGTTTAACTAAAGGTTAACCATAGGAAATTCGTCAAGGTTAACCTTAGAAGAAACTCCACACGTAAAGATGAACAATACACATAACTTTTTAATTAAACGTAGGAACAAATTCGTAATGAAAGAACTTCCGTTAATCTTCGGGATCTCAGGTGTCGCTAGGAGCGGTAAGGATACCTTAGCGCGTCACCTTGTTGAGAAACTCTCTAAATCTAGCTTACCAAGCATAACGATACCGTTCGCTTACGAGGTTAAGAAAGACCTAGATCCTTTTCTTAAGGAGAAGTTGGGTATCTCTGCGTTCACAGAGGTAACGTCGGAAAAAACTATTATTAGACCTCTTCTTGTTTCTTACGCCACAGACGTATGCAGAAAAATGGATTCTTTTTTTTGGATTAAAAAGGTAGAAGAAAGAGTAAAAATTGCCAATTCTAATAAAATCATCGTCCTTATTACTGATGTGAGATACGAGAACGAAGTTAAATGGATAAAAGAAAATGGCGGTTTTGTCATCCACGTTACAAGAATGGGAATAAAACCGTGTAATTTTGAAGAGAAAGCTAACGATCCGATAATAAAGAAGCTTGCAGACTTTAGGGTCCAGTGGAAAACATTTTCTGATGAAAAAGAAACTTGCAATTATCATCTTTCTAAGTTATTCTATAAAAACAAATGGTCTACCTATGGAGAATTTAAGTGATTTAGAATTAGTAAATAACATAAAGAAAAATAAAGAAGTCAATGAATCTTTACAATCTTTAATAGACAGGCATTCAGGAATTTATTTAGAAATAGTAAATTCTTTTATGCGATCATGCAAAAATGATTCTTTAAAAAGCGATGTTATCGACGATAAAGACCACGCTATATATCATTCGGCACTTAAATATGACGAAACTAAAGGTACTAAATTTTCGACCTTTTTAGGCAATGAAGCCAAGTGGATCTGCTTAAACGCTCAGAATAAGAATAAAAAATACACTGAACTTACTGATTACAATTATGATCTTAATCTTTTGAGCGAAGAATCCACCAAGGTGAAGATTAATTTTGAAAATGAAATACTTAAGGATTTTAATGAAGAAATAAAAAAACATCCTGACAAAAGAATACATAAAATCTTCAACATGCGTTACTCAGGCGATAAAAAGTTAACTCCTTGGCGCAAAATTAGTAAAGTAATGAATCTAAGCATTCAAGGATGCATAAACATTCATAATTCAGCTTTAAATACAGTCTCTAAAAACATAAGATCTAAATATGAAATTATTAGTCAACGCGCCGATTAACGCTTTATCTTTCGGAAATGTTGCGGTCAACATCCTAAGAGATCTTTACAAAAAGAATTTTGATCTGGCATTATTTCCAATTGGCGATGTCGCAGCAATGGAGGCTTATGACAAAGCTGACCCAAACTTTCTTCAATTTTTACAACACAGCACAAACACTAGGTTTGATAAGCTTGATAAAGATATGCCAACGCTTAAGTTGTGGCATATTCACGGAAGCGAGAATAGATATACAAAAAATCAATCTCTTTTGACTTTTCATGAAGTCTCAGAAGTTACACAGCTTGAAAAAACGCTTCTAAAAGCTCAAGACAATATATTTGTAACTTCAACATATACAAAAAAGATCTTCGAAGATAACGGAATTAATAATGTTTATTTTGTACCTTTGGGTTTTGACGCTGATTTTTGCCAGACCAACAGAACCTATTTCCCAAATAAAATTCATTTCGGATTAATGGGCAAATTTGAAAAACGTAAAAATACAGCGCGCATCATTAAAACTTGGCTTAAACTTTTTGGCAACGACGTTAATTATCAACTTTCTTGTGCAATAACCAACCCTTTCTTAGATAAGAATCTTTTTCAATCGGAGATTTTTAAAGTTCTAGAAGGCAAGCAGTATAATAATTTAAACTTTTTGCCATACATGCAAACCAATTCAGAAGTAAATGATTACTTAAATAGTATCGATATCGATCTAGGTGGTCTCAGCGGCGCAGAAGGATGGAATCTTCCCTCCTTCAACGCTACTGCACTCGGCAAATGGAGTGTGGTAATCAACGCCACAGCGCATAAGGATTGGGCAACAGAGCAGAACTCGATCCTTATTCAGCCTTCTAAATTAAAAGAATGTTATGATGATATCTTTTTTAAGAAAGGCAATGCTTTTAACCAAGGAAACTTCTTCGACATCTCAGACGAAGAAATGGAAGCTGCTATGCTAAAATCCGTCCTTTACGCCAAAAAACCCAACACCGAAGGACTTAAGTTGCAAACTAATTTCACATATCAAAAAACAACCGAGACAATTCTTGGTGTTATTAAGTCGCGTATGTAAAATTGACACACTTCCTAATATAAATAAATACTATGTGGTACACAAATCATATCAAATACACATTCGAAACAAATAATGACTCAATCGTTTATCGAGTTGAGCTTCCCGGTAAAAGTAAAGAAGATGTCAAAATCTTCAACCGACACAATGAAATTGAACTAGATATTAAAAATCACGGCGAATTCGTGATTGACGTAAGTACGGATAATCATTCAAAAGGAACGCATCATAAAATTGAAAACTTCGATTTATCAAAAATAAGAGCCAAAATGATGCATGGTCTTTTGACGCTTACGATCCCAAAGAAAACTGGACCAGAAAAACAAATAGAAATAGAATAAATTAATAAGCGCGGAGTAAAATCCGCGCTTTAATTTTTTATATATCTTATATAATAGATATGGTGTATCAATTCAGGAATAAAAAGACTGGCAAAATCGCTGACGTTGTTATGTCTATGAAAGACTATAAACATTATCACGGAGAGAATGATAAAGAAGATTGTTGGGAAAGAGTTTATGACGCTCCACAAGTTAATCTCGGTAACACCAAAATAACAGACCCATTTGATAATGGAGCTTTTGTTAGAAAAACCGGAGCAATGAAAGGGACTTATGGAGATCTTATGGATTACTCTTCGGAGCTTTCAGAAAAGCGAGCTGAATTGAATGGCAAAGAAGACCCAATTAAGCGCAAATTCTTTGAGAATTACGAAAAGAAAACTAAGGGTAAGAAACATTTTAGAGATAAACCTAAAAAGATCGATACTAAAAACGCAAGAGTTGAATTTTAATATTTAAAATAAGAAGCCAAACTGTATTCGGTTAATTGATAACCCCCGCCTAAAGAAGTCATAGATGCATTTATTTGTGTCTTCCAATAAGTTAAAAATGGAAAACTCGTCGTTTTATAGTTGCAACCAAGCAAAATAGCAGTTCCATTTAAGATAAATTTCTTACCGAACCATTTAGAACTAGACCTCCATCATCAAATACTTTAAAAGAAAATTGAGATTGAAAAGCCATATTGTTTCCGACCGCTAAATCAAAAGACTGAGATTCAACGGTGGCTTCTTTTATTTGTATTTTTAAACCTGTTGTTCCATCCGTTCTTCTTAAATTAAAAGCTAAATTATATTTATTAGCATAATTAAACATATTTTCAAAAGATCCGCTAACTGGAACGTCGAATGTGCCATTAAATGAAACTTTACCTAAAGATGGAAACATGATTTTTTTATCATATGGATAATTACTTCCAAACCCCACAAGATCTTTTCTTTCAATAGGGACATCAATTTCAAAAGAATTTATAGTTGCGGGTATAGCTCCAGAATATCTAATTCCACCGAAAACAGGCTGATCCAGCTCCATAACTATATCACCGGGTCTTAAAGCTGTAGCTTTATAACTTTGATTGGTTAAATAATTAGATGGAATAAAATTCTGCGAAGAAAGCGCATACGTTCCAGTAGCTCTGCTTCCAGATAATAAATTAATAGAAGGAACAGCGCTGCCGTTCGCTGCCGAACCACTATAATTTTGAAACGTTAAATTTAAACAGTCAAAAGACACGTCTGCCGTTGGAACAGATCCTACACTGGCTTTTATCGAATAATTAGTTAAAAAAGCATTACCAACTCCAAGAACATTTTTACCTATAAAATTCGTCATGTAACCAGCTTCTTCAAAATCTGTATCAGACAATACGAAAAATAAATTCCTATCTCTTGCTGGGCTTAACATATCGTGAAAAGCTCCTACGGTTCCATCCGCAACCAGACCCATCACCAATTCATTAGAGTTGTCTGTTATACAGTAATTAAGTTTAACTCCAACTTGTGGATATTTTATATAAGTATCGTAGGCGTATTCGGCGCTTCCTATTTGCGCAGTTCTTGTTACAGGCGTTGTTACAGAAATGGAACTTGATTGAACTCTACTGAGCAATTTTAAATCGTACAACCCAGTTTGCCCCGACCAAGATGGATAATTAGACACGAGAACAGTTGTTCCCGCATACATTACGCGATTTCTAGAGCTTGACATGACAAATAGTATTACACCAAATCTACAGCTAAAAGCTCATCACACGCCGAATCTTTTTCTTTGAGCATTAAAATTCACAAGAACTTCCGCAGCAGATAATACTCTATTATAAATGGAGCAGTTAGATATACTGCCAGTAAAATATTGAGAAGCAACCCCACCCGATCCAATACAAAATTGAACAGTTTGATTAAGGTTTTTGACTGTCGTCGTTAATACTGGATTACTATTTAAATAAACTATCGCATTATTAGAAGGAGTACCAGAAGTTTCAGTAAAAGTTAGACAAACGTGATGCCACAACCCATCGCCACCTATCGTGGATGATGTAGCTCTTTGAAGCGTATTCCCCCAGTCGTAAACTACTAAAAGATTATTATACATAAAGATTCCCCATGCATTTTGTTTTGTTATTATTCCTCTATAGTTTGAGGTTGCATCTGAGTTGGCTAAAATCCAACAAGATATAGATCCAACAGTTATTTGCAAATCAGAAGCGTTTCCGCAATCTACATATTGAGTAGTTCCGTTAAAAGCAAAAGATCCACTCTTTAAAGAGCTAAAAGTGGGAGCGTTGACTAGTGTACCAGTATTTTTATTACCGCTTAAATCAAACCATGAAGTTCCGCTTCCAGAATAACTATTTTTGTCGGCAGCATCCGCAATCAAAGCTATTCCTGAAGATACTATCTTGGGGCCTCTTATTATTGACATATTTTTAAATATTAAATCTTCTTCTTTTTGCATTAAAATTTTGCAATACTTCTGTCGTCGTTAGCCCCCAATTATAAACAGAAAAACTAGCTATTCTTCCTCCCGCGTATGCGGTTGATGTCATATTGGTGGCATCATTCGCGCATAAAGCGTAATATAAAACAGTATTAGTTGATCTTGTAAAAGTGGCAGTTCCAATAGCTGCCCCATTAATATAAGCCGTTAAAGTGGTTCCGCTATAAGATAAAACTAAATAATACCAATTATTAAAACTCTGAGCGGCGGAAGTTACTTTGGCGGTGTAGTTTCCCTGCCAAAGTGAAAAATAAAATACTCCAGAACTATTAATTTCTATATTTGCGTCATGCCAACTTGTATTAATTACCGATTGGCCTAATTCACTTACTATTTGACCAGCGCTAGTTGGGTAGAACCATATTGCCTGAGTAACGTTGGGAAAAGTCGTTGGGTTTAAAATATTATTATTTACTAATGCATATTGACTGCTTGCTGCTGTGAAAGTAAAATATCCACCACCAGAAGAGCTAAATGTCGGACTGTTAGTTAATACTAAAGAATTGTTATTACCGCTTATGTCTTTCCAAGAAGTTCCACTTCCCGAATAACTGTTAGCGTCAGAAGCATCGATGTCTAAAACGACTCCGTTAGACACTTCTCTTGGGCCTAGATATGCAGCCATAAATCAGATTTCGAATCTCCTTCTTAAAGCATTTGCATTTTGTATGCGCTCTGCAACCGTAAGTACGCGATCATACAAGTATACCGCAGCAATTCTTCCTTGGAATCCTGTAGCGCTGCTAGCTCCTCCAACGCCAATATAATATGGAGCATTATCGTAAGTCGTGCTCGTAGCGCTCCGTGGACAGCTTAATATATTCCATCCAGAAAGCATGGGGGTTGGATTAGAAAATGCTTGAGCAGTTCCATTGATATAAATCGTAGTGGAAGTTGTCAACCAGAACGTAGAGCCTCCGGGATTAGCTAGTCTCCAAGTGCCTACTGAATTATTAAAATATATACCGTACCCATTAGATGTCGTACCTAGACACAATAAACCAATTGCAACCGAATTACCTCTATTGAAGTCTGGATAAAACACAATAGTTACATCTTTATAAGTTAAAGAGGCAGTTGCATTGCTAATGTAATTCGCAGTAGATGCTGTCACAAAATTAAAATAGCTTTGGTATCTATTCGAAACAAAAGGCACCGATCCAGTTATTGAGGCGTGATTTCCATGTCCACTTAAATCATTCCACGTAGATCCTGATCCAGAATAACTATTTGGATCACTAGCATCTAAAGCTAAAATAAGCCCATCAGTTACTACTCTTGGTCCATAAATCATATTGTTTTATTATTGATCAGTGTTTTAAGCGCGCCGCTTATTATATTTATCTGAGATTGTTGAGATTCTATTATATGTTGTTGTTCTTTTATCGCTTCGACTAAAACAGGTATCACTCTAATATAGTCAACAGATCTTGCGTCTTGGCAATCGTCAGATAATTTCCATTGCTGGACGACTTCCGGCAGAATCTTTTCTAGATCTTGAGCTAAGAATCCTAAAATAGGAGTATTTAAAGCGTATCCATTTCTTATACTATTTACATATTCATTCCATTCGTAAGAGACTCCTTTAATTTGTTTTATTTTTGAAAGAGAATCTGTAATGGGTTTTATTTTCTTTTTGAATCTGACGTCAGAAGATGTGGGAAAAGAAGTGGCGTGAACCTGTCCATTTACATCCAAAGCGTAAAGAACGCTAGGGCCAGTAGTTCCAATGCCAATATTTGTAGAAGTCGATCCTACTGATTCATAAATAATAGAATTAGCGACTGCCGTTGATGCACTGAATTTAGAAATGTAACCGCTGGTTCCAGAGCTAGCGCTTGAGCCTCCTATACCGCTTAATCCAGAACTTCCGCTGGTGCCAGAAGAACCACTTGAGCCAGAAGTTCCAGAAGAACCGCTTGAGCCAGAAGTTCCAGAAGAACCGCTTGCTCCTGTAGTTTTATAATGAACCACCCCATTAGCGTCTATTGTCAAATAGTTAGTATCTGTTCCAACGGCAATATTTTGTATTCTTAATGGATCTGTTGAGCCAGAAATATGTACTTTATTGCTTGGATTTAAAATTCCAAAACCAATTTTATTACCAGTGATTACAAAATCGCCAGAAGCATATTGACCACCAATTATAGTATTGTTAGCGAATACTTCGAAGATTGGTAAACCAGCAATGCTATTTACAGACATCAACGAACTGCTTAAATCATCTGTAATGCTAAATAATTTACCGCCAGTACCATGAACTTCAAAAACATCTGTTGCTCCTGAAAAATTTATTCCAAATTTACCACTTAGATAACCAGTGCCATTCGAATCGTATGTAAATCCCGTTTGCGCTACAACCACTGAGCCGGAAGTGCCAGATCTCGTTACGACTCCATTGTTAGGTCCAGAAAGAGTAATAGACCCGCTTATGCCAGAACTTCCACTAGTCCCAGAAGAACCGCTCGGCCCACTTGGTCCGCTTGGTCCGCTTGGTCCGCTTGGTCCGCTTGGTCCATTTAATCCAGAAGAACCGCTCGTTCCAGAAGAGCCGCTTACTCCATTCAATCCAGAAGAACCGCTCGTTCCAGAAGAGCCGCTTACTCCATTCAATCCAGAAGAACCGCTCGTTCCAGAAGAGCCACCTACACCGGTTGTCTTGTAATGGACAACGCCATTAACATCTATTGTTAAATAATTGGTATCAGTTCCAGCCGCAATAGAAGGAAATTGAACAGTTCCAGAAGCGTATAAATTTTGATTAGTATAAAAACCACGACCTAAAGTTAATGTTTTATTATATGTTGGAGTGGAAGGGTTATAAGTTCCGCTTTTTGCTAAAGATACAGAACCACCATAAGAACCGATCACTACAGCGGCGGGAGCGGTTGCCGAATTTATATAAATATCAACAGATGCGTCCTGTCCACCATTAGATCCAACACGAACCTGAGTGATAATGGGATTTGAGGCATAGTTTGATTGATTATTTCCATTTATAGTAAAGTCGCTATTATTAGCAGCAAATGATGGAACATAAACATCAAAATCAACGTATCCAATACCGTTATCGTAAAAAGCCCAAGCTTTAATATTTCCAACTTGAATATTTCCCGGCGTCGTAACCCTCCACCATCCAGTTTGCCCCGAAGATGGAGTAAAACGTAATACATTTTCAAATAAACCGTTAGAAGCTCTGACAGATCCAGAGATATCTAACACAGGATTACTTTGATAATAATCAGGTCTTGCCGCTGGAGCGGTATTATTTATTCCCAAATCAGAACCATTATCATATATTAAAGAATTTCCAAGAGTAGAAGCAGTAGCGAATTTAGCGTGAAAATTTGTTGTTCCAGAAATACTCACGCTTAAACCAGAAGAACCACTTGAGCCTGAAGAACCAGATGAACCAGAAGAACCGCTTGTGCCAGACAAACCAGAAGAACCACTTGAGCCTGAAGAACCAGATGAACCAGAAGAACCGCTTGTGCCAGACAAACCAGAAGAACCGCTCGTACCAGATGAACCAGA
>Ga0114959_10000244_pt1 | contig 52605 bp, 39 predicted proteins | sample C_130625_EF_Meta_FD_87317 | JGI IMG/M metagenome (GOLD analysis project Ga0114959, IMG submission 87317) | Freshwater microbial communities from Lake Croche, Canada to study carbon cycling - C_130625_EF_MetaG | ecosystem: Environmental > Aquatic > Freshwater > Lake | place: Lake Croche, Canada...
AAGAGGCATATTTACTTTTGCGCCCTCTCTACCTCCTTCACCAATCCAATCAGAGCCTTCGGCAGGAGCAGGCCATGGATGTTGAGGATATAACATCTTTTGTTCTTGTAATAAATTGTTTAATGCATGCATCGGACACATACTTTCATATTGATTTTCAAAATAAGCTCGCCTGGCTAATAAACCATCAAATCTTCTTGGTTCTACTACTGGTTGTTCTTCTTCTACTACTGATTGTTCTACTACTGGTTGTTCTTGTTCTACTGGTTGTTCTTCTTCTACTACTGATTGTTCTACTGGTTCTTCCAGTTCTCCTATTATTTCTCTAATCCGTCTTATATGTCTACAACATTCGCGAGCAGCATTGGCGAGATTGGCGGGAATTACGCTAGCATTTTGACACACTTCGTTAAAAACCCTATTAATAAAAGCAACAAATTCTTGATATCTATCTCCAAACAAATTTTGTATTTGTTGAAGAGTAACCGCCTCTCCTGATAATGTTGCAAATATTCCGCAAACATCGTCTCTTTTTTTTAAATTACCTCTATTAGTAAAAAGATCTAAAACAGAACCTTGATGGCTTAACATTAATTCAATTTGTTGTGGCGTTAATAAAGGTTGCCCTTGTGATGGTGCTGGCGATGGTGCTGGTTCTGGCGATGGTGCTGGCGATGGTGCTGGTGCTGGCGATGGTGCTGGTTCTGGCGCAGAACTTTGTCCTATTTTATTTCTAATTAATCTTATATAATTACAACATTCTACTGAAACGCCAAGCCCTCGTCGTGGTGAAATGCCGCGATCATTTATGTTTTCGCACACTTCGTTAAAAACCCTATTTATAACAGCAACAAATTCTTGATATCTACCTCCAAACAAATTTTGTAATTGTTGAAGAGTAACCACTTCTCCTGATAATATTCTAAGTATATTATTGCAAATATTATCTCTATTTCCAAAATTTGCTCTATTAGTAAAAAGTTCTAAAACAGAATCTCGTGGCTGCAAGAGCAAATCAATTTGCTGTTGTGTTAATAACGCGGTTTCTGGTGCTGGAACAGGTTCTAGACTAGGAACGGGAACTGGTGCTGGTGCTAATGATCTACTAAGACTGTCTCTGCGAACGTTAGAGTAAGTTATACTATAATGTTGTCCGTATCCATTTGGTTGCTGAATATGTTTAACACTGTACGTGCCGTTGGGATTTGCAATGGTTATAGTAACATTCATAGGCTCACCAACTTGTGGTGTATATAATACATTATCTCCCACTTGAAAATTTTCTTGATCTGGAACAGGAACAGGACCGGGAACGGGAACAGGAGCTGGAACAGGAACAGGAACAGGAACGGGAACAGGAGCTGGGCTAGGAACAGGAGGAACTGCTTGTTCTTGAAGTAAATCTCTAAACCAATTTATAACATTCGCGCAATCATTATATCCTCGCCTTTGAGCGGAAGTTAATCTTCCAATTGCGGAAGAGAATACATCAACACATGAGACAAATTTTGGATAATCTTCACCAAAAAATGTGCGAAGAATTTCTATTGATCCCTCACCAGTTGCTCCGCCCCTAGTAGCCTTTTCTTTTAGAGAAGTAAATGCCTTACAGTAAAACCCATTTCTAAGGTCAACATTTCTTAATATTCTGTCTGCATCATCATCCGTAATGGCAAACTCTATAGTTTGTGCGTTAACCTCATTGTCACCCCAAGCTCCCTGTTTTTGAGGAAATCCCCATAGCATCCATCCACCTCTTAAAACCGGATGGTTTGCAATTTCATCTAATATAACACGTCTTGTTGCATCATTAAGTTTTCTAATAATTCTATCTACAGCTGTTTGTGACATAAAAAATCTTATTATATTAAGAAAATATAATAAAAAAATACGCTAAACAAAAACTTTAATTCAAATTTTAAAGCAATCTGCGCTGGATTTTTTTTTCGTTATAATGTATTTCCAATAAATCTCCATATTCATAGAAAACTCCATTCCAAAAATTTCCATTTAATACGTTAATAACCATAAACTTTCCATTTTGTAACTTAAACCATGTGCTCCCGCATTTAAATGGTGCGGGGCAATTATATTTTAACTGTCTTATTCTGGGTCGCTTTAACAACATTTTATAGCGAAAATCGTCTTTAGGTATAAGATGAATATTAATATACTTCCCATTTCTCCAACAACCTTCACCGGTATATTCTTTTATAATATCAACACATTCTGTTGGTAGCACGCTTCTAAGAACGTAAGACATTGTTTTGAAATAACTTCAGCAAATAAAAAATAAATGTATGTCAATTTTTTTTCAAATTACTTTTTTGCGTTAATCATCGCCTATAATTAATTTTGGTTTTGCACCTTCGCTTCCATAATCCTTTTTTGGTTCAACCAGTTCAGCAATAATAGACACATATTTATCATTTAGTTCAAACCGCTGACCTATAACGCGAACAGTAAATTTTGTTCCTTCTTCAATTGTTGAGAAATATTGCATCATATAGTGGTGATCTCTTGCAACAAAGACAACGATGGGAGAAGGAGTTTCATCTGAACTTTCGGCACGAATTCCAGCTTTTGTAATATTTTTTGCAATACACTGAATAAGCATTCCCTCTACCGGAAAACAAATATAACATTCAAATACAACTTCAAAAATAATATTTATACCTCGCACCAAACCACTTGAATGGGTTATAATTCTAGAAGAATTTGGTTTAACGTAACCTTCTACAACACATTTTCCTTCATAATTAAGCGCAATGTACTTTTCAATTGTCTCTTGTATATTATTGCCAACGCTAACAATTGGTATAGCTATGCTTCTGGTTATCAACGAACGTGTATAAATATTATTTTCTACCTGTTGTTTTTTTTTATACCTCGGTTTTGCAATAGCTTCCATGTTATATTATAACATTATCTTTTTATTATTCTTTTTCAATTTTAATTTAATATGCCGGACAAACTCTTTTTAATCTAAGTTTTTAGTTCTTTTTTATACAACGAAGCCATTTCAAAATCAAAAAACCACATCTTATCATTCTTTTTAATCCTATTAAAATGTCTGAATAATAATTCTTCCAAGGAACATAATTCAGGCTGCACCATACCTTTTGTAGTGTTATTTGTATATGAATCAAATAAAGCTTCTCCCATTATGGTTTTAAGTATTATTAATTTTCTTGATTTCAAAGATTCGTCGCAGCGCGCTCCAGTATTACGTTTTGCCGTCATGTCTTTTACTTTAAAAACCATATATCTATTCTTAACATCTAAACCAACAAAACCAATTAAACCATTTACCTCATATTTTGTAAACTCGCTTTGCTGTGCCGTCTGTATAGCAACCTCTCGCTCATCTTCCGCTTCAGCTTTAACCCATGTTTTTCCTTTTAACAACATAATTTGTATTTTTTCACCTGAAAATAGTATAATGCTTGTTAACCGCTTTGTTCTTATAATTTTTGAATCCAAATATTTTTTAACTTGATATTCAAATGTTGAGTCGCTGAATTCTTCAAGCGAATATATGTAATTAAGTAAATTCGCTTTCTCATTATACATTAAAAAATCCACTAAATGCTCTACCAAATATTGTTTTGTTTCCTCTTTCAGCATTACTTTTGCGTCTACAAGTTTTCTCATTGTTACGCCGCAGTGTTTATACCAATCATCGTCGCCTCTAGCAATAGTATCATCCGTTTCTGCAAAAGAATTTGCAATTTCATATTGAATTTTCATTGTATTAAATATTCGTAAACCCTCTTCAGTCCGTTTATTCTCGGGTTTCGGCGTACTTATTTCTAACCCATCTATCTTTGTTCCGTCTACCGCTGTTCCGTCTACCACCGTTCTATCTATTTTATATTCAGGTTCTTCTGAACGATTTAATAAATCAGATTTTATCTCAAATTTAATCATATTATGTTTATAATCTAGCGGAACTGATCTTTCAAAAATAGATATTTCTTGATTATTTAACTCACTTGGTTGAAACAAATAATAATCGCCAATGTTAACCAAATGTCCGGTTCTACCATATTTATCAGTTATGTGTTCGCTAGAATCCTCTATTAATTGCGTTAAAGCTGCGTATATTTGAACGATTGGATACGTTTTTGGCGTATTTATTCTGTGTAACAAATCAGTTTTCTTATAAAAAAATTTTCCATCCAGTTTGTCGCTAAAAAGTTTTCTAATTTTTTGGATAATTTTATCAGAATTCATCATAATAAATGTTTCATTATAGGTATCTTCCCTTGCATTTTCTTCTGAAACTGATTTATCGGGTATACATTTATATTCACAATCGGCCATATAATCGCTTGCTGCTGTATATGGGGCGTCTCCAACTTGAAATTCGTCTATTTGCATTCCATTTGACAACACCTGTTTTACCTTTTCACTGGTGCTTTCAGATATTTTTTCTTGAGTAAAATTTGTTTGATCGTGATTAATTATGCAATCAACAGCAGTTTCTTTTAAAAGCCTACTAACCTTTCCCATTTGAATTGCCTTATATTCTGCAACTCTATAAACGTACAAATCTGCTGCTTCTTCATCATTATTTTCCAAAATAGTTCCATATACAAATAACTCTACATTGCGTTTTTCAAAATCCAAGTTTTTATGACTTGAATTACGAACACCGCGGCCAATAATTTGTTCTATTCTATTCATGTTATACCACGGATCAATAATATGCACTTGACGTAGGCATTTAAAATCAACTCCTTCTGAACCGGCTTGAGAGATAAGTATAACCTTAATTTTGTTTCCATCTTTATTATCATCATTTGTTGCCGCCTTTACTTCAAAGTCATTATTCGGAGACAATCTTGTGTCTCCTGTTATCATAATGTATTTTGCAGGAATAAAGCTATCTTTTTTATTTGCCCTGGGTTTCATAGTTCTAACATCAACTGGATCAGTTGGTGGATTTTTAAATAAAGATTTTACTCCATCTCCGTATCTCGTAAATCCCATTTCTTCTAATGCCAAAGCAACCGGTATTAAACCGCCATCAATGTACTGAGAATAGATTAGTATTATTCCGTCGGAAACAACACCATCGTCAGAAACTATATTACGGCATATAGATTTTATCTTAGAACTATAATTACCTATATTTTCAGGAGAGAATATGCGAAGTTTTTGATCTGTTATCCATTTCTTATATTCAAAAGAACCTTTCTCGGGTGGGGTTTTACTATCAATAAACTCCATAGTTCTATCAAGACCCCTTTTCCCAGTAAGATCATTTGCTGAAATATATATTTTATCTTCTGTTGATTCAGTGTCATCGCTTGATTCTCCTCCTCTAAAAGATGTTATAGATTTTTCGCTTGATGGTTTTCTAGTTAATTCAATTTTATGCACCGATTCTTGTTGAGGTTCTAGTAATGTCTGTAAAGTTTTGCCGCGATGCCTTGTTTTCATAGGATTTTGACTTTGTAATAGTGGTTGAACTGGCATTTCTAATTTTCTTCTTGAAGATTTGGGTTTTACTATTTCTTTTTCCTCTTGTTTTTCTTCTTCCTCGTCTTCTTCTTCTGATACTCTAGAAATTGGTGTTATTTGTTCCACGGGCGACTCTAAACCATCTATAGGATAAACAATATTAAGTGCCTCCAAAGGAACTTGTAGCAAAGTATATCCAAATGCCTCCATATTATCAAAGCTAGGCATATCTCTCACAACACCAGTTTTTGTTGTTGTACTTATTTTTCTCTTTCTTAAACTATCTATAACAAACTTATAACCGAGAGACTGATATTTTCCAATAGTTGTTAAATATATTGTTTTTTTCAAAACAGTTATTGCATCTTCGGTGCCAATTTTTTTCCCATTCATTTGATATTTTGGGTAAGGCATTTTCTCCAAGGTTGAATCCGGAGAAAAAATATTTGGATAAACTCTAAACGGAAATGTATAAGGGTTCTCTCCTCTAACAAACGATACATAACCAGTTGCTTTTCTAATTAATAATTCTTTCCCTTCTTCTTCTCCATTTGGACCCTTTTTAAAATTTCCATCTTTATCAAATACATCTTTAATATCAACGGTTGCTCTACGATCATTCAAGTTCATCAAATTCAGTAACCAAATGATTTCCTTATAACTATTATACATTGGTGTAGCAGATAACAATAATAATCTCATATTAGAAGCAGATTTTACCAAATCTAACAACTGAAGGGCAACTTTTTTATTTTTATTTTCATCGGCAACGCGGATGTTATGAATTTCATCAATAACAATTAGCCTATTGTCAAACTCATATTTTAAATTGCGAATCATTTTAATTCGCTTATCCTCTTCATCTTTGAAAGATCCCTTAACCTCTTTTGTTTTTTCAATATAATTTGCAAATTCAATATAACCCAAAAATAAATAAGAGGCATTTATAATATTTTTAACTTGGCTAACAACGCGTTCTTTTGTTATGCCTTTCATATTCATAGGGTTTATCTCCTTCAGTAATTTATTTCCAACACACCCTTTCAGATTCCATAAACCATCCACCAACTTTCATTTTCTCTCATCAAATAATTGAAGACGAAAGTTATCTTGGACGTTTGGGGACGCAACAACAATTGTTCTTTTTGAAACACCAATTTGCTTTAAATAATCTCTTTGTTCTTCGCAGACTCCAATAGCAGTACACGTTTTACCACTTCCCAACATATGAAATAATAGTAAGCTGTTATATGGTGTCTGAAATGATAAAAAATTTCTAACAAACGCTTGTTGAGGTGCCAATTCAAATTCTGCATTAGCCATTATTTCCGCTTGTTCTTTTATTTCATATATTTTCCCATCGTATCTAGTGTCACTAAATTCTTTTTTTTCTGCTATTTTAACTATAAAATTGGGATCATTTAAACTTGGATATAAATAGGCGTCATCATCAGTTGGTTTTTTTAATTCATTTCTCTCTATTAACTCCTTTTTAAGAATGATTTTATTACACGTTGCTTCATATTCGTTTCTTGGTTCTCCACAATTATTTGTTTCGTATTCCGTTTTTAAATTTTCCATAGCATCCGGAACTAAAACAATTGCCTTTTTAGTAGATTTTTTTGGTTTTCTTAATTTTTTTTCATTATTTCCTGGCTGTTGCTCTTGCATATTATATACTACGAATATAATCTATATTCTTGCAACACTTTATTAATATTTGTTATTAATTGTTTTTTTTCTAAATGATAAGGACGTATTGCTTCTAAACATTGATCTATTGTTTTCCACTCAAGTTTACTCACCTCTGTCCTTTGATAATTTTGTAAATTATCAACAGTTTCATTCATATATGCCAAAAAATATTTATGTTTATAAGACTTATGATTAGAACCAATAAATATCTCTTCAAATGGTAACAAGTTATCTATAACTACAATATCTTTACTAGAATATCCGGTTTCTTCTTCAAACTCTCTCAGAGCGCAATCTAAATCCTTCTCTTGGAAATTTCTGCGCCCCTTTGGGAACTCCCACTCAGTTTCACACCACGCTGTTTTACTATTGTCAATGATGTCTGTCAATGTAATTTTATCGGGACTATCTGTATTAACCGGCACTCCGGTTTTAATCGCGTCAAACTTTTTAGAAGAAGCTAATTCTTCTCCTCTATATTGCATTCCATTAGCATCTCCCCATAACGTTTTCCATAAAGTGTCAAAAGATTCTGTTTTTAACCTGTCCTTTTCACTAACTGACATTTCATCTACGCTTTTTTGAATTTGTTCTACATTATAAGATGAATATTTGCCTCTGATAAAATCTATATACCCAAAACTATCTTTACGCCTTATCATTAAATATTGAATTCCTTTACTACTTGATCTAAACAATATAATTCCATAACTTATTATCGGTAGTTTGCATTGGTGAAATGCGTGTCCTCGCTTACCACAATTATTACATACATTTGCTTTATTCATTTAATATATGACTATTATGCATTATTGATTTATGTTTAAACAATTATCTTTTAATATTAATTTATTCAAATGGGATTAGATCCGAAGATATGGGGACCTCACTATTGGTTTTTCTTACATACAATTGCCATTTCTTATCCACATAGACCAAATACTATTACAAAAAAGAAATACTACGATTTTATTCATAATATACCAATGTTTATACCTGTGGAAAATATTGCATCTTATTTTAGCCAATTATTAGACCAATATCCTGTTTCACCCTATTTAGACTCTCGCGATGCATTTATAAGATGGATGCACTTTATACATAATAAAATAAATCAAAAACTAGAAAAACCTTCAATATCGCTCAGTAAGTTTTACGAGAATTACTACGAAGCTTATAAACCAAATGATCTAAAAATGAGAGAATATTATAGAACAAAAAGCAAGATTATTTATTTTGTTTTAATATCTATTTTTATTGGGACTATTGTATACTTTTACGAAAAATAACATTTGCGATAAAATTATAGATTAATAATTGTTTAATATAATAAATAATGACAATTATTAATGGAATTGAGATTGATTTTATTGATTATAAGGTGAACGACATCAAATACGCCATAAAAAATAATAAACCTATTGAAAAAAAATTAAATGTAATCGCAGTTATTTCAAACCCGTGTTTATACGCAACTCGTTATATTTTACTTAAGGAATTTATAAAGCGAATTGAAGAGGAAGAAGATAATGTAAATTTATTTATAGTAGAACTAGCTTATAAAGACCAGAAATTTATAATTACAGATAAAACTAATAAAAATCATTTGCAGCTTAGGGTAGATGTTCCCATTTGGCATAAAGAAAATATGATAAATGTAGCTGTTAAAAAACTATTACCAAAATCTTGGAAGGCTTTTGCTTGGATAGACGCAGATGTTGAGTTTGAAAATAGTAGTTGGGCTTTAGATACATTAAAAATATTAAATGGATGTAAAGACGTAGTTCAGTTATTTAGTCATTGTATTGACATGGATAAAGAAAAGAACAATTTAAACGTTTTTAATAGCTTTGGGTATAGTTTTTCAAAAAATAAAAAATATACTGTAAAGGGTTTAGATTATTGGCACCCTGGGTACGCATGGGCTATTACTAGACGCGCGTATGAAAAAATTGGAGGATTATATGATAAAGGTGTGTTGGGTTCTGGAGATAATGTTATGGCTCTTTCTTTTATAAATAAATTTAAACATATTACAAACTATGAATATCACGAAGATTATATTAATAGCGGATTTGAATTTCAAAAAAAGGCAAAATCCTTAAGATTGGGTTATACGCCAGGAGTTATTAGACATTATTATCATGGATCTAAAAAAAATAGAAAATATACAGAACGCTGGCAAATCCTTATTAAACACAAATATTCCCCAGACAAACATTTAAAATACAACCAGGATGGAATATTGGTCCCCACGGATGAGTTTACAAATGACTTCCGACAAGATATAATGAATTATTTTAGAGAGAGAAAAGAGGATGAATAGCTATACCTTATCAATATCAAAAATATATTATTTTCTTAATTTAATATAAGTTAATAATGACAGTGCCAAATATAAATACAAATACAACCCAGCCAAATATTCCAAAATCACAAATGCCAATGAAACCTTCAAAAGGCGGAAAGGTTATCGGTTCTGGTGGCTTTGGCTGTATATTTAAACCTGCCATAAAATGCAAAGATAAAAAAAGAGACGAAACAGATATAACAAAACTTATGAAAAAAAAGTACGCTACTTCAGAGTTTAAAAATATAGAAAAGTACAGAAAAATGTTGGAAAATATACCAAATTATGAAGACTATTTTTTGGTAAATGGATTTTCTGTTTGCGAGCCGGATAAATTAACGAATGATGATATAAATGCGTTTGATAAAAAGTGCAGCGCATTAAAAAAAATGAAGATTAAATCAACAAATGTAAATGATTCATTGGGTAAATTAACCGCACTAAACATGCCGTATGGAGGCGTTGATGTTGGTGACTATATTGAGAATATAAAGATGGATTATAAAAAACTTAAAACAATAAATGACTCGTTAATTGAATTACTTAAAAATGGAGTTTTGCCAATGAACGACCGAGGAATTTATCACTGTGATATTAAAGATTCAAATATACTAGTAGATGAAAGAGATTTTGTTAAAACAAGATTAATAGATTGGGGTTTATCAACTACATATGAAAGCGGAAGTAGAATTCCAAAACCACTAACAAATAGACCTTTTCAATATAATGCGCCCTTTTCGGTTATACTTTTTAACGACACATTTGCGACAATGTATTCCGCATTTTTAAAAAAGAATAAGGACCTAACGTATTTTTCAGTTAGGTCTTTTGTCATCACTTATGTTATAACATGGATAAATAAGAGAGGACCCGGACATCTACGGTCTTTAAATAACATATTTAAATCTTTTTTTGAACGCGGTTTAATTAATATTGAAGAACAATTTAAAGATGATATAATTGAGTTTGAGTACACTTTTTACTTTATATTTGAGTATATTTCGCAAATTGTTTATAAATTTACAAAAGATGGTGCCTTTGACAAACAGGAATATTTCTCTCGCGTGTTCCTTAAAAACTTGGATATTTGGGGATTTGTTATGACTTATTTACCAATTGCTGAGTATTTAGATGAATAATATACTGAATTATGAGAATGTGAAATAGAAATATTAGAAAAAATAAAAAATATAATTTTATATGTAATTGAATGTAGTTATATTACAATTGATTCTGATAAAGTAATCACAAAACTTAAAGAATTAAACGAGTTGTTTTCAAAAGCTGTAAAAAATTCAAAGGTAGTTTTTAAAGAAAAGGAAAGTAGCGCAACTTTGTCAACGAGCAAAAAAACCACGCGAACAAAAAGAACATCGCGCAGTAATTCTTCAAAGAGTAAAACCTTAAAAACATCTCATAGGACAAAATCAAATTCAAATTCAAAATAAACATCAAGTAGACGATCTAGTTAAAATAATATAATCTATTCATATTGTATATATTATATTACTAATGAAACTTGAATTATTTATAATAGCAGTAACTGCATTTTTTGCTTATAATACTTATTATGATGGAAAATATACAAAAATGATAATGAAAAACAAAAAATATTTCCAAATAGCTTTTTTTGTATTTTTAGGTATTGTATTTTACTTACTCATAAAACGCAATCCAGCCAGATGTAAAAACATTCTATTGCATGCAAACAATGTCGTTAAATATATGCCAATTGATAAATCTTCTATGGATATGCTTAGTCCGTTAATAGATTTTACAACAACCTCTGGAAATTCCAGTTTTATGGGAGACTTAAATAATGAAGCTGGTGTTGGAATGGGTTCGCCAAATGCAGAAAAGCGCATATTACAGTCCGGTGGAAAAAGTACAAAACGTTCTGTTAGTGAAACAAAAAAGAAATATGTAGCATCTCAACAAGGATGGAGATGTGGCGATTGTAAACAACAGTTAAATGCGTGGTTTGAGGTAGATCATATTAAGAGACTTGAATACGGTGGAACAAATGAAGTGAGTAACTTAGTTGCTCTATGTAGAGATTGTCATGGAAAGAAAACAGCTATGGAAAATATGTAAAAGGTTTTCAAGGGGGCTTGTTATGTTTAATATGTTTAAATTAAAATGTAATAATATAATATGGACGTTCCTACAGCAAAAGCAATCCCGATAATGAATAATATAAATATAGAAACAATAAAAAATTATGACTATTCAAAATTAAAAACGCCTTTGATATACGCCACATTTTTTATAGTTATGTTCGTTCTTATTTGCACTGTTATTAGTTTAATTTATTCACCGGGTTCAAAAAATTCATATTTTGGTTTAAAAAGCCTAACGCAAGATGATAATAATACAGCAATTATGGTTATTTCTTTTGTTTCAGCAATACTTTTGATTGTATTTATGACGATTCCAAATTATAAAGAGTTTCTTAACCTTTTAAGTAGACTCAAATTTGTATTTTTACTAGCGGGGTTTATTATTGGCCTTATTATATTATATAGGGACGTTCCTCGCGGAATTGTTGATGGTTATGCGTTTTTATTTTTTCCAGCAACCATGCTGCTTGGTATATATTTATTCTATTTAGCGATGGAAAAAGGTCAACTATACGGATTTGATCTAGATTATGAGCGAGTTAAATATGCTATAATATACTTTTGTTTAATTGTTTTCATGCTATTGTTATACACGGTTGATCCAGGTGGTTACTTAAAAACATATTTTGGACCATCTCTTGTAATAACAATTCTCTTGGCTATTTTTGGTTTTCTGTATTTTATAACCTTGATGACCGCTCCAACGCTTAAGGGAAATGGCGTTGCCGGGTTGGCTGGCACAAATGTTTCTGGAGAAGGATTATTCAAAGGCGTTTCAAAAATGGGGATGTATTCTGGAATTGCATTTCTTATTTTTTTAATTGTTGTAGTAGCAGGAATTCTAGCTTATCCTGGGGGATTTACAAATGCTACAAACATTGTTGGCTCAAATAAAACAACTGCTGTTTCTGGTATTGTTATTTTGCTTATTATTATTTTTGTTTTATGGATACTCTTTTTTGGAATTCTTTCATTCTCGGACGTGAAGTTACGAAATAGTAATGGAAGTGTTAACACCAGTATGGAAAATATAACAAAGATTGCTAGACAAGTATTTATGTTACTTTTTGGACTCATATTTTCTGGATTATTAATTGGATGGTTAGTTACAGGAGTTCAAAGTTTATCCACGCAATCTGGCACAATATCATTTGTTTTAAACATTTTAATAGTTATTGCTGTGTTGGCTTTAGTTTTCAAGTTAATTACTGGAGGCGCCTATTATAAGAGTAGTCCATTTTTCAGACTAATCGTTAATACACTCTTATATATTCCTTGTATTATAGTTAATGTTCTTGAGGTCGTTTTAAGTTTTCTTGGATTTGGATCTGCTATTGGAAAAGCTGGGGTTGGGATTGGGAAAGCGGGAGTTGGCGTTGGAAAATCAGCAATAAGCGGATTATGGGCTTGGTTGTCAAACACATTTGAAGAAACAAAAAATACTCCACGAGTATACTATATTCTACTTTTTGTTGTCATTTTTATTTATGCATTAATATTCTATATTGGTCCTCAAACAAAAACGAATATATCAAAACAAGGCGGAACCGTTTTAGTAAATAATCCTGTATATACAAATACTGAAAATACAATAGGTTTATACGACAATTTAAATGGAACTGACGAAAATAATTTATATGATTATAGTTATGCCATTTCTTTTTGGGTTTTTATTGATGCAGTAAGTCCAAATGCTAAAAGCTCTTTAAATAAATACACATCAATATTAAATTACGGAAATAAACCAAATGTTCTTTATAATGCCTCAGAAAACAAACTTAGAATAACGCTTGCGAATACAGGCGAACCTGCTATTGGTAGCGATAGTAGATTAAAGACACCTCAGGAATTGGATACAGACGGAAATATTATTGTATATGAAATGTCAAATGTTTTACTTCAAAAGTGGAACAACATTATAATAAATTATAGCAATGGAACATTAGATGTATTTTATAACGGCCAACTTGTAAAATCTGTAAATGAGGCAGTCCCATTTATGTCAAAAGATTCATTAACAATTGGTTCAGAAAATGGAATAAATGGAGGAATCTGCAACGTGACTTATTTTAATACAAGTATTAATATGTCACAAGTATATTATTTGTATAACACTGTTAAGAATGATGATCCTCCTGTGGCAAATAAAACAAAAGAGTCAATCATTAAAACTGTTGCAAAAGGAGCTAATATAGAAGCAAACCCGCCCGTTATTACAATTCCAATAAATATTGACATTAATAGCAAAGCAACAGATAGCGAAGCGACCCCTGCCACAACAATTAAATCAGATCCGAATAAAATATTTACAGATTATTTATCATTTAAGTGGTTTGCGACGGCAAACCATGACAATTATAATGGAATATAAGTTTTTAATAAAATAACCAATCGTTAACTTATAAACATAAAAATGAAATAAACAAAAATGAAAAAATGACAGAATCACAATAAACAATAATATATTCAAGATAATTTCTATGAATATATTATATCATGGACATTAAGAGCGTTTTTCTTATAATTATTATACTCGTCTTGCTTTATATTGTGGTTAAATATATTTTTTCAGATACAACAACCTTTACTACTTTAAGCTCTGGCACAATGATGCAGACTATTAATGCCGGAAGTTTAGCAACAGGAACTATAGCAAACTCTAGCAATTTAACATATTCAATATGGTTTTATATAAATGATTGGAATTATAAGTATGGTGAAAATAAAGTGTTATTTGGTCGCATGGGCGCATTGACTGATACTCAAAGTATTTCTGTATCTGGCGTTTCTGGTTCAAACCCATGTCCTGCGGTTATTTTAGGAAGTGTTGAAAACAATATATCCATTCTGTTAACTTGTTACGCAGGTTCAAGCGTTGTAACAACAAGCGATGATGTTACATCAGCCGACGGTTCAACAATTATTCACACATGCACGGTAAGCAATATTCCAATTCAAAAATGGGTAAATCTATTAATTAGCACTTATGGCAGAACATTGGATGTTTATTTAGATGGAAAATTAGTTAAAACTTGTGTATTACCCGGAGTTCCAAAGATAAACCAAAATTCAAACGTTTACGTTACGCCGGCAGGCGGATTTTCTGGCTGGACTGGAAAATTCCAATATTTCCCAACTTCAACTGATCCACAAACTGCGTGGAATATTTACAAAGCAGGTTATGGCGGAAATTGGCTTTCTAATCTTTTTGGAAAATATCAAGTTAAGGTATCTTTTACAGATAATGGAACAGAAACCTCTGGTTTTACATTTTAACAGTGTTTTTCTTTTGTAATATATATATATGGATAACGGAACTTTAAAAACACAAAGTACGGGTAGAGGAAGTGGGTTTAAAGACTTTATGAACTCTAGTAGTTTAATCGCAAGGTTGTCGTTTATATTATTAGTGTTTTTAGGATTTATACTTATACTTCATTTTTCAATAGGAATATTAGCATGGTTTTTTGGTCCTAACTCTTCGCCTAGATTAATAGATGGAATGGTTGATGCAAAACAACAATTAATAATTCCTCAAGACCCGTCCATCGCACATTCTAAGCCAATATCGCGATCAGTTAATGGTATAAATGGCATAGAGTTTACATGGTCTGTCTGGGTATTTATTGATGATACACCCTCAACAATATATAGACATGTATTTAGTAAAGGAAATGCAAATGTTGCCAGCACAGGATTAAACTTCCCAAATAATGCTCCCGGAGTATACATCATGCCCAACAAAAACGCATTAGTAGTTATTATGAATACTTATGATAATATAAACGAGCAAGTTGAAATTGACGATATCCCATTAAATAAATGGGTAAACGTTATTATCAGATGCAGAAATACAAATTTAGATATTTATATTAACGGAACTATTACCCAAAGTTTGACTTTAACTGGCGTTCCAAAACAAAATTACGGCGATGTTAACGTTTCTTTAAATGGCGGATTTTCAGGTTACATATCCAATCTTTGGTATTATAATTATGCTCTTGGAACTGCTGCTATTTATAACTTGGTTAAGAACGGCCCAAACACAAGAATGGCGGCATCATCATCCATTAGTTTGAAAAATCCCGATTACTTGTCTTTGAGATGGTATTTTGGTGGTTCTGGCGATCAATTTAATCCTCTTGGAACTCAAAGATCTTAAAATATACAATGTGTAATAAACCCATTAATATTATATATAATAGTTAATAAATATATATAATATGTCATGCTTTGGTCCAAATTATAATCCACAACCTCCGCGTGAATGGTATCGTTTTGAAAATCAATGTGCTTATTCAAGTTCGCCAATTCTTGCAAGAAATGGGATCCAGTATCAGTTAGATGTTTTAAAAAAAGGAAATGTTTTGCAATATAAAAATAATAGTTCAAATATAACAAAAAACCAAAGATACGCCCAAATTGCAAAAGGAATGTGGACGAATCGCACAACTAGTTGGGCGTCTCAGACCGAAACTTATACAAATCCAAATACATCTAGTTTAAAGCGAGTTGGTTATTATAATATAAATTCAAATGCAACTCCAATTGTAAACTTGACTGGACGCAATGTAAATTCACCAAACAATGGCGCTTTTTTTTCTTATCAAGCGACGCTTAGCCCGCTTACCTGTGCGACGATCAACAATACTCCACCTTATTATCCTGCATTACCAGATAACGTTGGTAATCCAATTTTGTCGCCTGGATCTACAGTTCCTGATGTAGTGCCTCCTGTTTTTACACCTCCACCAAAACCAAACGCGGAATTATCATTTGTTGTCATGCCTCCTATAGATTCAACAACCACACCAGCAACCGAGGTAACAAATCAACCCCCGCCTAATATTATTCCAGACGGCGGAACTCTTGTTTGCAGCATAAGCGAAAATATTTGCACTGGAGAAATTTATAAAACCACGTCAAATCAAAAATGTCATTCCACTACAGATTCCGACGTTCCTGGTCCAATTATGCCTCTTTGTTACGATGATAGTCTTCCAACTTATTATCCAAGAGAAAGAACAACGTTTTCTTCGGGTGGAAATAAATGGCCTCAAGGAGAGAAATATCTTTTTTCTGCCGAAACTACCGCAGGAAATATTCAAAATAATATTAACGGTCAAAATGCGACCAGTCAGGTTGCACCCCAATCTGGCGTTTCATTAAAAGAATATTTTTTACCAACATCACAAACAATACAACTTCAGTTGCAAAACACCACGATGTCCAGTACGAATGCAAATTTTGCGAATGACGTTGACACAACTTATAAATTAAACCCACTTTTATTATGCAGCAACGAATCAACTTACGTTTCGTCTCCTATATTAGAAAGCAACTTACTAACTCAATTGGTTCCAACAGCCATTAGTTTGGCAACAACGCCATTAAAAACAAATGCGCCATCCGATACCTATGAAAAGCTTTCAATAAACACGCCGATAATGGAAATTAATCAACCAATTGCTGATACATCTAATAGACCTTTGTTGGAAACAATTTCACAAGTTTTAATTAAAGATATAAACGAGCCATCTGCAAATATTCCAACTTCTTCTACAACCCCAATAACTAGCTCAGATTTGGATACAACGTATAAATTGTTAAAAAATGATTTATCTTTACTATCAAATAATATTATTTCAGCATTAAACTTAAACAGTGAAAATAACAACTATACTATAAAGAATTATCTTAATAGCACAAATAATACAGCGCTAAATATTATTGAGGGATATATTAACAAATCGGCGTTAAACAGTAACAAAAGGTTAGAATCTTATGTGGATACGGTTAACTCTAAAAATGAAGCTGATATGAAGGATTATATTCGTTCTTCGCTAGGAAACGACTTATTTTCTAGCTCGTCCGCAACAATAGAGAATTATATTAACTCTAGACTTACTATAAATGAAAATACGTTAAAAACCTATATGGCGTCTCAATTTGCTTCTTCTGAAACAAACCTTAAAACTAACCTAAGGGGTTCTGAAGTAAGAATTGTAAATAACGTAAACACTTATACAGTGAAGGCTCTTAGAGATCATATAAGCCCAGTTGTTATATCTCAAGAATTTGTTTCGGGGGTAGGTTCACTGTTAAATGACAATAATAACGAATTAAAAAGATATATTGGAACTACTGTTTCTAATAGCGACGCCAATATAAAATCGCAAATTGACAAAGCTAATGCGAACGCTCAAGACAATACACAAAATATTATTAGCGCCATTTCTAATGGCAACGCTGATATAAAATCGCAAATTTCTGGCGTTAATGCAAACGCTCAAGCTAATACACAAAATATTATTAACGCAATTGTCAATAACAGTTTGGATATAAAATCGCAAATTGTTGACATTAATGCTGACCATAAAGCTAGCTCGCAAATTATTAGTGCTATTTATAATAACACAGCCGACATAAAATCGCAAATTGACAACATTAATATGAACTCTCAAGCTAACTCGCAAATTATTAATGCTATTTCTAACAGTACTGCTGACATAAAATCGCAAATTAACAACATTAATGCAAATTCTCAAGCTAACTCGCAAATTATTAATGCTATTTCTAACAGTACTGCTGACATAAAATCGCAAATTGACAACATTAATGCAAATTCTCAAGCTAACGCACAAATTATTAATGCTATTTCTAACAGTACTGCTGACATAAAATCGCAAATTAATTCTACTAATAATGCCATTTCAAATGTTAACACTAATTTGTCTTCTGTTGTATCGGCAAGTCAAAATGATATTAAAAATTATATTGGAACTGCTATTTCTAATAGCGAGCAAAACATTATTTCACAATTATCGCATAAGATTGATTCAATTTCTTCAACAATAACCAATTTAATTTCCTCTACAACAATACAGATTGAAAACTTTATTCAAAATACAATAAGTCCTTACCAAACATTAATAATTGAATTGTTGAACTCAGGAAGTTTAACGTCTGGTGGAAACGGACTTGATGGCTCGCTTATACACAAACTTATTATTAGCGATTCTGTCACACAAATTATTAATTATTATTCTGAATTAATAAGTGGAAATTATGACGCGGTGGCTTCTTCATTAACAAGCGATCATTTTATACAACTATCATCCGAATTATATAAACTTAAAAGCATTTTACCAATCACTTCTGATTATGAAGTTATAAGAAAGATAATAGTAATGGCTCTAGAAGCTTTGATGCAAATGATTAATAAACAAATAGAATACAATACACTACAAAATAGCTATAATGTTTTATCAGAAAAAGCGGGTATATTGGACGATATAACTAAATTAAAAGAGTACATTACAATATTAACAACTAATACATCAATGGAATTAATTCCAGAAGTTACTGTTAATGCGCCACCCATTGGCTTAAAACCAGAGATAGCTGCATACATAGAACTATATGGATACCCTACAGACGGTATGTTTGATCCAGATAAATTGGCTGCAATTGTAGTATAATAAAAATGAATAACAATTCAACAATATAAAAAACTAAAAAACTAAAAAACTAAGAAAAAAGCACTATTTTATTTTTTGTTATTTTACCTTTTTTGGTTTGATACATATACTTTAATTTTTTTATATTAGCCCGTAAAACCGCGTTAAATTATTTGTAAAAATTATAATATAAGGAAAAGTTATAATGGCGTCCTACACTCAACCTCAGGTGAAAGCCCTCGGCCAAGCTGAATTGCTTGCTATACCCACGACAACGTGGGCCAGTTTTACTTCGGATCAATTAGGTTATTTTGATGCTAATCAAATACACTTAATTCCCGACCTTAGCATTGCTGCTATTAACCCCGCGAATATTGGCGGTTTTACCTCAGATGCAATGAAACAAATGCAACAAAGCCAAATTCAACATTTAACACAACCTCAACTTAACACCCTCACAACTGTATCACACGGCGCGGCAAAGATACAAGATTTCACTGACGCTCAATTTGGTTATATTACACAAACTCAAATGCCGTGGTTACAAGCTTCATTATTTGGTGTTCTTACAACATCAGAAATTCAACACTTTGATTCTGTCGCATTTTCTGTGTTGTCCTTGTCACAATTTGGATACATGACCGATGCTGCTCGCTTAAACGGATTATTTGGAACTAGCGCTCTTTACAACTCATTATCCACCACAAATGGAATTAACTGCTTTGGTGCTTTAACTCCCACCCAATTAAGCGAGTTAGGCAACAACGTAACTCAATTAACTCTTCTTCAACTCGCCACCATCCCATATGCCGTATTCGGGGGTATATCCGCAAGTGTTTTAGGCAGATTTTCCGTATCAGTTGGAAACAATCAAGTTGCCAATATTACAAGTCAACAATTCACTGCTTTAACAGCTACTCAAATTAACGCTCTTGGTGCCAATGTTTCAAGCGTTAAATCCGCGGCAATCGGACAATTAGACTCTAGCGTTAACCAGATGGCTGATCTTTCCGCCAATGTTATTCACGCTTTAACAGCCACCCAATTACAAACTATTACAAATAGCGTAAATCTCCAAGTGCTTGGAACTAAATTAGCCGATTCCCAATACACCAGCGATATGTCTAACAACCAATTCTCATTATTATCTAGCACCCAAGTGTCTAGCTTATCTGCCGGCGTTGTTGCTTCATTGTCTGCTGTTGTTGGCGGTCGCGCTAAAATGCAAAACTTTGATGCCGCCCATCTTGGATATTTAACTTATTCCCAAATGGATTCCATTCACGACGAGTTATTCAGTGTTCTTGAAACCGCCCAAATAAATGGATTTTCTGCAGAGTCTTTCAAGGGATTAAAAGTGTCTCAATTCGGACAAATGACAGATTCTGTCCGCTTAAACGGAATCTTTTCCAGCAATAACCTTTACCAATCATTGCTTGTAGATGGAAGTGGCAATAACTGCTTTGGATCCTTGACTCCCACCCAATTAGGAGTTGTTGCGGGCAGTGTTACACGTTTATCATTGAAACAACTTGCCGCCATACCCGATGCTACATTTGGCAGCATATCCCCCAGCGTTTTAGCTACATTTTCCGTTTCAGTTGAAAACAACCAAGTTGCGAACATTAAATCATCCCAATTCACTGCTTTAACAGCTACCCAAATTAACGCTCTTGGTGCCAATGTTTCCAGCGTTAAACCTGCTGCGATCGGAGAATTAGACTCTAGCGTTAACCACATGGCTGATCTTTCCGCCAATGTTATTCATGCTTTAACAGCCACCCAATTACAAACTATTACAAATAGCGTAAATCTCCAAGTGCTTGGAACTAAATTAGCCGATTCCCAATACACAAGTGATATGTCTAACAACCAGTTCTCATTATTATCTAGCACCCAAGTGTCTAGCTTATCTGCCGGCGTTGTTGCTTCATTATCTGCCGTTGTTGAAGGACGCGCTAAAATGCAAAATTTTGATGCCGCCCATCTTGGATACTTAACTTATTCCCAAATGGCTTCCATTCACGACGAGTTATTCGGCGTTCTTGAAACCGCCCAAATAAATGGATTTTCCGCAGAGTCTTTCAAGGGATTAAAAGTGTCTCAATTCGGACAAATGAACGATTCTGTTCGCTTAAACGGCATATTTTCCACCAACAACCTTTACCAATCATTACTTGTAGATGGAAGTGGTAATAACTGCTTTGGAAGCGTGTCCGTTTCACAAGTTCACACAATTGGCAGCAACATTACAAATTTATCAGCTTCACAAATTTCAGCCATTCCCCCCGTTTCTTTTGCGGCCATTTCCAATTCTGACATGGCTACAATTGCAAGTGGCGCAAAATCGGTCGCTATAACACCAGATCAATTACATCAATTAAGCGCCACCCAAATAAACAATAACGTTGTTAATTTCCAAATTTTGAAAGACACGTGCGCGCCATCATTAGCTCAATTCCAAGATGCTTCTGGAGGTGTTCTCACAATAACAGACGATGTCAAGAATACATTAAAAATGAACCAAGTTCGTTCATTAAATTACAGATGCATTCCATACATTTCACAAGCTAACGTTGATTACTTAACAAAAGTTCAATTTGACGCACTTAAATTAGACTCTGAAGTAATGGCGTCTGTTCCTGGAAATATTGGAAAAGCATTTATTACAAATATTCTTTCTTTCAGTCCAGCAGACATCCACGCCATGAATGTTGATGCAAACATCAATTCTTCAACGAGCAGACCCCCCGTTTACCAATTGGCTTTAATGTCTTCCGAACAAGTGGCCCAACTTACATCTAATGCTGTTAATGCTCTTTCCGCTACTCAATTTAACGCATTACCTTATTTGGGAAATTTAGACAAAGATACCGTTATTCCCAATTTAACAGCGTCATTTTTAACCACTCTTGATGGTTCTGGCAACGGTTTTGTTGGTTACAATAGCTTGGTAACTCCCAATGCGCCAAATTAACAGCCCAACAAGTTTCAGCCATTACAAACTCTGCTAGCAAAGTTGCCCTTTTCAACACAGATATTGCCACTGCCATATTAAACAACGTCAACGTTTCAAGCTTTAATAACATTGGAAGCGTGAGCGCCGCTGCCTTTGGCACAAACTTCACAAACGCCGCAAATCTTTCATCCGGCGATGCGAGAAACGCCCAAATCAAAGCGCTTACTCCCGCTCAATTCGCACAATTGTCAGGCACATCAGTTTCCGCTCTACCTGCCGAGAAATTTGGCGACATATCTGCCAATTGCTTCGGTCCTTCATTCGCCCAAGAAGTCAACATAACCGTGGATCAAGCAAGCAACATGAAACACGAACAAGTTCAAGTTTTGACTGGAAAAGCCAGCCCACATAGCTTAAGCGCCCAACCCGCTCAAAAATTATTAAACAACTACATGTCTGATATTAGCTTAAACTATTACCAATACATTAGCGCCGATGCGTTTGGTGTCATTGGAAGTGGTCCAACTTCATCAACATTCACAAATGGTGCTGGAATTAATGCTTCAGTTGCCGCCAAATTAAGCGTGGCCCAAATCCAAAAAATCCCCACGGCCGCATTTGTTGCTATACCAGCTTCTGGATTTGTTAACTTGCGTTCTGATGCGTTTGTCACTCCTGGTTTTACAAACATTCCTAGCATCACCACGGCTCAAGCCACATATGTATCCACACCATCTGTTGTTGGATTAACCGCGGCCCAAATAACCGCCATGGGCTCATCTGCTACAACATTAACAAATGCCGTTTTAGCTACATTAACATTTACACAAGTAACCGCTTTTACAAGTGCCGCGATCCAAGGTTTAACTCAAACCCAAATTGGTGTCTTGCAGCCAGATGCTAGAACAATTGTCTATGCCGTCCAAAATAACTCTATTACATCACTCAACATTAATGTTGACTCTTTCAACCCAACTGATGTGGAAGCCACAGAATTTGACTTTGCCAAGGTTGCCGAAGACGTCAGCTTTAATGCGGACATCACTATTAACATTAATATGTCTGCCGCCGATGCTGCTGCTGCATTCCAATACAGACGCAGCTCAAGCGGAACTACTGATTTGTTCTTTAACAAGTCTGCATTTGCTGTTAAATATTCTTATGCACCCACTGCGGCTGTTAAGATAGATTCCGCAAAATGCACGGATGTATCCCTCAACACAACCGTTAAATACACTTACCCCAATACCCAATGGATTGGACCCACCGCTCCTGGAATTTCCAACCCAATTACCGGCGAAACTGGCCTTCCAGCTTCATGGGAATACATGTTGTATTCCGCCCAAAAATTATTCGGTTTCTATTCTGCGTACGATTACTTCAATGATGTGTATGGTTATGAAAAGGATTTACGTTCAAGACTTAACGCCGGCATTAACGGTCAATTAACAAGCGTTTTCACTAATTACAGCAGCGATCCTTCCGATAATTCTATCAATGCCGCAAATAAAGTTCGCGACGCGTCTGGAAATTATTACACCGTATTAAACAACAATGTTGGCGCAAACACAAGCAACTTTATGTCTTACATCTTTGACTACATGAACTCCCGCCAACCTTCTCGTTTTGTGTCCGTTGGAGACAATACTGCTTTAAATCAAGTTTATGGTTACCCTTTCTTAGCCAATGACACATTGAACTTTATTGTTGGCGTAATTCCCAACGCACACCAACCCGTATATGGATCTTCTGGCGGCGCTCCCCCTGTTCCCAAGAGAACATACAAAATCACCATCAAGATAACTGCTTAAACAAGTAGTTTTTTGGGGATTTTATTTAATTTTTTAATTTAATTTCATTTTTTTACTTGATTTGATTTAATTTTTTAATTTTGTTTTATTTTATTGCTTTTAAAAAAAGTAATAAAATAAAAATTGATTTTCTCTTTTAAAACAGCAGCTTTAATAAAAGCCAGAAATGTCGTCTCTTTTTAAGACAACCAAATATGTTAATTTTAAAAATGACACGGATCTCCCAATAATGATTGATTCGTGGGTAGATGGATCAAATTCTTTAAAATGCATAAAAATACTTCCAAGAGAAAAAAGACTTATACATAGTAGCGTGGGAGAGTGGCACGTAAATTCAATGTTTCCCGACTCTGAAGATTGGACCAGCTGGATGAATCTTGGTTTAAAATGGTACGTAAATCTTGGAAAATTTAGGTCAAACCCATGCGCGAGTGGAAATTACGCCTGGATGGAATGGGAACACATTTTTGATTGTGTTTATAGTGAATGCGAACCAGTAATTGAGCCAAAAACAAAAATTCCTATTACTGGTTTGATTACATATACATTTACACCTTTGCACATTTAAAACGCCCATTTTATTGATACAAGTATAGTAAAGGATCGAACAAAAATATGTTGAAAAACTAAAAGAAGAAAACCCTGAAAAACTAAAAGAAAAATTAATGACGGATAAATCTAAATGAGACTTTACTTATATTTAAAGACAAATCCAGCGGATTTGCGTCCTTTTCCTGATAAAACCTTACCTATATTAATAATTGAAGTGATATTATATTCTTTATGTAAATATTCCCTTGCTTCAAATTGATAATTGAATGTTTTTATAAATGTTCCATCGGGTCTAAATACATCAAATGGTTTATTTAGACCTCTTCCGTCTAATATTTTTTGTCTTGCTTCTGGATTATCTTGAAAATATTTCTTCTTTGATTCACTATTTTTTTGCCTTGCGTCTGGATTATCTTCATAAAGTTTTTTCATTCTTTCGCTATGTTCTTTACCTGCGTCGGGATTATTTTCATAATATTTTTTATGTGCTTCACTATTTTTTTGCCTTGCGTCTGGATTATCTTGATAATATTTTTTCTGTGCTTCACTATTTTTTTGCCTTGCGTCTGGATTATCTACAAAATATTTTTTCTTTGCTTCGCTTATTTTTTGCCTTTCTTCTGGATTTTCAAAACGTTTTTTCATTTTTTCACTTTGTTTTTGTCTTTCTTCTGGGTTTTCAAAATGCTTTTTAATTCGTTCCCCAATATACCTTCTTGCTTCTGGATTGTTTTCATAATATGTTTTCATTCTTTCGCTATGTTCTTTTCCTGCGTCTGGTTTATCTACAAAATATTTTTTCTTCGCTTCACTCAATTGTTTTCTCGCATCAGGATTATCTTCATAATGTTTTTTTATTGCTTTACTAGTTTTTTGTCTTTCTTCTTCGCTTTCAAAGCGTTTTGTTTGAACTTCACTAGTTTTTTGTCTTGCTTCCGGATTTTTATAATATTTTATCAGCGATTCGCTAATTTGTTGTTTATCCTCTTCTGTAAATACATAACCATTTGTTCCTTCTCCGCCATATGTCATATTATATCCATAACCATCTAAATAATGTGAATTATATTCTAAAATATATCTGATTTCTTTTTCACATAATTCTACTAATGTATCTGCTGTATCTATTTCTATAAGTTCAAAAGTATCTATCATATCATATTTTCTTAATGCTTTATATAAAACTCTTTCATCGCATTTTTTCGCACTAGCTTTATGTTGTTTTTTTCGCTCTTCTAATGATTCGGTAAGACCAATATAATGTTTTCCATTTGGAAATTGTATTTTATAAATAGAACCGAAAGGCATGTTGTTTATAATAGTAACTATTCTGTATTCTTCGTTTCAATTTTTTAAACAATGCGTTGTTTAAATGAGAAAACATCTTTAACTATTAAGAATTATAACAAAAATACATTGTTGCATATTTTTTTTTGTTCTCTAAAATGGGCGTTTTAAATGTGCAAAGGTGTAAAGGGTTACCTAAGCCCTCAAATTAGGATTTACGCAAATGTCTCTGCTAGGAAAAATATCGCCAGAGACACAATTATCATTATCACCAACTTGAACGCAACTTCGGAAACCTCTGGATTCTCCAATGTAGCACCATCCAGATTTGCTCGTTGATTTATTTGATTGTATTGCGCTATTTGCGTCATCTGCATCATAAGTGTCTTCTTCTTGTGTAGACCTCATATTTTTATTTCTTAATGCTGCGTCTAAGTTAGTATTTTGAGTAGAATCCTCTTGAGGAACACTTGCGCTTGTTTTTTGGCTACCTGTCAAAGATGATGTCGCTGTTGCGCCAGAAACTGCAGAATCAACGGTTTGTTGCACCACGTTAGCCGCCGAATCTACAACTCCCGCAGCAACATTTACACCAGTTTTTGTTCCAGTTGCAGATGTGCTTGTAACATTAGCTGCAGTATAACCAATTAAACTAGCAAAATACTTTACATAATAACCAAATATATCAGAGAATGCTTGAGTTCCTTTTGCTAAATAAAGAAACACATTGAATCCTAAAAACGCTAAAACTAAAATTATTATTATCCAAGTGGTTACCGAGAGGCCAAGAAAAGTAAATCCGGAGCCGGCCGTTGGCGATACATATGTTGTCGGTGTATAAGTTGTAGTTAAAGGACGAGCGGGGATCGGAGAAGAATATGTAGTTGGAGCACTATTCATTTATAATAAAAATAAATATATTAAAATTTTATTATAAATGCGTTATTTAAAAGTTAATAAATATAAAAACTGATTAAGATTAGATAACATTTCGTCGCGAATATTATACAAATCGCTATTAGACATACTTTTTAATGCTGAATTATTATCTAACCCCACTAAATAACCCTTGAATCGTTCAATTTCTCTCTTAAATTCTCCAACGTTTGAAAAATCTTTCAGAGAGATGTGCTTTACGCCAAGTAAATTTACTCTATCGCCGCGTTTTCCTAATAAAACTTCAACAAATGAATCAACGTTTTCGTGTAACTTTGAAGTTAATTCATCGGTCGCCTTATGCGTGGCATAACTATGCGTTTTCCAATGATATAATTTTATTAAATTTAACACTTCTAAAAATTTAATCACAACTTCTCTCTCAAACTTTTGTAAACTGTTGTTTCCAAAACGCCTATTTTTTCTTGTACCAACTTTTAAGCTTAATTTACGAGTTTTTGGCATTATAAATAATATATATTATATTACGACAATAATTATAAACGCGGGATAAAAGTTTCACCAAAATTATTCATTTTTTCTAACTTAGCAATCGTTTTGTCTAAATTGCTTTTATTCGCATTTGCAAATAAATAATCTGTATTTGGAGATTTCTCATTTTTTTTAATTTGTTTATATATTGAATCAATCTTGTTTGTTACTGTTGTAATAATGTCTTTTTCTTTTAATAATTCCTCTTCTAAATTCACTGGTTCTGTAAGAAGAGCGACTGCGTAATATAATATATACCGTCTTTTTCTGCTACAACCATTTGAATATTTCAATGTAAACAATGTCAATAAACTTTTCATAATTTTTTGGATAAGTTTATGATGGTTCTCAGACTCTTTTAATAATGCATCCCATACTATCCATATAACATCTAATTGATTTTTTGTGTCAACCGGCATTTTCAATCGTCTTTCGCACTTACAAACTTCCTTTTTATTTTTACACATTACTTCATACTCTGAGACCCATTCAATCCAATAACAAGCATTTATGCTATTCTTTCCATCTTTAGAAATATTATAAGCAAATTCATTTATAGCTATATATAACTCCTTAGGATCGCCCGGTAATATAACATTTGAAGCATATCCAGCGTTTGGCGCTTTCAATCTATCTGCAATATGCAGCATATCAAAGTCTTCTTTTTTTATTTTAACTTCATCAAAGCTATGTTTTCTTTTTGCATAGCAAAGAATGCATATAATTTCGCAAAACATCTTTCTTAATTTATCATTATTTCGCATTTTAATTTCATTTCCAGCATATCCATTAGTAATAATCTCTTTAAAATTTTGTATTTTCACGTCAAGATATATTGCAAATTTAGGATTTCCTAAATGAATGTATTTGCTGTAAAAATACAATATAATTTCCCATAAATCAGAATAGTGTCCCGAACAAATAAATTCGGCGCTCCAATAACAGGCCGGCTCTATTTTTGATTTTGTTAAATTGTTTAGCAACTCTTTTTTAGCATCCGTCTTTTTAAATTCTGAAAACGTGACGCCTTTAAATTCCTTTTGTTCTCTTATATCATTTATTTCGGAATCAGACATATAAATTATGTAAAAACAAAAAAAATCACAACAATACATATAGAAGATATGTCGTTAAAGTTAATAACAAAACCATTACAATCAATATCATCTGTTTATAAAAAATTATCAACCTGGGGCAAGGTCTTGTTTTTTATAGTTCTTTTATTAATTGTATACGCAATTTTTAATTCAAATAAAGGGAGAAAAGAGGGTTTCGAGCAGTCTGATAAATTTCTTTTTAAAACGGGAACCGATATTTATGATAATTTTTACAGTGATATATACGATTCATTGGTATTCAGCAACTTAAAGGACGACTACGAAGTAGGACAAATCATAAACTCAACAAAACCTACCCAAGAAAGCGTTATTTTAGATGTTGGTTGCGGAACCGGTCATCACGTCGGACTCTTTAATCAAAAAGGATTTAAGGCAATTGGGTTGGATAACTCGCGCGCCATGGTTGAAAAAGCAAAAGAAAACTATCCTGATTATGACTTTGTTGAAGGGGATGTTTTAGAAGCAATGCAATTCCAATCACAAAGTTTTACACATATATTATGTCTATATTTCACACTTTATTACATAAAGGACAAATCACAATTCTTTAATAATTGCATGAATTGGTTAATGCCTGGAGGAAGCTTAGTCGTTCATGTTGTAGACAGAGATATGTTTGATCCAATATTACCACCAGCGAATCCATTACTCATGTTAACCCCTCAACGTTACGCTAAAGATAGAATTACAAAAAGCAGTGTTACATTTGAAGATTTTAAATATAGCGCCAACTTTGACTTGGATAATTCAAAACACTCAGCCAAATTTGTTGAAAAATTCCAAAATAAAGAAGACGGGAAGGTTTTCAGAAAACACGAACATGTTATGTATATGGAGCCAGAGAATGATATCTTAACAATGGCAAAAAATGCTGGGTTTATCATCCAAGGAAAGATTGATCTTATTAAAGCGGGTTACGAGTACCAATACTTATATATATTTCAAAAACCAGCATAACAATAACAATAAATAGTTATTGCGTATGCAATATATAAAATAAAGTCATTATAAATATTATGTATCAATACATACCATACATAATATTGTTTATCGTTCTTATTATAATATTCATTGCAGCTTATTTTAAAATGCGTTTCAGATTTTGGACGTTACAGCCAGTATTTCATATTTACGATTTCCATTATTATTTTTTCCCTCCAGGAATCATTGCGCCCGATTTGCCCGAAAAAAACAAGTATTGTAATTTTACTAATATTGAAACTGTAAAATACGACTCTATTGAAGAACGCAAAATGAGCGAATTCGTTCGTGTTATAAGAAACCATTATTTACAGAATCAAGAAAATAAGTATCTTCCCGAAAAAAACAATATTATGGCCTATTTTGAATCCCATAACGCTTCTAGTTTTTTCTCCTTCTATTATGAAGACGAACTTTTAATGAACTTAAAAAAAGGCACTACACATCCGACGCGAAGATTAATTGGGGTAATGACAACCAGACCGCTTATTGTCAGCATAAATAATGGCGGCAGAGGATCGCAATTTGATGTTTATTATGTTGATCACTTATGTGTTGATAAAATGTATCGTAAAAAAGGGATTGCCGCACAAATAATACAAACGCATCATTATAATCAAAGACATCATAACCGACAAATAGTTGTTTCACTATTTAAGAGAGAAGATGAGCTTACTGGAATTGTGCCATTATGTGTATATAATACATATGGGTTTGATATGTCGGGTTGGAATAAACCGTTGGAATTAATGCCTCAAATTACTCTTGTAGAGTGCGGAAAATCTAATATTCATCATTTGTTTGATTTTATGAGAGAAAAGTTGGTTTCTAAATTTGATATATGCATTCAACCGGAATTGTCAAATATTATGGAGCTTATAAGGAGTAAAAATGTATATATTTATATGACTATAGAAGATGGTGAGGTTAGAAGTGCATATTTCTATAGAAAATCGTGCACTTTTATTCGGAAAAACTGCGAAGCATTATGTTGTTTTGCATCTATTAATAATTTTTCAAATAAAGAATCCTATATTTTTATTCAAGGTTACAAAAGCGCATTATGGAAAATATCTCAAAAAGACGGATTTAAATTTGCAGTTATAGAAGAAACCTCTGATAATTTTCTTATAATAAATGCGTTAAAAATGAGAAATAAGCCGTCAATTATAAGTCCAACGGCGTATTTTTTTTATAATTTTGCTTATCATACATTTAATCCAAATAAGGCATTTATAATTCATTGATACTATAACCTAGTATACTTATTTATTAGACCCATCTATAACAACAATTGTTTTTTGTCACTGGCGCTGCTTCTTCTAATCTTATTGTTGAAGTTTCAACAGAATTTGTTCCAGTGGGTCCTAAAACCTCAACATGAGGCGTATCTCCTGTAGCTCCTGTGGCTCCTGTGGCTCCCGTAGCTCCTGTAGCTCCTGTAGATCCTGTAGCTCCTGTAGCTCCTGTAGATCCTGTTCCAATTACTATAGTAGGCCCAATAGGACCAGTTGCGCCAATAGGAAGAGCATTATAAGGCATTTGTGTAACAACATGTAAAGTTGCATTTCCAATATTGATTGCATTATTAGGCATTTGTGTAATAGATGAAGATGAAATAGAAGTTGCTACACTCTGCATTTGGGTTGTCGTTGTTTTTGCACTAGATCCAAAAAACATATCTTATATCTTTACTATCAAATAGCGTTTAACCCTTTTTATTTTTAATTGTTTTTCTTTTTGACACTTTTGTATTATTTTTTCTTGTTTTTCTTTTCTTGGAACCGCCTCTTCCAGCTCTTTCTGTTAATTCAATCTGATTTTCATATAATGGAGCACTTTCCTGTCCTCGCCCTCTTCCAAACCGAACAACAATTCTTCCGTCGTCTGTAAAATAATCTATGGACCCTTCTTGCCTTATCCCTCTATTACTTATAAATGCAACAAAGTCTCCTTCTTCTAAAGGATTCATTCGTTGAAATTGAAGACCATTTTCATCTCCATGCAAAACAAAACCATCTCCATCTGGATATTCGTCATCTATTACCATAGTATTTCCATTTCTTGAAAATCTATGAATTGTACCATAAACGTTTCCATTTCTTCCATGAAATCTTATTCTATCTCCAATTTCAAATAATTGTGGCGCATCTAACCATTCTCCTTCTTCTCCTTCGTCTTCGTTGTATTCTTCTTGATCTAATTGAACTTGTTGTTGAATGTGTGGTGGCAAAAATAACTCTTGTTGGATATGCGGTGGAACTGGTTGCGGTGTAGGAACTGGTAATGCCGACAAAGAAAGTCGGTGAACTTGTCTGTTTTGTCCTCTTGGTCCATTAATAATATAATGGGTTTGACCGTCAAATGCTACAATTGTTACTTGCTCGTCATTTCGTCTATCCTGGGGAGTAGTATTATAAATTACACGTTGCCCTATCTGAAATTCAGATTGAACTGGGCCAACATTGTCAGGTCTAAGACGATCTCCTTCAACGTTACTCAGTTGTTCTGATGTATTATTTATTTGAATTTGATATTGAACGCGGCCAAAAACATCCACTCTATTTATTATTCTAGCTTGCACCCAATTGTCAGCAGAAGAGAATGGACCTCGCGCGTTGTATAACACATTGCTATTAATGAGATAACCATTAACAGGAACTGGCGCTGGAACAATGACAGGGGCTGGTGGAACATTGTTAGGTCTAAGTTGATTTTCTCCAACATGTTGCACTATTTCTGATGTATCAATTCTTTGAATGTCATATCGCACAGTGCCAAGAAAATTTAAGCTATTTATTATTCTAGCTTGGACCCAATTGTCAGCAGAAGAAAATGGGCGTGGTGCGTTGTATAACACAATACTATTATTGGGATAACGGCCAACAGGAACTGGTGCTGGTCCAAATGGTCCTGGTGCTGGTCCTGGCGCTGGTCCAAATGGTCCTGGTCCTGGTGCTGGTCCTGGCGCTGGTCCAAATGGTCCTGGTCCTGGCGCTGGTCCTGGTGCCGGCTGGGGGCGTCTCCTTCGGTTCTCTTCTTGTTCTCTTTGAAGTCTGCGTCTTATTTCATCGGCGTCGTCAGGAGGTTGTGGCGGATTAACAACTGGTCTAGATAGTCCCCATATTTGTGGATTTGGTGCAGGATTAGCTCTTATAAATGCTTCAATGTCCGCATCTTCTGGCCTTACAACCGGTATAGGTTCAACCACCGTACCATAGATGTGATTGGGGTTTTCTTGTATATGCGCCGCTGCTCGTTCTACATTGGCGCCATTCAAATGCAGTGCGACTCTTACAATTTGTGGTGTAATACGATCTCTAATTTTATCCTGGATCAAATTTCTTACTGCATCGTATTGTTCGCGACTTATTCTTGGCATATCTCCTTGGTGCGCTAAAATATCGCGCGCAACATTATTTGCAAATTCTTGCAACTCAGCGCTTCCACTTGCTGCTGGTGGATTATTTAAAAGATTGTTCTCCTGTAAAAATGTAGTTATGTATGTTCTTGAAGCGTATTGTGTTACATCTCCTAAATGAGATTCTCTAAGAACTGCTTGTATTGCTTCTATTTCATATGGAACTGGCGCACGAATTTCTCGGCGTCTTATTGGATTTGGAATTGGAATTGAATTTTGCCATGGGACAGGCTGATATTGTTGAATTTCTTCTGGCATTTCAATATGATAGTCCGGATAAGCACCACCTTCCAATGCCAGGGCGGCTTGATCGTAGTCTCCATTAGCATCGGCTAATGCCTGAATCGCTGCTTCTTGTGTTATGTTTTCAAGAACCATCAAGTTGTGAATATGTATCGGATGAAAATTATGAGGTTGAGGCGCTGGTTGCGGCACTTGAACTGGTTCCGATGGAATTACTTGCGGTATATACCATAATCCTGGTGTAGGAGCCAATGGAAGATTATCCCACCCAACGTCCGTAGAAGCTACTCCTTGTTTTGGATCGTTACAAAGAGGACACCTAAATCCTCCTCGTGAAGGAACCGTTAAATATGCAGTTTCAAGTTCGGCTCGTTGTTCTTCCGTTAAACCAACTTCTCTTCTTAATTCTCGTATTAAGTTCTGTGTATTTTCATCAGCTGCATCAAATGCAATTACGCGATTGCCACGAGATGCTAAATAAGCCTGTACCAACTCATTTCTTAAAAAAATTCCAAAGCATTGGGAACACTCCAATAAACCTTGCGTTTGTGAATCAAATGGCTCTCTTGCATCTTGTGTAATTGGATCAGTATTTTCTTCCTCGTTATTTGCGTGGAGAACAGTATTATTATGACGCCTTATATCTCCGCCTTTCATATTTTTTATAGATTTCCCAAAACTCTTTCTTGGTCGTCCTCCTAAAAAACACGTATCCTCTGAATGAATCGCGTGTAATAGATCCGACATTCTTCTGCGTATTGCAACAGTGTTATTAATATCGGCTACATTCTCGTTTACAGATTGAATAAACGCTCTATTAACACTTTCAATTCCATAACACTTAATTAAAGGCGCCAAAAACTCTGAAGTTAATGCGCGCAATATCATTTTGCCATCAACACCCTCTGGTAAACCTAATCCATTTCTTACAATTGGACGAGGCTCGGGAGCAGGAATGACTTGTTTATGGGCTAATTGCGTTGGATAAGCGACAGCATCAAAAAAACGAGCATTACCAAGATCTACGCTAATATTATAGGTACCATCTTCATTTCTTGACATTATATAAGCATTCTCAGGATTGCCGTTGTCTTGTTCTGTATAAAAAACCTCTTCTCCTACTTGAAAAATTTCTTGATCTGGAGCAGGTACTGGATCTATTAATCTACTCCTCCGCTCTATGTGTCTATCAACCATTTCATAATAAACGCAAGAAGGACATACATTAAATTCGCATGTATCGCAGTGCCACGTATAACCCCACGCTTCGCCGTATAATGGTTCACCTCCACGAATTGTTCTACACTCGGCGCCTCTACTGCACGGCGACGATCTAGCTACGCCATGTGGTGCATCATAATATCTACATATTCCTTCAACCAAAGTGTGCCCTGTTCTTTGATGTAATTTACTTGCATATCTAGACGGCATTGGTCTATTACGAGTCACACATAACGTGCATAAATCATATCCCCCCTGTGGTTCATGAATCGGTGCGTCTGAATGCCATGACATAGAATCGGTTGCAAATAAAATATCGCTGTTTCCGCTTCTACACCCACCCGGGTATCCTCTTCCGTCGCAAAGCCATTGCCCCACTCGGTGTTGTTGTGCTTGCAAAAGATTGCCAACTCCGTCTGTAATTTCGTTTTCTGCGGGAGGAACGTAATCTTCAACTGCAAGATTAGATCCTCTTCCTCTTGGAGCTTTAATAAAACTGCTAGTTGGAATTATTGCATTATAACTCATTAGACATTGAGCTTCAAATATTCCTCTATGGCCCGCTGACATTGTTGCGGGTGGTTCCATCCATTGTAACTCTCCTTCGCGAACAACTACTAGTCCATTTTCTCCCCACTCTCTACCCCATGTATTTTTAAGCGTAAACTGTTTTCGCCCGTCTACTTTAGAACAAGCAACTATTAATACCACATGAGATCCCGAAAATCTAAATTCTTCTCTGATTGAAACTTTATCCACAGTAAAAAAAACGTAAAAACCAACATCAATAGCGCTTTTAATAGCATTATAGTGGAAGTCTTCAAAAATAACATTTGGGTCTTGAGTTACTCTACGATAGTTGTCGCCGAAAGGTGTTATTTTTGAAAATTTATAACACACTTCCCCGTTCCCTAAAGCTTCGTAAGGTTCATCACGGTCAACAATTCTTGTAAAAGAAACATTTCCTGGTAACATACTTGTTTTTTGTCTAAATTTTTCGCGAAACTCTGTAAAAATTCTGTCTAAAGCATCAAATCTGCCGGATGTGGTCCAAAAGTCTCTGTCATAGTTAAAATTGGCCCGATTAATAATTTCTAAATTAGTTCCCGCGCCAGTTATAAGTGCATTAAAAAATTCTTTTAATCTTCTTGAGCCAACGAATCCACCACCATGAACTCCATATCCAAGGGTTGGATCGTAAGACATTATGCCGGTTTGCCTTATAGCAGATGAATAAAAGAACAAATATATTACTAGTCTATTAAAAGCATTAATCATGGTAGTCCCATCCGGACGCCGACAATGTTGTAAAATATCATCATATAAAGCCGGAATATTAATGTCGGAATAGGTAAAAGCAAACGCCCTGTCGTCATCCTCTGACTCTAAAATGCCGCGACAATATCTAAACAATATTCTTCTTGCCATTCTGGCCGCTGCATGAGCGAAACAACTACCATTAATTTGCTGTAATAATTCGCCAGACATTTGTCGCGGCATACCTCTTCTAGGTGTTGGGTCCATATTATTAAATATATAATACAGCTATATATTTAATTTTATATTTTGCATTACATTTATTTTTAAATGCTTAACATTCAACCTAGACAAAATGTTATTTTGTTATTGATTTTTTTTTAATGTTACCTCACATATTTTCCAACCCGAACAAATGAATCAACAATAAAAATAATAAATATTCCTAAAAAACAGTAGAGGATTATTTCTTCTGTGACATTTCCTGTTTTCTCGTCTTGTTGTTCTTCTAAAAGATGAATCATATAGTTTAATTTTTCAAGCAAAGCAGCGTTTTCGCTCTGTGGTTCATAATGTTGACTTTGAATTTGTTGTTGAGGTTGAGAATATGTATAGTAAGGCACGTTTTCTGGAGAATTCTTATATAACTTTTCATAGTTTGGCATAAATCTTTTATAATGGTCTTCCGTAGAAGATGGTTTTGTTTGGGCCATCTCTCTTTCTTCATTTTCTCTAATCCTAGTTTGTTCCACTCCAACAGAATTTGGCGGCGGTAAAGGGGTAAAATCGGCCAAATCGTTTAAGTTATCAGAATCATCTGGTAAATTATGGATGCTTTGTAACACAGAAGCAACTTTATCAGAATATGCATTTTCTTTAGGAATTCTTTTTTGTGTTCTATTATTTGAGATTCTTTTTCTAGCTATGTGATTATCATTATCTTTACTATTTGTATGATTATTTTCATTATCAAATGGTGCTGCATATATTGCTAAAGACATTCTCTTATAAAAAAATAAGATAATAATTTGGAAAAGAGACTGAAATTATAATTCTTCCTTAAATAATATTTTTAATTTTGCAACTAACAAAACTAAAAACAGTTTTAACATAGGCAAATTAAAAAATAATATTGTCAATATTTATAAATATGAAAGCGTTAAATAACTTATTTCCAAAACGTTTATATAGTGCTAGCAACCATAATATATTAGCAATTGTTTTTGTTTTACTTGTTATTTTAGTAGTGCAATACCCAGCTATATTTAGCAAATCCGTAAACACTATTTTTGGGAAAGCTATAATTCTTTTAATCGTGATATTATTAACAACTTATAATACTCTAATTGGACTAGCTGCAACAATAGTAATCGTCGTATTTTATGTATATTTATTTGATACCGGCTATGAGGGCTTTGAAAATGCTTCTAATACAACACCCGCAGTTGATTCTTCTAAATCAGAACAACAAAAAACTGGAAGCCCAACTGTTTCTCAACCATCCAATGTTGAAAGTTCAACAAATCCTTTAATCTCTGCACCTGTTACACCAGTTGCGCCTATTTACCCACCAACTGCACCAGAATTATCATCTATCCCACAAATTTCTGGATTAAGTCAAACAGATTTAATGCTTGCAGCAAAACAAATTGTAAAATCTCAAGACTCTCAAGCATTGCCTATAATTAAAGGAACAACAAATGACGTTACACCGTCAGAGCCATCTGGCGCGCCAAAAACGACTGGTTCAACATTAAAACCATCTTCAACTTAATTTGCGTAAAAGATAATAATATTGCTCTATAGTAAATAACGTTAATGAATAAGATTTCTACTAAAACTTTTAATAACGCGCTTTTTTTATTAATAACCATTTTTCTTGCACTAGCAATTAACATGGTTGTTAATGAAGCGCGCACAGAGCCGTTTGTTCCAGCAATAAATCAATATTATAATCCGTTTATTAGGAAAACAAGAAATTATATTACCAATAATATTGAAACGTTTAAATTAAACTCTCGCGTATTTTTGAAAAGATTTAGATTCATGAAATAAAAACCCAATCGTTATATTTTTATTTTTATTATTTTTGCTATTAATTTTGTCATTATTTTTATATTGTTTAAATATATGGCAAAGCGTACATCAACCAACACACAAACTAATATTTTTACAACAGTATTTAATTACCTTCACGAACACATAATGTATTTAAATAGCAGCAAATTTTTTGCTGGTTGTGTTATGATACTTCTTAACGTTGGATCTAAATTTATTACAATTCAATTTAGCAAATCAACAGAAGAATATCTTAAAATGACCGTTACAAAACAAATACTTGTGTTTGCTATGGCGTGGATGGGTACTCGCGATATATATGCTGCTCTTGGTTTAACAGCAATATTCGTGGTTTTATCAGACCATTTATTTAACGAAGAAAGTGCATTTTGTATTGTTCCCAACGACTACAGAGTATTAAGTAGATTAGAAGACTCGGTAGATGCGAATAAAGACGGTGTCGTATCCGAAGATGAAATAAACTCTGCTATTGCAGTGTTAGAGAAAGCAAAAAAGGATAAACAGAAACAAAAACAACAAAACTTGTATACAAACTTTAAAGAGGTGATCCAAAATAATTATTAAAGTTGCATTTTAATATTCTTAACGTATAGTAAGTATGTCAATCCCTAATACGTTAACAATATTTATAAACACGCGAATAAGAGGATATCCAAAAATAAAATATGAACCAGAGATGACAGTTCCAAAAATTAAAAGCGATACTGTTTATTTTAACCCGTTAATTAAACTATCAAAATCTGTTTGTCTTAAAATTCCTCCTAGTTATCCAAAAACAGAGAGATATACACAGTTTTTTAATAAAAGCGATTTCAACGGGTTAATCGGGAGAAATATTACCTCTACCTTTCAAAAAAAACTAACTTTAGATGAAGCAACGAAGCTCGGAATTGTTGATAATAATATAAATGTTACACTTGACATCTTATTCAAAAAAAATAACATTTTTTATATTAAAGACAAACCATATACTATTTATTCACACGAATGGATTAACGGCGATTGGCAGGTTGATAAAAAAAGCTTTGAAAAGCAAATACAACAATTAACTTATGGTGAAGGCTTATATGGGAATAGACAAAATATGATTTTGCAAAATAGAATGGCAGACGATGAGCTTGTTAGATTTAAAAAAGAACATGCCTCTGCTATTACTGGGTTTGCAGTATCAAGCGATGTTAGTAAATTTAAAGACGAATATGAAAGTGGAATTGCAAAAGGGGTAACCCCAACTCCATTGTCTAACAAAGAAGCTATTGAAAAAATGAAAGAAGAATCAAAAACTGATATACCAAAAATTGCAAGAAAATTAGCAACAAAGAAATTGGTATATCAAAATATAGTGAACTTAGATGAAGATGCCAATTTATCAAACGATCCGGTGTCTATAAATATATTATATTCAATTGATAGGAATTATTCAGAAGATATAAAACTTAACCAAAAAATTTTAGACCCATTATATGAGACATTATTAAAAAAAGGTAAGGAATATAAACTGAAAAAAGAAGTATACGATAAATCTGTGGGGGAATATTTTTCTTTAATTCACGATGTAAAGGCAACTCCGCCAATAGCAACACCAATTGAAGATTCAAACGCAGCTCCGACCGATGTTACAACTGCTTTGGTAGAAAATGATATATTTAAAAACAAAAAAAAGTATGACGAAGCCGTAACAAAAATACGCGAAATTATAGATAATTATAAAACTCGGGGGCTTACTTACGATAATGTTGCCAATGCTCCTACAATAAAAAACGAAATACTTCAAGTAATAGTACTTCTTGAAAAATACAAAACTCAGTTTTTAACATCATTTCTAAATTCTCTTACGCTATTAGTAAATAAAATTTACGCGCAAATAAATTATATTAGAGCCCTTTACGCATTTTACTCGCAACTGTATATTGTTAAAGAAGCCAATTTTAAATTAAACAAAACTGAATTCGAGCATCAAAATATATTAAAATTAAATATAATCAAATTTGACGTACAGTGCTATAAAAACATCATAAATAATATTGAAACCTCTGAAAATTTTCCTTTATCTACCACTTTAAAAACTATAATAAATACGGTTTCTTATGTGAAAGAATTTATCCAAAGAGAAAATGCTATACAAAAAAATTATACTGAAATATTAAGAGTTTATTACGAACATCCAAACATACTTCAAATAAATAGGTATCAATTTGATGTGTATATGTTTACTTTATTAAAATACGACTTTACAATTGACCTCGGAATGTGGAAAATTTTATACAGACAGACGGATTTATTCTTAAACAACATTAAAGATTATATTGTTGGTAGTAACAATGGGTCTAATGTTATACAAGGAAAAATATCTATTGCAAAAATACTATTAGATCAATACAATGAAAAATATACGCAGCAACAGAGAGACGCTTTTAATAAAAATTTGTCACGACTAAACACGCCATTACAGAAACAAAACTCTCATATGTTGGATTTTGCTTTTCCAGAGACAAGTGCTTTAAAACAGCAGCAAAACGATTATATTAGATATCAAAAAGCTATAACACTGTGCTATGATTTAATCACTGTATATTCTAGAATATCTGCAATAAAATATTCAAGAGAGATCTCTCTTGTATCGGCAAGACAAAATTTGTCTTACGTTGTTGATAAAATCTATAAAAGAATGAATAAAACTTATTCGGAAATTTTAAAGGATAATCCCGTGAATAGATTAATACCCCTAATACCAAATTATATATATCTTAGTAGCGATTCTTACAAGGACGTTGCAACATTAAATAATAACATAAAAATTAATAATAATGCTCTAATTACTAATAAACAAAAAAAATCCGGATATAAAATTTTATTACAAATGCTTAGAAAAAAATATCACAGCGCGGTTGATATTCTTATACCGCAAATATCAAAATTGGGTATTTTAGAAAAATGCAAACAACTTGTTGGTGATGATGATGAGTTAGATAATGATTCTGAATCTGATGCAGAATCTATATACGACGACCCGTCGGGCAAACCCTTAACTCCTGGAGAAGTAATTAAAAAATCATATCAACAAACTTTTCAGAGATTTTATGATAACGACAATAGTGTAATTTTAAGAAAACACATAGCTAATTTATACGAGTCTGGTATAACAATCGGTGTTTTAAATCAGATTAACCCCGAAGAAATTGATAAAAATGTTTTAAAATGGTCTGTCATTGATAATCCAGGTGGCGGCGATTGCTTGTTTTACGCAGTTTCTATGATATTCAATAATGAATTAATAAATAATAATAATAAATCCAATAACCAGTTTGCAGATCAAACCGGTTACTTTTCAAAAACTTCCTTAAGGCAAGCTATAGCCGACCCCATTTATGGTATCCAAGAAATAGATACAGAAGGTTGGAATGATATTATAAGACCTCAGATTGAAGGCATCAATGAAGCGGATCCACGCGCTGATCCTAATATGTTACAATTAAGAAGAGAATATTCATTTTTATTTGATGAACGAGGAAATTGGATTGGAGATAATATAAACGTTTTAAGAAATGTAATTAAAAGCGATGGAAGATACTGGGGCGATGATGTTGCATTAAAAATTTTAGAACGCATTTTTAAAATTAAATTTATTGTTATTGATACTACTATTCCGGATGTATTTCCAACTGGTGCAAAAGTAAGGTTCACGCCTAATGGAGGGGATGAAGAAAAATATGGAGTTGTTGTAAAAAGTGCGAGAGTTAGAAATAGGAATGAATATGTGTACGATATAGCGGATTCAAATAATTCTGCCCGTAGATACTTAGCTCAATCCTCGGTTCATGATAATGTTACATTATCTGAAGACGGTTATTATAGGGTTGTATCATTCGGTTCAGATAATGCCGCGGCAAATGATTTCGCACAATATGCATTTTTATTATTAACTCAAGCTTCTAGTGGGGCGCAACATTATGAGATTATGTATAGTTCAGAGTTAAAAAAGTTTGTTTATACATTTGATGAAATTCCCGACTATTTAAAGTATTTCGTATATACTTCCCAGTGGAAATATCTGAACGTTGTTGATAGAAACCATGTGTGGTATAGAAATAATGCCGTTTTTCATAATTATTTAACTACAACAGATGCTAATATTACTTCTCATAATGCGAAAAAAAAAACGGGGCGCGTTAAGAAATCATCTGGTGGAAGCTTAAATGAATTTGAAAATGAAAATGAAGAGGTGTCGCAATTAGAAGATAATAGTAGTTTGAGTGGGGGACAAATAAGTAATAGAAATAGATACGTTAATGTATATAACACAAATAACAGCAGATTTGATGACTCAAAATTGAGTTATTATGTAATTATAGATCTTGAGTTATACCCAGGCGAATCAATTCCACTTTCAAAACAACCAGTTATAGCATGTCATCTAAAATATGAAAAAATAAGAAAAGCTTTTGCGGACACTTTTGGATTAGTTTATAACCCAATTGATTTTTATCAAAAAGATCATATTGCACCATCGTCTGTAAAATACAGAAAAGAAGGGGAACCTCGCAGCGGAGAAGCAAAACAATATCCTGGCTATCCCAACTATCCCAACTATCCCCAAAACTATAATACTAGAAATTTTCGCGTTTCGTATTCTGGTGGAAAAAGAACAAGAAAAAATTATAATTATTGAAGTATGAAATTATAAATGTGTCCTCGTTTTAGGTAGAAACGTATCCATCAGAATTTACAAATTCTTCAATCAAATTAACGGGGATATAGTTAAAATCTATAATTTTCCTATTAAGCTCAAATCTTTCATACGCATTTTCCTTAATCATTCTGTCTTCAAAATAGGTTTTGTCATTATAACACTTTAAAGCAGTTTTTGGGCCACATTTATTTAAAACAGATTTTATGTTATCACTAGTATCGCCCATAACAATTTTACAGAATAAATCGGCTTCAGCGCTTCCACCCAAAGTTGATTCTGAAATTTCTTTATATCCAAGGTTAAAAATCCTTACTTGAGGACACGCCAGCTGTAAATAATCTTTATCGCTAGTAATAACGTAAATTTTAATATTTTTGTTATTCTCTAGCACGCGTTTAATACAAATGGCTACGCAGTCATCCGCTTCTAATTTTGGATGCTTTAATATATATTTAGCCCCGCCTTCTTGAAATAAGTTATCTTCGTACACCATCTTGAAGAATGGACCACCCATAAACCCATCGTCGGTGGTCCTCGTTGCCTTATATTTGTCGTAATATTCATTACGCCAAATATTATCTCTCTTACAATCCTTTCCAACAATTATAAATGGGTTTTCTTCTGCGATTTTAAGATTCTTTACTAAATTTTTAACAACATCTACAAACGTTTTTCTGAACTTTTCAACGAATTTTTCGTTCTTAGACGGGTCTTCTAATGGAATTTCTGGATAAGCACTTTTCCACCATCTCATTATAGAATGATAACGATAGAAACAGAAATAACTTCCGTCAATTAATATCAGCGAAGACGGGTTCTCCACTGAAATCTCTTTCAAAGCCGATTGCATTTATTGGGATTCCAACATTTAACAGGCTTTTAACTGCGTCAATTTTTTATTTGTTATTATATATATATGCCTTTTTTATTTTCAAGAAGATCAAGACAAAACTCTAGAAGCAGAATAAGTCCTAATTTAGACCAAGGAGCTATTCGGCATCCAATGCAAACTAGAAGAAGACCAGTTACACCTCCTCCTCCTAGAAATCGTTGGTTTACTAGAAGACGTCGGGCGATCGTTCCAGTAAACGATGATGATTTATTTGGGGTAGATCCAATACCTCTAGTTGCACCGATAGAAGTAGTTCGTCAAAATTCATCAAATAAAAGTGATACTAAATATCCGTCTGTAAAAGAAATAACAGTTGCCTCTATGCCAACTACCGATGCTGTTTATGAAATGCCTGGTAGATTCGCCGAAATTGTGAATATTGATGGCAGAGATTGTTGTTTGCCCGGATTTTTCGGCTCAAATTGCAGGATATGTCCGGAAAGTTTGCAGCCTCAACAAGAAATTCCAAGATTAATGCATCACCAAAAACGAGAAGAATTTGGTGGCTATAAAAGAAAAACAAAAAACAAAAAGTCTGGGAAACTTAAAAAAAAGCACCATAAAAAATCTATAAAGAGAAACGCAAAATAGATGAAACTCACAAAAATTATAATAATAATATTAATAATATATAATATACTATACAATGGCCGCAGAATATATGCATGATATTATGCAGAGCAATTTAAATTTAGGAAATGCTATGACAAATGTTTGGAAATATATTACAAATAGCCAATCGCCCACCGCGTCAATGGAGCAAGTAAGGTCATTTGTGTCACAATGGATAATAAGACCGATGGATGAATACTTTCATGGGAATGTTATTACACCGATTGATGAAGCGGAATATACTAGGGCGTTTAGAAACCCCCAAAACATTACCATGGACGAATTTACTGGGTTTATTAAACACATTTTTGTTGGGTTGGTTGATAACAATTATGATTTACTATTACGAAAATATTCCCAAAATCAAGGAGCTGATAACGAAGAGTATATTACAACTAGAGTAAATATTATTAAGGCAAATGATGCAAAGTTTTTAATAAGAATGTTTATACACGCCTTCAGAGATGGTTCAAACTTTGCAAACGATTGTTTAAATATTGCATATCCGCCAATGCCAGGATATGTAAAACCGACGGCCCATTATTTGCGTGGTCCTGAATATTGCAGCGGAGCCCCAATGGGTTGGTTGTCAATGGGGTTTAATAGCGAAGAAAATATGTTTGAATTGTGTGTTATATGCCAAGAAAATTTAAATAATGGAGATAGTGTAACAAAACATCAAAAGCACAGAGACGAACAAGGTAGGCCAAGGGACCCACCCGATTGTAGTGCGTGGTTTCACACAGCGTGCATACAAACATATGCTAGCACGCACGGAGCAATGTATAATTGTCCTGTATGCCGTCGGCCTTGGGACCAAAGAGACACTGTAGTTAGACCGGGTCCTGTACTTAAAGAATCAAAGCGCGGAGGTAAAAAACATACGCGTGGAATAATTCAACATAATAACCGAAATAAAAAAAATAAATCACGCAAACATTAGATTTTATAAACAAACTGGATAACTTTACTCAGTTTGTTTATATTTATTGCGCGAAGCATTTTTCTAACGCTCACGCCTTTCCTCTATCTTTATAACTCTTACAATATTATTCCATTGTTTTCCATGCTTGTGTATTTCGGCTTCAACAAGAGTTTTATATTTTAGTTCACAAGATGATTTATTAAACTTACCGTTTTTATAAATAACAATAGGTTCCGTCTTAGGTGTTAGCACAAACTCTATATAATTGTTTAACAAATCTTCGTAGTCATCCGAGTCCTCATCAAACTGATAATCATCATAGTATCCCTTTTCTCTATTCACTTCAACCTCTAAATATTGATCGTCATTATAATAAATACGTAAAACTTTTAGAATGTAAAAATCGCAACCCATAATACATGAGTTAACGTATATGTTTTTATATTGATTTATGAAAAATACTTTAGATTTTACACTTCAAACATAATTATAGTTATTCAGAGTCTGTAAATAACAAATCAATGTGAAAAAGATCATTTAAAACATCATTTGCAAATAACATAAAATTTTGCTTGCATAAACACAATGCAACTCCTTGAGACATAGCCAACGCCATCTGAAGTTTTATAAAATCGTCGCTTATATGCAAGCCATAAATACTTAAATCATTGTTATTTATATATTCGTTAAATTTTTTCATAAAATCGTATATCTTTACCTGATTTGCTTGTTTTGATTTATAAACAACGTCTTCTATTATCAGTCCAGCCTCATCGTATAACTTATCTCTATGTATTGAATGCACGCTTTTAAATTTTTCAAGCGGTTCAATTATACTATCTAATATAGTTTCCGCAAGAACCCTTCCAGATTCTGAAAACATTTTTGTTACTGTTTCTAAGAAAGCATTTGTTGTTTTCCCATTAATACGAGTTATTATTCCAAAATCTATTAATCCCAATTGATATTGAGGCAATGGATTTTCATAATTTGTATTGTTTTTAATAAAAATAATATTGCCAGCATGAAGATCTCCATGCGTAACACTATTGTTTATAATTGAAACAAACCCGTATTTCATAACAAGTTTGGCAAATTCGCTGTAATCAGACTCGCATAATTTTGATATATGTGTTCCTTCAATATATTCCATCATAATAACTTCAGGAAATTCATTTGTAACCTCTTCGTATATTTTTGGTATTTTTACATACTTTAACTTTTTACAATTCTCTGACATTTCTAGGGTATTTTTTACTTCTTCTTGAAAATCAAGCTGTTGTCGTAATAAATAAATATTTTGTTTAATAACATTTGGAATGTCAAGTACGTTAAACTGAGGAATAAATGATAGCACGTAAATAAAAAACAGTAATTTTTCTATAGCATCTTCAAGGCGAGCTTCAATATTTTTCCTTTTTATTTTGACGATTAAATCGTTGCCATTTGAATCCCTCATTTTATAAACGAGAGAAATCATACCAGATTTAATTGGAATAGTGTCGTTATAACTTTCTAAGTAATAACGGTTTGTAATATGTCTAAGAAGAGACTCGTCAATATCATCCTCAGTGTAGGGAGCAGAATCTGTATATTTTATTAATTCGGAATTTATTGCTCCGTCTATAATATTATTATTTAAAGATATAGCTTGGAACATTTTGACGTATAAAACATTTTTTTTAGATAACTTACTTGAAACGTTATGTATGAGATCTTTATAGTTTTCTGTTATCAAAAAACGCGAATACTCATATAAAAATACAAATGCAATATCCAACACAAATAAAACATTTTTGATAGGTTTTAAACATTGCTCTAAGAAACTTACTATATAAAGCATAAAGTTAATTTATACTGTTTATGTAAACCTTCTCTATAAACTGTTTTGTTCTCAAAAAGATTTTACTAATAATTGTAGAGGCCAACTTTTCAATAAATTCCGGCAAATCAATCATTAAATGATTATTGTCAAATTCTGTAGTTGTTTTTATAGACACTTTATGCGGAGTTATTAAATTGCAAATAACGGTAACTTCCTTAACGGGCATTATTTCGGCTTCTGTGTTTATATGTGCGTTTTTATTTTTTGGAACATCTTCGTTTGTAGATGCTTTATACACTATTTGTGTAGGGGTTTTATCAATAGAAACATTAAGATGCACGTATTTTTGGGATACTCCAAAGTCCGCATAAAAATGTTTAAATAAAATAAAAACTACTGCACGTGAATCGTTTTTTATTTCTAAATTAAAGTCTTCAAATATATCATGCTTGTTTATTCCATGAATAAGTCTTATAAATTCCAAATCTAATATTTTGTATAATAAAATATTTTTGTTCTCTATTTCGTATTCAAATAAATACGTGTTTTTTCTTATTTTTGTCATCTTATAATCTTTATTTACAATTAACATTTTTGATTCATTATCAATTTCCATTTGTGTTAAACTATTATAAATATACAAATAGTTTAATACGTTTATTATAACTTACTCACAAAATGCCATTGACGGCTTTTATTTAATAAATTGCTTTAAACATTGCTATAGCTTTTTCCTTCTGTTCTTCATAATTACAAATAGGCTTTGGATATTTTACAGTGGTTTTATATTTTTCCCAGGTTGTATTCCAGTTATGAATGTCTTTTGAGGGTAAATCTTTGAGTTCTGGAACCCATTTTTTAATATAATTTGCGTCAATGTCATACTCTTCTTGTTGACGCCATGGATTTAATATTCTAAAATAAGGTTGGCTGTCATTTCCACTTGACGCACACCATTGCCAATTTAAATTATTACTCGCTGGATCGTAGTCTGTCAATTTAGTTGAAAAATATTTTTCTCCTTCTCTCCAATCAATTAATAAAATTTTAGTTAAAAACGCGGCAACAACGAGGCGCGCTCTATTATGCATATATCCAGTTTCATTCAATTCGCGCATCCCAGCATCAACTACGGGAAACCCAGTTTCTCCCTTTTTCCAAGCATCAAACCATCTTGTATTTTTATGCCATTTAACGTTTACGTATTTAGCCTTTAATGGTTTTCCTAAAACATAAGGAAAAAAATATAATACTGATGCAAAAAAATCTCTCCATATAAGCTGCCTTATAAACTCGCGGCTTGTTCTAAACGCTTTGTAAACCTCGCGAATACTTACGCAGCCAAATTTTATATACGCAGATAATTGGGTTGTCTGTTTCTCTAAATTGTTATGAGTTTTTTCATAATGTTTTTGGGTTTTTAATGCTTTATGAAGAGTATCAATAGCTTCAGTTCTTCCACCGTGAACCAGAATATTCTCATTACTTTTTGTAAACCGAGAAAATGCATCTGTGAGAGAAATAGTATTTAAAAGTCTTGCTCCAGACTTTTCAAATTTAATTTTATGAAAATTTGCAGGCGCTTGAACTTTTTGTTTTAAAGCCGCTTGCAAATAAGGTGTAAATTTTTTATAAGGTTCTACAGAACCACTAAGAACGGATCCGGGTTCATGTAAATAATAATCGGTGGTTGGTTCGCAAGTTATTCCAATGTCTTTACATAAATCATATATTTTAGAGTCACGTTCAACTGCATAAGGAGTATAGTCAAGATTGAACCCGACGCAATCTATATTTAATGCTTTTATGCAATCAGAAAGTACTTTATTATTAGATCCATAAAACGTATGTAATTTTCCTCCGTGTTTGGATATTTCTGATTCTAAATCTTTTAAACTCTCAATCATGAATTGGACCGCATTATTAGATTTATAATGATTTCCACTACCAACCTGTTCCGGAGTAAAAATAAATATAGTGTATACATTTTTGCACTTAGAATTCAATAAGTTAAGACCATTGTTATCAACTATTCTTAAATCTCTTCTGAATATAAACAATCCATTCTCATACATTCTTAAGTCTGCTATTATAAATGAGTATTTATTTTTTAGATATCAAGACTTACAGTATTTTTATCTGACTTTTGACGTCTTTTACTGCGCTTAGGCATGTTTCCATCGGCTTGTAGATCTTTCAAATCGGATATGCTAATTGTGCTACTGTCGTTAATATTTACATTGCTGTTATTATTATTATTGGGAGCTTCCTGGATATTAATAGTTTTTGTCTTTAGTCCAGATAAAATATCAGAAATGTCACTAGGTCCCTTCATTTCGGCTCTTGGTCCGGAACTGGGACCACGTCTCTCGCTGCGATCTCCATCATTTGCACCAGCAAAATTCTCTCTAATATTAATTCCGTCATCTCTATTTTGGTTTAGATTATAACTACTTCTTCCCATACTTGCGTTTAAGTCGGGTCTGCTGTTGAAGCTGCTATTATTTCCAGGGCGACTAGATGGAGGCATTGGTGCATTTGGGCCCTGAGTAGACATGGGTGGCGGTGGTCCTCCGCCCATAGAAACTTGAGGTTCGGGGTTCATTATATTATTCATAAAACCGGAAAATCCAGGACTTTGTTGACTCATTGAATTTACAGCAGCTGTTTGGAATTGGCGCATTAAATCAGGGTTTTGGCGTAAAATGTCGTCCATTCCAGGCATAGCAGATTTAAACATAGTATTTGTCATGTGTACCATCATTGCGCTCCCACCCAATTGAAATAATAATTTTAACTCGGGTGCCATAGAAGCTCTGCTTTTATACTTATCATATAATTCACCAAATACGTCATCATAATCAGTCATATTTTCATTCACTTGCTCGCTCCAACCATCTAACTTTACATCAAATGGATCAAATCTATTATTTAAAAATTCTATTCCGTTAATACAAGCCATTAACATATTACCTTGAAATTTAATAGAGTTCTGCTTTGATTTTTCTTCCATAATCATTTCGTATTCTCCTTGCATTTCAGCAAGAGGCGAATCCATGCTGTATTTTTTAGTTAAATTTACACCTTTTTGCTCCAATGCCTCCAACTTTCTCAAAAACTTAAACTTCTCTCTAAGGAGTTCTTCTTTACTCATTTGAGGTTGGTTTGACATGGGTTTGTCCGGGTTGATGGGGACATTATTAAATTTAGTAAACCCATCCCAGGTTTTATTTTCAGGAGACCCCTCGGCAGTTGCTTGTCCCAAACTTGTTGCAGAATCGCTAAATCTTACACCTGGTTGTGGCCTTTCATCATCATAATTCAAAGAAATATTTTTGCTAAACATATCAGATTTTCCTTCAAACAAATTAATATCTGGACCAGTTTCTTCTACCAAATCGTTCAATTCATTTTCTAAAGTATTCAAATCGTCAATGTGAATATCGCTTGATGGTCGCCCTCCGGAAGATTTTTTATCATTCATTAAAAGTTCAATACCAGAACCAAAATTGGAAGATCTGCTTTGCCCGCTATCACCTAAATTTAATGAAGTTATATCAATAATTCCACCGTCCATTATGAATTAGTAAGAACATATAATTTTAAGTAATACGAATTATAACTTATATTTATCAACTTTTGGAAAAAGTCGGGCAAAATAAAGTTAATTTCTTCTTATCTATATAATGAGTGCCTCTCAACCTATTTCTAAACCACAATTATCTCGGGCAACTTCTTTAACGGTATCAGATCAATTGGGTGGCACATGTTTTGCACACACTGCGTCGCGCGTATTATCAAGGTTTATTAAAATATTTTGTGGAGACTATTTTGATAATACTGTTTTAGAAAAATGCAGTTATTATTATAAAGAGAAATGTTCGGTAAAGCCATTTGAATGTTTTAATAAAAATTTAAAAAGATATATATCATATACTGCGGAACCAAGTAGTTTAGATATTTTAAATTTTAGAAAAAGCCGAGCCCAAAAACACTTTAAAAAGTATCCATCCTGTCTAGGAAGTGCCGAAACAAGGGATGAAACTGGAAATCTAAAAGAAAATATATCCGCCGCTTTATACTCATATATTTACATTACCGTCACTAGTAAATATGGATGCAATGGAGGAAAAACTTATGATATAATTAACGATTTTTTTGATAATAATTTAAAAACCGAAATAAGCATTGAAGATATTGCGTTTACTTTAAATTTTGCAAAACCATGCAATGAAAGCACCTGTTTTCCATATATAAAATCTGCCGAAAAAACAAAACAAGAGTTAAAAACTGTTTTAAAAAATTCATATGTAAGATTTATTTGTGAAACAATTCACGGTGCTTTAAACATTATAAAGGAGAAAATGAATAATCAAACATTAGATGTTTATGCAACTTTAATTAATGCAGAGGATAACGATGAAGAATTTAAAACACGCATGGAACGCTTGAAAAGAATGCTAAACATTGGATATTATGGAGAAATTTCTCTTAAAGTTAGTGGAGTGTATCACGCTATGGTTATAATTGCATATGAAGACACAATTGCAAACGGGCAACTCATAGATACAAAATTACTTGTAAAAAATTCATGGGGTGAAAACACCAGAACCTCAATAATGGGAATTCGTCCCGACAAAGGAGTGTATAAATTTTCGTTAAATCTTTTAATGGGACCAATTAGAGAGAGGGAAGCTCAACTTATTTATATTGTTATAAACACAAATGAAAAAACTGCTGGTGCGGGGCGGGGAGGTCGTTATAAGAGAAAAAGAAAAACAAAGCGTCAAAGAACAAAATGTGGTCGCAAAATCTACACAAAACGAGCAAATTGCTAACCGCTCTTTTAATTATTTATAATTGTTATGCATTGGTATATAAATAGTATTTTTATAATACCTTATTGTTTATATACCAAAGTCCTTGTAAAAAGGAATCAGACAAATCATCCTTTTTCTTATGACTTTTAAAAAAATCTTCCCAGCAACTATAATTGGGTTTTGTTGTAATGTATTCTAAACATTTTTGGACGCCTAGTTTTTTTCTCTCACTATAGCTGTCTTTTTGTTCTGGTTTCTCATCCTTCAATTTATTGGTTGACGCAACAAAGTCTATTTGCGTCGTATTATTTCGCATAATAAAATACTGAGCTATCATTCCTTGTATTGTTTTCATACGGTTTGCTATTGGGCTTATTTGATTTTCAATTATAACATAAGTTAATGTTCCGATATCATCACCTAGAATAGTGTCTAGTTTTAATTTTATATTCCTACCAACCGTAATTAAATCAACCTTGGATGCATTTGTTTCTACAATTGGCTCAAAACATTTTTCAAATGCATAATTATTAATAAGGGTTATCAGATCTACTTTTTTAATTGGATCCTCGTATTTTATATTATACTTTTCCGCTAATTCATATAAGTTTTTTATTTTTTGTTTATTAATATAACTAGGCTTTAAATCAGACGTTGGCACTTGAAATGGTTGCTTCTTACAGTGTTTAAGACAATAACATTTTCCATTTTTTGAGAACTTGGCTGGTTTATTACAATCCTTAAACTTCTCAATCTCGCAACATTTATTATCAGTTTCGCAACCAATGTTTACAACATCCCATTTTATAATTTTGCACTCATTGTCTCCGTCTGATTTTTCAAATAAACAAAAAGCCAAGTTTTTTATACCAACGTCTATACTGAGAAGCTTCATATTCTATTAAACTAATAGAATATAAATTACTTATTGTTTAAATCTATTCCGAAGAAACTAAGTAAACGCCACCAACCGTTAAAATAATTCCTATAATTTGTTTCAGTGAATACTGCTCTTTAAATAAAAATACTCCTACTAAAAACAAAAATAATACTGAAGCAATCTTTATGTATAATGAATTTAAAAATGGAGTGTTATAACTTTTATCAAAATCATAAATAAATAGAGTAGAAAATGCTGTAAATATTGCAATTAAAAAGGCACATACATAATGTCCTAATGACAATTTCTTATAGTTTTCTAATGTTTTATGAAATTTATCATCAAAAAATAATTTATATAGGAAGAAAATAAAAACTACAATAGAGATAAAAAATGTATTTATGAATAAGAGTTCGTGACTCTCCAAAACATTTAATATATATTTTCTGAAATATGGACTGAGTGATTTCAAAAATGTTACGCCTAATATATAATGATACATGAATTATA
>Ga0114959_10000246_pt1 | contig 52348 bp, 41 predicted proteins | sample C_130625_EF_Meta_FD_87317 | JGI IMG/M metagenome (GOLD analysis project Ga0114959, IMG submission 87317) | Freshwater microbial communities from Lake Croche, Canada to study carbon cycling - C_130625_EF_MetaG | ecosystem: Environmental > Aquatic > Freshwater > Lake | place: Lake Croche, Canada...
ACTAAACTTTTGCCTTCTAAAGGTTGAATACTATAGCCATTATAATTTGTAGGATATGAAATGCCAGCAATATCAATGCAGGTAGCCATGATATCAATTAAATGAGCATCTTGATTTTGAATAGTTCCTTTTTGTTTTATGCCCTTTGGCCAATATACAATTAAGGGAGAAGCAATGCCCCCCTCATGAGTCCAATGCTTATACATTTTAAAAGGTGTATTGCTTACATTGGCCCATTCAATACCATAAGTAACCCAAGTATTAGCTTGGCCTGGCATCACACCCATACCACTTCTTACAAATTGCCCTTCTCTTGTGTAAGTTTGTTTTTTACCAATAAAAATAGAGTCCTTTGCAAATGGATGTACTATTTTTTGTTCAGCTGTTAATTCAATTTCAGGCTGATCCGAATCCAAAGGTTCAGCACAACCCCCATTGTCATGCATATAAAAAATAACTGTATTATCCAGCATTCCTTTTTGTTCTAATGTTGAAATAATTTTACCTATGCCTTGATCCATAATATCAATCATAGCTGCATACACCTGCATTTTACGTACTTGCCAATCTTTAAGTGGGGCATTTTCCCAAGCAGGTATACTCACACCACGTTCCGTTAAAACCGCTTCTTTACTGATCAAACCTATTTTTTGTAACTTATTAAATCTTGCAAGTCTAATGACATCCCAACCTTTATCATAAACACCCTTATATTTTTGGACTTCATTTTCTGGCGCATGAAGTGGCCAATGAGCAGCGGTATAGGCTATATAAAAAAAGAAAGGATTGGGTGATTTGTGTTCCTGGATAAACTTTATCGCTGTGTCAGTAATTGCATTTGTATAATAAAAATTTTCTCCTGGTGCAATAAAAGTATTATTACTTACTAAGGTACCTGGATCATAATAACTACCAGACCCGTTCAAGGTTCCAAAATATCTTTGAAACCCTCTTTGCATTGGCCAATTGCTTATATCATTTTTATTTACAAAATCTTTTGCTATATGCCATTTACCAGTCATATAAGTAGCATACCCTGCAGCTTTAAATACTTCAGCCATTGTTACTGCATGCTTACTTAAATTGTCAACATAGCCTTCCTCTGTAAAATTTTCGGTAGATAAATGTCCCATCCCCGCCTGATGCGGATAAAGTCCTGTTAATAAGGACGCCCTTGATGGGCTGCATCTTGCAGTGTTATAAAAATGACTAAATCGAACTCCATCTTTCGCTAAGCGATCAATATTGGGTGTATTAATTTCAGAACCATAACAACCAATATCGGAGTAGCCCATATCATCAGTTAAAATAACAATAATATTAGGCTTTTTATTAATTGTAACACTTGGTTGTGCATATAAGTTTAGCCAAGTCAATGAGCTTACTATAAATAACGTGAAGTATTTTTTAAAAAAAATAGACTGACGATATTTATAGTTTTGAATCATTGAGGTATTATATTATTTCGAATGTTTATGAAATATATATGAAAGCTATTTTTTATAACAATTACTTAACTGCTACTTGTGAGGCAAAATAAGCAAGCATCTCTGCTTTTAATTTTTTTGCAACTGCTTCATACTTTTTATCTTTTGCCACATTTACCTTTTCTAAAGGATCTGTTTTATAATCATATAATTCATCCCCTATTACAGATGCAGCTTTAAATGGCTGTGTAGTTCTAAATCCATTTTTCATCCAAATTGTATATCTAAATTGTTTATCCCTTATGGAATAGCCCATTACATTGGCTGGGCCATATCCTAAACGATCATTTTCTTCATCCACCCCACTTCTTGGGTATTGACTTATTGAATAAGGCTTTACTACAATACTAGGATTTTTCATGATTGGCTTTAAGCTTTTACCTTGTAGTTGTGAAGGTATTTTAAGACCAGCTAAGTCACATAATGTAGGGAATATATCTAAGTGTTCAGAAAAAGAGCTTGTTTTATTGGAAGTAAAGCCAGGTGCACTAATAATTAATGGAGCATGTGTTGCTTGTTCAAAATTACTATGCTTGCACCATAAATTATGGTCCCCTAAATGCCAACCATGATCCCCCCACAAAACAATAATTGTATTTTTAGTAAGTCCCAAAGAATCGAGTGCATTTAAGAGTTTACCAACTTGTGCATCTGTGTAAGATACTGCTGCATAATAACCGTGCAATAGTTCCTTTTGTTTTTCGGTTGACAAAGTTAATCCCAACTCTTTTTGTGGAGTCGAAGCAATCACTTCAGGAATATCCGTATATGCCCTTAACTCACCAGCATTATGATAAGCTACATCAATCGGATTTTTATTTATTTCTTGAAAAGGCTCCAAAACAATATCTTCTCTTTTATACAAGTCCCAATATTTTTTAGGAGCTACAAAGGGCAAATGCGGTTTAGCTATGCCAACAGCAAAAAAGAAGGGCTCTTTTTTTTGACTCAATTGAACCAATATGTCTTTAGCTTCTAAAATATTTGCACCATCGGTATAGGCATTATCTGGAACATCAATACACTCAACAGAAGGACGCACTTTTGCAGTTGCTTCGTTATTAGCCTCCGCTTTGGTCATTCCTTTGGCTAATGCTTCATTGATCACTTTTTCAGCAGCTAACTTTGTATCTTTTTGTTGGTATCTACCTTCGGCTGGTTCTCCTAATTCAGGAACATAATATTTTTTATCAGTTTTATAATAAGGAACGCTCCAAGAAAGTTTATCAATATTATTGTCTACATTTCTTACATCAAATACTTTTCCAATTCCTTGAGTGGAATAGCCTTGTGTAATTAAATACTGAGGCATAGTTACAATATCAGGACTTACATCACGTAGTTGTGTTTTTAAATCCCAAATTTTGGTCATGTCAGGACGCATACCTGTTAATAAACTAGCACGTGTAGGTCCACATACTGCTTGTTGACAGTAATTATTTAAAAAAGTAGTGCCCATTTTTGCCAACCTATCCATGTTAGGTGTCTTAACATACGTATTTCCATATGCACCTAATAAAGGTTTTAAGTCATCAATCGCAATAAATAAAATATTTGGCTTAGCTTTTGTTTGTGCGAAAGAGAAACTTTGTGTCAATATAAGTAGAAGGCTAGCTACAAATAATTTTTTCATGGAATACTTTTTAATTTTTAACACTTTATTGAACTACAATTATTTTTTTTCTTGTGATTTAAAAAATTCAATCATTTTAGCCTTCATCTGTGTAGCTATTGATTTATATTTTTCTGATTTGTACACATTTACTTTTTCTAGCGGATCAATTGTATAATCATATAATTCAGTTGCAAATACTTTCTTAGCATCAAATGGCTGACTTGTTGTAAAATTATTCATCCAAATTGTAAAACGATATTTGTTGGTTCTTAAACTGTAACCCATCATTTTGTTTGAATCATATCCAGCTTTTGTTGATTCTTCCTTACTTAATTTTCTTGGGTATTGGCTTACTGAAAATTCTTTTACAGCGCTCGTATTATTTTGCATGATTGGCTTTAAGCTTTTTCCTTGCAAATGCCCTGGAACGCCTACCCCAGCTAAATCACAAATGGTTGGAAAAATGTCAAGGTGTTCTGTCATCGCTTGTGTGGAACCTGGTTTAAAACCTGGCGCAGCTATAATTAATGGAGAACGAGTAGCTTGTTCAAGGTTGGTATGTTTTTCCCATAAATCATGGTCACCTAAATGCCAGCCGTGGTCACCCCATAATACAATGATTGTATTATTTAAAGTGCCTAATGAATCAAGTGTGTTTAACAACAGACCAACTTGTGCATCCATATAGGAAACAGCAGCAAAATATCCTTGAATTAATTCTTTTTGTTTTTCTACTTTTAAATAAACATGATTGCCAGGTTGGTTATAAGTAGCATAAGCAGGTATATCCAAATAATTTCTTAATTCACCCGATTTATGGTAAGCAATTTCAGGCGCATCTTTTGAATGCTCAGTAAATTCTGCCAATGGCATATCAGCTCTATTGTATAAATCCCAATATTTTTTAGGTGCTACAAATGGCAAATGGGGTTTATGAAAACCAACTGCCATAAAATAAGGTTGCTTACTTTTTGAGAAGTCAATAAGTTTTTGTTTGGCTAACAATGCAATAACTCCATCGTCATATGCATTATCTGGAACATCAATACATTCAGTAGAAGGGCCTTTGATAGTCGTTGGTTCTTCGTCATCATTATCTCTTTTGGCTCTTTCTTTTTTATTAACAAATAATGCTTTGTTTTCCGCTTTCTGGTATTGAGAATTTGCTGGCTTTCCTAAATGATTCGCATAATCAGACTCCTTTGGCTCTAGATAAGGTTGGTTCCAACTAACTGGGTCAATTTTATCAATTGCACTACTTGGATGGTAAATTTTCCCTGTCCCAACAGTATTGTAACCTTGCGTAATTAAGTATTGAGGTAATGTTAAAATGTTAGGGTTCATATCACGCATTTGCGTTTTTAAATCCCAAATTTTTGTGTAGTCTGGTCGCATCCCCGTCATTAAGCTAGCACGCGTTGGACCACAAACTGCTTGTTGACAATAATTGCTTAAAAAAACCGTAGACATTTTTGCAAGTCGATCAATATTAGGTGTTTTAATTAATTTATTTCCGTAGGCACCTAATACGGGCTTAAGATCATCTACTGCAATAAATAAAATGTTTGGTTTATTTTTTTGTGCGTGCAAACCACTCATTAGAATAATAGAAAATAAAGTGGCTACTACTACTTTATAATTCAACTTTTTTAACATTTTTTTCATTTAAAGGTGGGAATATTTTTATTGGATATTTTAAACTGATATTGTTTTGTTAGCAAAAGGTTAAAATGAACATTACGCCCTAATTAATTAGATTGTAATGTTCATTGAATGTGATGTAATAAAATATTAGTATCCTGGGTTTTGTGGTATCACTAATTTTGAATTGTTATCAATTTCACGTTGTGGAATTGGTAATAATAATTTTTCTTTTGTTACATACCCTTGTATGGTAGCTAGGGAAGGTACAGGAGAAGGATATTTGCTGTAATGTATTGTCCACATAGCACTATAATTCGCTTTAATAGTTGTCACAGCATCTAAACTTGGCATTGTTGTGTTATAACGCAACATATCAAACCACCTAATATTTTCAAATGCAAACTCCAATCTGCGCTCTAATGCCAACTCCTTTTCAAATTGAGCATTGGTTGTAACCGTTGTCATTGTCAAAGCGGGTAAACCTGCTCTAGCCCTTGTTTGATTCATTAAAGTAAGGCTTGCGGCAGTATAACCTTGTGCTTCTGCTAACATTAATAAAACATCTGCATACCTAATTACGTTCCAATCTCCTTCCCCATCTGATTTAACCGAAACGGGTGTAATTAACTTTTTAGGATACAGGTTATTTAATGCTTTTCCATATACACCAATACTTACAGCGTTTCTATTGTCTAAAGCATTATAAACTGAATTCAATTCTGCACAAGGTGCATTTAAGCCTGAACCATCCCCATTTACTACGGCTGTACCACTCAATTCAGGTGCAAACAAATTTGGAAATGGTGAACCTTGTCCAATACCGCCTGCTTTGTACCTAATTACAAACATCGCTTCTTTACTTACCTCATTCGTCACTGAAAAATTATCTGCATAAGCAGCATTTAATCCATAGCCACTGTTTGCAATGATGTCATTTAAAATTGGAATTGCATCTGCCTTTCTATTCAATGTTAAATATACTTTAGCAAGCAAAGCTTTGGCTGTCCATGCGTTTACTTTGCCTAAACTAGTGGTTGGAATTGAACTATATTTTAAGGAAGATCCATTGGCAGCAGCGTACGTTAAATCCGCAATGATTAATTTATAAATTTCATCTACTGAGGAACGATTAATACTTGTAGCTTCAAATGGATCAGCTGGCTCATGTATTAAAAATACGCCCCCAAATAAACGAACTAAATTAAAATAATGATATGCTCTTAAAGTTGCCGCCTCAGAAGATGCAATTTTCTTATCTGCACTTGTGATGGTCACGGTTGTTGAATCAGATACAAGTGTCCCAGTTGTTGGATTATAATTTACGTTTAAACTATTTAAAATTACATTTATGTTTCGAATGTTAAAATAGTTGGCAATCCAGTAATTATAAATTGCTTGGTGAGAAGTACTTGGAATAAATAAATCTAGATCACTTAAATCACGATTGGGAACTGATTTACTAGCGGAGCTATACATAATAGTATTGTCACTTCGCAATTCAGTCAATTTCCATTCTTCCAACAAAGGAGCTCTTAATGCATTATAACATCCATTCAACGCAATTTGGATATCTGCGCTGGTGTTATAAAAATTTTCAGTTGTGATATTGGATTGCGGATACAAGTCAATATTTTTTTCGCATGAAGCGAAGAAAATGGAAGCCAACACCATTAATTTAATTATGTTTTTCATATAATATGTTTTTTCTTTTACAATAAAGAATTAAAAATTAATATCAACTCCGGCAGTGATCGTTTGAGGAATTGGGAAAGTACCTCTTTGATACCCATCCACTAAAACTGAAGCATAAGGTCCACTATTTGTTCTACCTTCTGGATTTAAGCCTCTATATCTACTAGCTGTATGAAAATATAAATTTTGTGCAGATAAGTATAAACGCATTGAAGAAATATTCAATCTTTTAATCGCAGCAGTTGGCATGGTATAGCCTAAACTTACCTCTCTCAATGCAAAATAAGAAGCATCCTCAATTACGTAGTCAGTTAACATCCAGTTGTATCCATTGGTTGAATAAGGAGTTTTACCATCACCAGGATAAAGTGCACTCACCCATCTATTTTGGTTATAAGTTCTAATGGTCCTTCTTGATTCATTGTAGTTTGGATCACCATTAATAACTTTTCCTCCTTGTACACCTTGCACTAAGAAATTGAAGTCAATTTGCTTAAACTTAAATGTATTGGTTATCCCCCAGTTAAAATCAGGATAAGGGTTCCCTAAATCGGTTCTATCATTGTTATCTAAAATACCATCTTTATTCACATCCACAATTTTTAAACCGCCTGGTACAAAAATACTAGACAAGGAAGATTTCAAACCAGAAGCATTAATTTGATCCTGTGATAACCAAACACCATCTGTTTTAAATCCGTAAAAAACAACCAAAGGGTCACCTACCCTGTTTCGGTACACTTCAGTTCTTTCACCTTGGTTTAACAAGAATTGTTCTGTTCCTAATTTTAATATTTTATTTTGGTTGTGTGATATGTTGGCTGAAGTTGTCCAGCTAAATCTATCTTTTTGAATATTCTTTGAACTAACTTCTAATTCAAACCCTTTGTTTTCAAGACTTCCTAAATTATTCCAAAATTGAGGAACACCTGTAAAGGCCATAGCTGATTGTTGCAATAATAATTTATCAGTAGTAGATCTGTACATATCTAAAGTGATATTGATTCTACTTTTAAAAATGGAAAGATCTATACCATAGTTATTCTGGTTGGTGGTTTCCCATGTGATATTTGGATTCGAAAGATATGCACTGGAGCTTACCAATCCTGGTGAAGATACACCAGTACCTGAACCATAAGTATAGTTAGCACCATATAATAAATCCAAGAATGCAAAATCAACAATTCTGTTATTACCACTTTGACCATAACTTGCACGCAATTTTAAATTACTTAACCAATCTATTTTACTAAATAATTTTTCTTTGCTCAATACCCAACCTCCTGAAATAGATGGGAAACTTCCCCATTTTTTACCGGTAGCAAAATAAGAGCTACCATCCGTTCTATAACTTACAGATAATAAATATCGATCGTCATACAAATAATTAATACGACCTAGATAAGACAATAATCCAATTTGGTTAGTGGTACCAGTTGTTCCTGATTTATCCAATTGGGCTGCACTATTCAAGGTTCTTATATCATCACTTGGAAAATCATTTCCTGTAGTCACTTGATTTTGAACATTGGTTGTTTGTGCAGTAAATCCTGCTAAAAATGCAAAATCACTTTTGTTAATGGACTTTTTATAGTTTAAAGTGTTCTCAGATAATAAATCGGTGTATTTATTATTGGTAAATACGCCAATATTTGTCGAACCATCACTATTATAATTCCTATCATAAAAACTTAATCCATTGGAGTAAGTTAATAAACTAGAACCAACCGTTTTAAAAATCAATCCTTTTGCTAATTCAACACTTAAGTCAACAGATGATTGTAAGCGATAGTTCTTCATGGAAATATCAGATCTATTCACATCTGAATATGGATTTTGTTGTGCAGAACCACTAGGATTTACAGTTGTTGTTGATGCCCATGTGGTGCCATCAGGCATAATACCCTTGTAAAATAATCCAGAAAAATGACGAGCATGTGCATAATCGCCAGGTAAAATTCCAGCATATTGTGGATTGGTATTAACCAAGGCTGCAGTAGCAGCATTGTGATAAACAGGCAACCATGATGGATACCTCCAAAAATTGGTAAAATTTTGTGAAGGGGAAATTTTGTTATCGAATGAAGGGTTTAAGTTTATACTTAATTTTACTTTCTTACTTAATTCAATATCTACTTTTGTTCTGATATTAAACTTTTCATAATTGCTTTTATACATCATACCTTCATCATTCTGGTATCCACCTGAAATAAAATACCTCACATCATTACTACCACCACTTGCCCCTAATTGAATATTGGTAAATCTACCTGGTCTTAATGACAATGCTTGCCAATCGGTAGCTACCCCTTTGTTTAATTCATTTTCGATAATATAAGAAGCCCTGTCTCCATCTACAACCGTGTTGGTAGATTGTACCACAGAAGAATCAGTTGCTCTCAATTGCATTTCTTTAAATAATAATGAAACGTATTCCTTGGTCGTCATAATGTCATAATGCTTATAATCTTTCTTCTGACCTGTAGAATATTTAAAATTATACCTTGGTTTTCCTATTTTACCTTTTTTAGTGGTGACCATAATTACCCCACTTGCACCCCTAGATCCATAAATGGCAGCTGAGGCAGCGTCTTTTAAAACCTCAATCGATTCAATATCTGCAGGGTTTAAATAAGACAATCCATCGGGTACCGGTAATCCATCAATTACAATCAATGGGCTTGACCCTGCATTCAAGGAACTAATTCCACGAATACTAATTTTTGGAGCAGCACCAGCTTCTGAAGAAGTATTTTGAATTGTTAAACCAGCAATTTTACCTTGTAATGCTTGGTCAACTCTTGATACTGGGGCTTCATCTAAATTTTCATTTTTAAATTTAGCAATCGCACCTGTTAAACTTGATTTTTTCTGAGTACCATAGCCAATTACCACTACCTCATCTTGAATGGTATTGTCTTGTGAAAGCATAACTTCAAAATTAGTGGAGGAGCCAATAACTAATTTTTGTGTCATATATCCTACATAGGATATCGTTAAATTTTTAGCATTCGCGTTTATAGCTATCGCAAATGTTCCATCTTTTTTTGTGGAAGTTCCATTTTTTGTGTTTTCAATCAAAACGGTTACACCTTCCAAAGGCATCCCAGTTTCTTTATCAATAACCTTACCTGTTAAGGATTTTTTTTGGGCATTGACCATTGATGAAATGATTAAAAATGGTAACATAAAAAGCAGCAATCGTAAATTTTTCATACTTGAATATTTAAGTTTAGAAAATCATTATTTGATTTGAACAAATTCTTCCCTCATAGGGCTGAATACATCTATTAATACCCCTTCTTCAATACAAACAGCGCCATGAATCAAATTGGATGGGATATGAAAAGCATCACCTGCTTTTAATATTTTTTTTTCACCATCTATTTGGACTTCAAAAACACCAGATTCTACATGTGTAATTTGAACGTGTTCATGTTGATGTAATTGTCCAATACCACCGGTTTGAAAAGCAACCTTAACTACCATTAAGCTTTGCTCATAGGACATAATTTTTCTTTTTACTTTTTCATCTAAAACCTCCCAAGTGATTTCGTCATTATAAATAAAAAGGTCGTTTGGTTTTTCTAGATTCATATTTGTATTTTAAAATAGTTGTAATATTTAATTATTAGTTGGTTTAATTGTTTATTTTTTTATAGTAATAAGGACCTTCCCAATTGATGACTTCATTAGAAATGTTTATCTGATGCAGCGCATTTTGATTGACATTGTTATGAGCAATTGCAAATAACAATGTAGCATTTTTAAGTATTATTTTAAATACTGAAATATTTTCGTCTTGTTGCACCATTTTAATATCCTTTACATTGGAATAAGAATCGTAAGCAAATTCGTCTCTTGTATCATAAAAACCATGTAACTCAATTACTGATAAAAATGTCGGAGACTGCTTTGTTTTTCTGAGTACTAATGAAGTAGTAGATCTTAAATTAAAATTAGGATCATTGGCACCAGTTCTCGTTAAAAATATATTGGTTGTGTCAGCAGCTAATGAGGAGATAGAATAAAATTTGTCTTTATTTAGGAATGAAAATTGAATGATTCCATTGTTCAATTTTGACTCAAGCTCTTTCCATAAAAATTGATACCCATCATGCTTACCAAAAACTTCCAAGTTTTTTGGAGTAGTATATTTAAAATTGGTACTCATGATTTGTCCATTGTACTGAAATGGTAAGTCATATTGATGAGACATATTGGAGGTTACTTCAAATAAATCAATGATGTATTTTCTGCCATCAATTGAATCTAAAAAAAATAAAGTTCTATTTAATCCAGTTCCTTTGTATGCATTGTTTTCATTCGCTGCAATAACTTGTACATTTTTATTACTGAAATTTGAAAAAAGTTTATTAGCATGGTATTGCTGTCCTATTTCAGTATCTCCTCCAAAATGACTTATTTCATCTTGAACAATGGTATTGTGTGCAATGGTTTGCGCAGCGTATTGTGTATTTTCCATTAAATACCTTCCACCATACTTTTGTTCAATTCCTATAAATCGAGCCGATCCATAATCTTGTAGAATTTCATTTCCTTTATCAAAAAGATTAATCGTAAGTCTATCAAAATGTCCATGACCCAATCCTTGTGAAGCATATTTAAATACCAATGAAGATAGATTTTCTCCCTCTCCATTTCTTATTACCCCAATGCCCCCTTCATTTCCTCGAACCCCATCAGTGCTTTCTATTGTTTTGTAAGGAAAATAAAGATTTGTTTTTTGCGTCTTGAGGGCTGTTGAAATTAACAAACCCCCTTCATCCAAAGAAACCCTATTTTGTTTTTTTGCAACGGTTAAAAAACCTTTGTCATTTCCGTAATGATTTTGCGCAATATCTATTGCAGTGACTAATTCATTAGAGGTATAATCTTTTTCTTTAAGTGCATCATTTAAGGGGAAAAAAGAACCATTCAAGTTTGTTTGTTGTAAACAAGTCGTAATAGCTTTTTGTAAAATACTATTTCGGTGTTCAAAAATTTTCATTTTAGGATTTGCTTTATCTAAAGCATTTGCAAATAGCATATAAGGAAGTATAGCATATCTTACATAATAAGGACCTTCGGTGTAATAACCATCTGGTGAAAATAAATTATCCATTTGTGCTATAAAACCTACTTTCCCTTTTTTATCGCTTCCATATAATGCCATGTCCACATAGTCTTTGTTGTTTGTAGCCAAGCCGATGATACCAACCCCAGCACATGCCCAAACACTGTGATTGTGCAAGCGGTCATACCAATCTTTCATATCTATTGTGAAATAGTCAACTTCTGGCTTAAAAGCACCTAGTTCAATTTTTGTTCTTTCTTCCTTAGTTAAGTAATTAAAAACCAAATCATACGCTAGTCCTGTGTAAACCATCCAATTGGCATCATTTAAAGTTTGCCAAAATAGATGACCTGCAAATGGGCTTGTTGCTTGAGGATGTTTTTTTAAGGTTGGATTAAGAACAGCATATTTTAATAACATGTTTTTTACCAACAAAGCATATTTAGATTCTCCTGTTATATTATACAAAACACCTGCGTTAAACATGAGCATGTAATTAGACTTGTGTTTATCGTGGGTATAGCCTCCAGCAGGATCTAAAGGCACTGGTACATCAACGTCTTTCCCAACCCATTTATCAACTTCATTTTTTGTTTCTATAAATGACTTTTTAAACAATGTATTCTCCTTTTCTTCAGCAGCTTTTAACAATAAATTAGATGTTGCTTTATTGATATAGAGAAAAGGATGCGTTTGTGCATTTGCAGTCACAAAGATGAAAGCTAACAGTTGTAATAGTAAATTTTTAAACATAAAAACAAGCAATTTTTGGTTTGCATTTAAGTGGTTAGGCGCTTTCTTATGTTTCTAAAAAAATACATCCTACCAACTTAAATCACAATCGTAAGCTAATATTAAGGAGTTTTTAAAAAGTTAAATATTTTAACTAATTAATATTTTTTTAAACATTAATTTGAATAATTAAATTTTTTTTATTTTAAGTTAATATAATTGGAATATTTTCTAATTTTTAGGTACCGATACGTAACCGGAAACGCTACCGGAAATTCTATTCGTAAATAAACAGTAAATTGTATTTAGAATTTCCCTTATGAAAAAACAAGCAACCATAAAAGATATCGCAAAGCGATTAAATATCTCCATCTCGACTGTCTCAAGGGCATTAAAAAATGCACCAGATGTGAGTATGGAAACAAAAAATGCAGTACTTGCCATTTCTGAAGAATTACATTATCAACCGAATAGACTTGCAGTGAGTTTTCGGGTTAAGCAAACAAATACGATTGGGGTAATTGTTCCCAATCTTGATTATGTGTTATCCACTATGGTTAAAGGAATTGATGAGGTTGCCTTAGAAGCAGGATACACGGTCATGGTTTGTCAAAGTAATGAATCCTTTGGCAGAGAGGTTCTAAATGCCAACAGAATGTTACAAAGTTTAGTAGATGGCCTCATTATTTCTGTATCCAGTGAAACGAAAACTTTTGATCACATCAAAAAATTCCAAGAGAGAGAATTGCCCATCGTTGCATTTGATAGAATTATTCCTGAAATCATTGCCCCCAACGTAATATTAGATAATGAATATGGAGGTTATCTAGCAACAGATCACCTGTTACAACAAGGCTATAAAAACATTGCTATTTTAGCAGGTCCAAAAAATTTAGGAATTAGCAACGCCCGAATGGATGGGTATATGAAAGCATTAAAAGAAAATAATTTAAAAATTGACCAAAAAAACATTATTCATTGCGACTTTAACCAAGATTACGCCTATTTCGCAACCAAAGAATTATTAAAATCAAAAAATAGACCTGATGCCATTTTTACAATTAGTGATCGAATGGCCATAGGAGCGATGATTGCCATTAAAGAAAGGGGGCTTCAAATGCCAAATGACATTGGACTTGTAGGATTTAACAACGAACCAATGTTGTCATTGCTTACGCCTACCATTTCAAGTGTAGAGCAACCAATGTTTGAAATTGGGAAAATGGCTGCTAAAATATTTATTGAAAGATTAAATAGTGAGGACACGCCAATTACCACCGAAGTGCTAAAGCCCAGACTCATTATTAGGGAATCTAGTAAACGTAAAATGACTTTTAACTAACTCTTTTTGTTTGCCCTTAACAAGGCTTCCAACAAATAATAATCCGCGTACATTAATGGCTTGTCAACTTCTGATAATCGGTTTGCATTACCTGTACAGTGTTTCAATAAAAAATAATTATTGGTTCCTGGCTTTGCAAAATAAGCATCACTTGTTAAAGAATGTAAAATTTGCATCGCAGTCTTTTTATAATTTACTGCTTTATCCCCCGCATATTTACTCAACTCAAGCAAGGCAGATGCTACAATCGCTGCAGCGGCTGCATCTCTTGGAACAAATGTCAATGAAGTCGCTTGTGAAGTAAATGGAGATTTGTAACTAGGTTCATTTACATTAAAATCCCAATTAGGAATTTTATCGGCAGGCAAGTTTTTATGTTGAATAAAAAAATTAGCCATTTTAAGAGCTGTTTGCAAGAATCGTTTATCACCCGTTTCGCGATATACCATGGTAAAACCATAAATGCCCCAAGCCTGTCCCCTTGACCAAGTTGAATTGTGCGCAAAGCCTTGATTGGTTTCTTGATGCAATACTTTCCCAGTAATGGTATCATAATCTACAACATGAAAACTACTATAATCAGGACGAATATGATTTTGCATTGTTTTTTCGGCGTGCTTAATGGCTATATGTTTGTAAATAGTATCCCCAGTAATTTTAGAAGCAAAAAAAAGTAATTCTAAGTTCATCATATTATCGATGATTACTGGATAATGTAAAGTGTCTTTTCCGTCAATAGAAGGTTTATCATTCCAAGATTTAATAGCACCAACTTTATCATTGTAACGCTTACAAAGTGATTTTGCTGATTGGATTAAAATCGCCTTGTATTTTTCATCATGCGTTAATCTGTACCCATTACCATAACTATTGTACATCATAAAACCAATGTCATGGTGATTGGTATTGAACTGATTTTTTTCAAGTGTTTCTGTCCATTTAATGGCAGCATCTTTCCAAATTTTATCATGTGTGTACTCAAACATATACCATAAAGCACCTGGCCAAAACCCCCCCGTCCAATCTTCAATACCCACATAGGTAATACTACCCTCTTTGCTGGAGCGAGGGTATTTCATTTTTACACTAGCACTATCTAACATTGTAGTGTATTGAATTTTTGCACTTGAAAAAATGGAGTTGGTGTTCCTATTTTCAAAAGTGCTCAATTGTCCAACAACAGTATCAATGAATAGCACAAATACAAAAACAACGAGAAAAATTTTTTTCATACCAATTTTTTTAAGATGTCCGAATTTACCATTATTAGTGGAATTATGGAAGATAAATTCAGGCTGTAGGAAATACAATTATCTACTGAAAAATCGTTTCCGGTATCGTTTTCAGCAAATAGTTTTAAAATTATACATAGGATATATTAATATTGATTCTCTAAACTTTAAGATATGTTACGATTAATTTTGCTTTTTGTAAGCTTTTTATTGTGTATGAAATCATATGCATCCAAAATAGTTGTGTCAAATGAAAATGAAATTTTGATTGCAAATAAAAATGCAAAACCTGGAGATACCATTGTTTTAAAAAATGGAAAATGGGACCACGTAACTTTCAAATTAAACTGTAAAGGTGAAAAACAAAAGCCAATTGTATTTCAAGCTGAAGCAAAAGGAAAAGTGATCATAACAGGAAATTCAAAATTATTACTTGGTGGAAATTATATAGTCGTAGATGGATTGTATTTTACAAATGGTTTTTCAGGCCAAGATGCAGTGATTAAATTTAGCATCAATAAAAATGAAATTGCTAATAACTGTAGGGTAACCAATACTGTTATCAATGATTTCAACAATCCAAATAGATTAGATGAAAATTATTGGGTAGCATTATATGGAAAAAATAATAGACTTGATCATTGTACCTTTTTAAATAAAAAGAATTTGGGCGTTTTACTTGCTGTAATATTGGAGGACGATCGGAGTAGAGCCAATTATCACTCCATTGATCACAATTATTTTGGGTTTAGAATACCTTTGGCTTCAAATGGAGGAGAGATAATAAGAATAGGCGTTTCAGAACATTGTGAATTTAATTCCAATACCAATGTAGTCGATAATTATTTTGAAAAATGTGATGGAGAAACTGAAATTATTTCAATAAAATCTTGTCAAAATATAATTAAAAACAATTTATTCAAAGAATGCCAAGGAGCAGTTGTATTAAGACATGGAAATTATAATATAATTGCCAACAATGTATTTTTAGGGAATAACAAAAAAGGTACAGGAGGTATAAGGGTTATTAACAAGGGACATTTGATCGTAAACAATTTCTTTTTTAATTGCAAGGGTACAGATTTTAGATCTCCCCTATCAATTATGAATGGCGTGCCTAATTCTCCTGCAAATAGGTACGTAGGTGTCTCTGACGCTGTTATTGCAAATAACAGTTTTTTTGATTGTACCCCCATTAGTTTTTGCGAGGGTAAAACGGAAGAAAGAAGTTTACAACCAAAAAATGTTCAATTTATCAACAACCTATTTTATACAAAAACTGATACCACTATTTACCATATTTATGATGACATGAGTGGCATTCATTTAGCTAATAATGTACTTAATAAAGGTCAAAAAAATAATTTAATAAACGGATTTTTAGGTAAAGAGCTAACATTAGAAAAATTAAAGCTGCTGACCCTACCTAAACAAATCATTGATGGTAATTATAAAGTTGGCGATTCAATTCAGGCAATTGTTTCCTCAAAAATAGGAAAACCACTTCCCGCTGCCATCGGTTATGATGCAAAAGTAAATTTACAACAAGTGTTAACCAACGCAAGTAAAAATTGCGGTGCAAATTGGTTTCATTATCAACCAGTAAATAAACAAATAATACAAGTCAAATGTGCAACAGCAAAAGAAATTGAACATGCTATTGAACAATATAAAAATTACAAAATTACCATTCACTTGACAGGTACGCAATATGATTTTACAAAAAGCATAGCTTTAAATGAGGATGTAATTTTTACCAGTGATTTAAAAAATGGTACAAATCGAAAATACTTTTCAAGTAATGAAAAGTTGCCTTTTTTATTTGAAATAATTGGAAATCATAATGTGCAATTTCAAAATAGCAGTATAGATGCAAAAAATTTACAAACTAAGGCCTTATTTGTAAGTGATACTTCGGGCACTTGTAATCACTCCAACTTTACCATGAATAATTGTACAATAAAATACTTAAATGGTAGTTTATTAAAAGCTTCAAAAAATAGTTTAATGGACAGTATTTTGGTAACAAATTGCACCTTTAAAAATGGAGAAGGTTTGCTTTTTGATTTGTATGAGGAGGTTGATAAAAAAGGTTACTATAATGTAGAAAAAATGAAATTATTTAACAATTATATCTCCAATCACCAAGGCGCAATACTAGCCGTTTTAAGAAGTGGCAAAGATGAAAGTACGATGGGTCCATTGATTGAATTGATCAACAATTCTATAGAAAATGTAACGAACAAGGCAAACGCATTGATTCTACTGAATGGAGTTCAACATTCATTGTTAGAAAGAAATTACATTGTAAATTGTAATGTAGGTGCTCCAATGATTGAATACAAAGACGAAGTAAGGGCTGCTCATATTTTATCAAAAAACAACATTTCAAATAGTGGTATTGTTATAAAAAATGAATACGTATCCGAAAAATAATTAAATTGAAAAAAGCAATATTTTTATTTTCACTTATTTTAACCACTCAACTATGGGGTCAGGCTCCATTGTTTGAAAGTGTTAGCAAGCTCCTTAAAAAAGAAATTTTAGCTGCTGCTACTAAAAATTATCTCGAAAAACCAATTACGGTAACGAGTTATCATAGTGATAGATCGGCTGGAGGAAAACATGATTTTTTCTCTGAGGGTGATTATTGGTGGCCAGACTCCTCAAATCCAAATGGCCCTTACATTCAAAAAGACGGTTTAAGCAACCCTGAAAACTTTACAGCACATCGAAAAGCAATGATTCGATTCAGCCAAATAGTTGCCAATGAAACCGCTGCTTTTTTGTTGACCAAGGACAAAAAATATGCTTTACATGCCTTAAAACACATCAAAGCTTGGTTTGTGGATACGAGCACTTTAATGAACCCAAGTTTATTGTATGCCCAAGCCATCAAGGGAAGAGTTACGGGAAGGGGGATTGGAATTATTGACATGATTCAACTTATTGAGGTGGCAAAAAGTATTGAAATACTAACTCAAAAAAAATGTATCCCCAAAAAAGAAAGTGATCAAATTCAGCAATGGTTTAAAAATTACTTATCATGGGTTACAACACATCCATACGGGATTGAAGAAAGAGAAGCTAAAAATAACCATGGAACTTGTTGGATAATGCAGGTTAGTGCATTTGCGCATTTGGTGAAAGATTCGGCCCTGTTATCCTATTGTAAGGAACGATTTATCAAAGTAATTCTTCCCAACCAAATGGATAAAAATGGTTCATTTCCCTTAGAACTTAAACGTACAAAACCATATGGTTATTCCTTGTTTACTATAGATGCCGTAATGACTATTGCGCTGATACACCAGTACAATGACAAGCTTCTTAAAAAAGCAGTTGATTTCATGTACCCATTTGTAAAAGATAAAAACAAGTGGCCTTACCCAAAAGATATTATGTATTGGGAGCAATGGCCTGTGGCAACCCCCTTTTTATTATTTGGATACCAACAATATAAAATTGAAAATTGGTGGTTTACTTGGAAAAAACTAAATCATTTTCCCACCAATGAGGAGGTGATACGAAACCTTCCTTTAAGAAATCCGCTCATCTGGTTAGCGAATTGACTTATTTTTTCACTATTTTCCCCTTTTTTAGACAAACGCTTTAAAATATTAAATTTTTAATATAAATATATTAAATTTAACAAATTACTAACGTATTTTAGAAACCTAAAAATCGAGTAACTAAAAATTTAAATTAAACCAAAAACTGAAGACTATGAGAAAATTTCTTCCGTTTGTACTTTTCTTTGCTTGCTTGACAATGATTTCAAATTCATTGTTAGCCCAAGAAAAAACAATAACGGGTAAGGTTATTGGAGAAGATAATCGTCCACAAAGCGGCGTTTCTATCCAAGTAAAAGGAACAAAATTAGTGACTGTTACCAATCAATTAGGGATTTTTAAAATTAAAGCAGATCCTAAACAAACTTTAATTTTTACACAAGTAGGTTCTGTAAAACAAGAAATCCTTGTTGGTTCTAAAACTGAAATAAACGTTCAACTTGTTCCTTCACAAGAACAACTAGATGAAGTGGTTGTTGTTGCGATGGACATTAAACGTAATTCAAGAGAACTTGGCTATTCAACCCAAAATGTAACTGGTAAAGAAATTCAATCTACGCAAAGAGACAACTTTATTAACAGTTTACAAGGAAGGGTTGCAGGTATTACTGTGACACCAACAACCGGTGCAGCAGGTGCTTCCTCAGGTATTATTTTAAGAGGTTTTAATACGTTATCTGGAACCAATCAACCTTTATTTGTGGTTGATGGTATTATTTTGGATAACTCCACTTTAAATACAAACTCTCAAGGAGGTGCAGGTATTGGATTGGCTTCTGACTTACCCAACAGGAATAATGACTATACAAATCGTATGGCCGATTTAAACCCAAATGACATTGAAAATGTAACGGTTTTAAAAGGACCAGAGGCAACTTCCTTGTATGGTAGCCAAGCAAGTAATGGTGCTATTGTCATTACCACTAAAAAATCAAAATCAACGGGTGGTAAAATATTAGTTACCTACGATAATAATTTTAGAACGCAGGAAATAACCCGATTTGCTGAGGTTAACAATGACTATGGACCTGGTGCAAGCAATGGTATTCCAACACCTCCACCTACGGCTGGTCAATTTCAGTCCTTTGGTCCAGTATGGCCTTCAACAACCAAGTTATATGATAACCTTCATCATTTTTATAAAACAGGCATCTCGCAAACACATAATATTGGAGTAGAATTTGGTAAGAAAGAAATGGGTTTTAGGGTGTCTGGTCAATTCTTAGACAACCAAGGGGTTATACCAAACAACATGTTGCAGAAATATAATTTTAAAATTTCTAACAACACAAAGATTGGTAAATACATTACCATTACCCCATCCATAGCCTACACATATTCAGATAATGTGAAGCCTTTAAAAGGTAGTGCATCCACTGGTGGCTTTTTATTAAGCCTTTACCAATGGCCTGCCAATAATGATGTAACCAACTTTACAACATCTAATGGTGGAAAAACTACTTTGTTCAATGCAAATGTGAATTCTGATTATGATAACCCATTATGGAGCGCTTATAATAACTATAGTGGTGATAAAAACACGCGTTATGTAAGTACTTTAGGAATTGATATCACTCCTTTTTCATGGTTATCTTTAGCAGGCCGATTTGGATATGATACCTATAAGCAAGATGGTTATTTAATTACCCATCCTCAATCTTATGCATTGACTGCAGCAACGCGTGGTTCATTGGATAATTACTATAGAACTTACAAAGGCTATAACCATACGATTACAGCTACAGCAAAAAAGAATATTGGGAAATTCACTACCCGTTTAATGGTGGGTACCATGTGGATGGATAATGAAATGGAACAATATAGTGTAAAGGGTACACAATTAATTGACTCACTAAGTGGTGGCTCCATGTATAAAAATGGTCAAATTATCACAAAATTAAACCCAGCCGATAGCAATATATCCTTGCCAGGTTCTAGAGTGCGTTTATTAAGAAACTACTTTGGATTGCCTAACCTAAACATTCTAAGAGAGCTAGCTTATTTTAGTGAAGTTTCAGTTGGCTATAAAAATGTAGCTTTCCTTACCTATTCACACCGTTTTGAAACTGCATCTCCTTTGCCAGCTAAAAACAGAAATTATAATTTCCCTGGTGCAAGTTTAAGTTTAATTGTATCTGATATCTTCCCCGTTATTAAGAGAGGTGATATCATTAATTATTTTAAACTACGTGGCTCCATGGCGAATACGGCTAGGTTAAATGACCCTTATTCTAACCAAGCTGTATTTGTAAACAACCAAAATAGTTCCGTAATTCCAGGATTTACGTATGGTTTTACCAACGCAAATCCTGATTTAAGACCTGAGCGTCAACAAACATTTGAAGTGGGTGGCGAATTGAGGATGTTAAAAAATGCCATCACTGTTGAAGGTGCTTATTACAATACCTTATGTACCGATCAAATTAGCCAAGGTTACCGTGCAAGTTATGCTACTGGTTTTATCTTGAATACAACCAATGCCTCCTCTTTACGTAATGAGGGAATTGAATTAACTGTTGGCGTAACTCCTATTAATAAAAATAATTTTAATTGGAATGTAAACTTCAATTTCAACCATATGTGGAGTAAGGTTTTAACCCTGCCACAATCAATTGGTATTTTGAATGACTATTATAATTCCGATACCTACATTTCAAACGTGAGAGGAGGATTGATTAGGAATCATTCTACAGGAACCATTACTGGATCTACCTATACTAGAAACACCGCGGGAGAAATTCTAATTAATCCGGCAACAGGTATACCGTTGGTTACGACAGGTAACTTATTAATAGCAGACAGATCCCCTAACTTCACTTTAGGTATTAATAACTCATTTAGGTATAAAAATTTAAGTCTAAGCTTTTTATGGGATTGGAAAAGAGGTGGAGACATTTACAATGGTACCGAGCAAGCACTTACCACTTTGGGTAAAAGTGCTCGCACATCAAACAGAAATACACCTCTTATCGTGAAAGGCGTATTAAACGATGGATTCCAAAATACTACCAATCCAACCTTAAACTCAATTGTGATTAATCCTTATTTCCTAACTAGTTACTACACTTCCTTGCCAGATGAGGAATTTATTCAAAAAAATGTAAACTGGTTAAGACTAAGAGACGTGAGTGTAAATTATACCTTGCCGAAAAGCCTTATGAACCATATAAAATCAATTAAGGCTGTAAGCTTCTTCTTTACAGGTAACGATTTAGTATTAATAACCAATTACCATGGAGCGGATCCTGCAGTTAACTCAAATAATCCTGCCACAGGTGGTATTGGTGGTTATGGTCTTGATTTAGGTAGTGCTCCAACCCCAATTAGTTATAGCTTTGGAATGAGAGCAAATTTTTAAACACAAAAGAATAAACAATCGTTTTTATGAAAAATATAATTTATAAACCGCTTCTGTTTGTTGGATTGCTAAGCATCTTATTTACCACTTCTTGTAGTAAACAAATTGATGATGCTTATAAAAATCCAAATGCAGCCGTTGTTGAACCAATTGAATCAATTTTATCAGGTGTTATTGGAAGTTTTACTGCTTTTTACTCCTCTGCAGGAACAGGCTATGGAGTGCAAGCTGACGCTATTTTATTAGGAAGGTATATTCAATACTGGGGTACTACCACCAATGGCGAAAACTATGGCCAAATGGGTGGTACAGTAAATAGTGATAATACAGGATCCGTTTGGGCTGCTGTTTACTATGGTCAAGGCCAAAACGTAAATAAAATAATCCAATGGGGAACAGAACAACAAAAATGGGATTATGTAGGGGCCGCATGGGCAATTAGGGCTTGGGGATGGCTTGAATTAACCAATGAATATAGTGATGCTCCTTTGAAAGAGGCTTTTAACACCAACCTTGTACAATTTCATTATGATACACAACCTGAATTTTATGACAGTTGTAGAGCCGTTTGTTATAGAGCACTTAGTTTTTTAAATAGAACCGACGGTAAAGTAAGTAAGGATAATTTAGCGATTGGTGATGCTTACTTTTTTAACGGAGATGTAGACAAATGGAAAAAGTTCGTATATGGAATTTTAGCAAGATCCTATATTGACTTGAGCAATAAGCAAATTTTCTTAACCAATGGATATGCTGATTCTGCCATCAAATATGCGACTTTATCAATGGCTACAAATGCAGACAATGCAGCTGTAAGGGTTGCGGGTGGACTTACTTCTGCTGTAAACAACTATTTCGGCCCTTTTAGAGGAAACATTGGTACGATCAGACAATCGGCGTATATCGCTGATTTAATGTCTGGAAACAATGCTGACGCATTCAATGGGGTGGCTGATCCAAGAAGATGGTACATGTTAAGAGAAAACAACAATAAAACATTTAAAGGTTTCACCGTTTGGGCAGGAACTACTGGTGTTGCCGCAGCCGATTATCCACAAAATTTCTGGGGCAATCCAACAGCAAGTTCAACTGCTGCACCTACTGTAGATAGTAGTAGATATTTATACCAAAATACAAGCCCTTGGCCTTTGATGACCGCTTCTGAAATGCAATTTATCATTGCCGAAGCAGCTTTAAGAAAAGGAAATACTTCTTTGGCTTTAACTGCTTATACAAAGGCTATTGACTTGAATTTTGATATGATTACCACTACCTACCCTCAAAACGTAGCAGTACCAAATCAAATTACACCAGCGGTGAAAACAGCTTATATGTCAAACACAGCGGTAATTCCAAGCAATCCTGCTGCTTTAACACTTACTCAAATCATGTTACAAAAATACATTGCATTGTATGGTTGGGGCGTGCATCAAACTTGGATTGACATGAGAAAGTTCCATTATACTGATTTGGATCCAGCAACAGGAAAACAAGTATATGCTAATTTCACACCACCCTCTGGAGCAAATTTAATTTCAACCAACAATGGTAAATTGGTATATCGTTGTAGACCAAGGTACAACTCTGAGTATTTATACAATGTGCCAGAATTAACAAGAATTGGCGCTTACCAAAACTTAGATTACAATACCTATGAAATGTGGTTCTCTCAGAAATAAATAACCTATTAAAATAAGCAAAATGAAAAAAAATATATTCTTAGTTTTAATATTGGCTAGCATGGGGGGATTGTTATGGTCTTGTGCAAAACAAACAACCACCCCAACCGAGTATGTTGCTACAACCAATTCAGTAGGCAACAGTGCATTTATTAAAATTATCCATTTTTCGCCCGCCTTTAGATTGGCGACCAACAACAGTGATAGTGTTAACTTTTTCCTTAATGGAAAAAAGTTGAATGGCAGTTTCTTAACCTTTGGTTCTATGTTCCCATCCACTACCAATTTATATGCAGCAGTACCTGCAGGGGTTAATAGCATTAGAATTGCGACAAATGGTATATTGGTTCCAGACTCCATTACTGTAACAACTTTAAATAAAATTTTGGAACCAGGGAAGTACTATTCTTTACTAATGACTGATTCCATTTTGAATGCTAGTAGTAGCAAACAAATTTTTACACAAGATAATTTTGTGTTGTCTGATACCAATACCTTCACTATGCGATTTATTCATGCTATCTTGAATGATACAGCTGGTAAGAATGTTGATATTTATTCTACCCGTAGGGCTGCTAATATTTTTTCAAATATCAGCCCAGGTACAGTTACAGACTTTACAACACAACCTTATAACTTTGTAACAGACACAATCATCGTAAGACGTGCAGGTGGTTCCTTTGAATTAGGAAGATTAACAACCGCATCCAATCCTTTGGCTAGACAAAGAGCTTATACTTTAGTGTATAAAGGTACACCAGGTACCACTACAGCCCCTAAAGGAAGAGCCTTAATCACATATGCCAATCAATAAGGTATTATTTATTTAAAAAAGGGCTGATTCAATATTGAATCAGCCCTTTTTTATTCATTTTTTACTCCTTTTTTCTGAATGCATACAAGTTAATTTCCAGAATCAACCAAATGTAATAAATTTGAAATTCAATCAAGTAACCATGAAAAAAGCTGTTTTCCTTTTGATAGGTATTGTCAATTTTATTTTTGTGCATGCCCAATGGAAAGAGGTATCTAATACTTTTGGACTTAGCTCCAATAGCATTCAACTTTTTGAATGGCAAGGGAATTATCACGATAGTGCTTTTAAAGCTTTCTATGTAAAAATTAATACACTCGATAAGAAACGCGTAATCAATACAGATACCACTTTATACCGACGTTTCACACCCATACAATTTTATGAGCGGTTACAGGCCCCTACAGTGGTTGTAAATGCTTCTTTTTTTGAATTTAAAAACAACACGAATTTAAATGTTATTGTAAAGGATGGTAAAGTTGTTAGTTACAATATCAATAATTTTATCAATAAGGGCAAAGACACTTTTACGTATACCCACATTCTTCCTAGTGCTATTGGAATGACAAAAAAGAAATTCCCACACACAGCTAATAAACTCGATGTAGCTTATACGTATACCGATTCTTCCTTGCGTAAAGTGTATTACCAATCTACCCCGCTAACCCCCTTTAAAGATTCAGTGTATAGGTTACCATTGTCTCATCCAAAATTAAATGGACTTGCCAAATGGAATGTAGATTGGGCTGTGGGAGGAGGACCTGTATTGATACTTGATAGTACTATTAACATTAGCAATGAAAAAGAAAGAAAATTCAACGGCAAAGCAATTCTTGATCGACATCCGAGAACTGCCATGGGGTATACTAATAAAGGTGAATTGATTATACTCGCTATTCAAGGTAGGTTTAAGGGCATAGCTGTTGGTGCCACTTTAGAAGAAACCGCCTCTTTATTACTGGCATTAGGATGTGTAGAAGCATTAAATTTAGATGGTGGTGGAAGTAGCTGCTTACTAATTAATGGAAAAGAAACCATCAAGCCTTCGGATCCGACTGGGGAAAGACCAGTGCCTGCTGTTTTGTATGTAAAATAAGCTGTGAAATGCAAATTTCCTTGCCTACTTTGATTATTTCAGCAGCTTTATGAAAATCAAAAACTGTGCAAACATCACTTGGAATTTGCACAAAAATTTCTGGCTTATATTTTTCAACCATTTGTGCTGTAATTCTATCCTGAGTTAGTTGATAAGAATAGGTTAGTAAGTCAGTAATGGAAATTTGAGTAGTCAACTTTGTCTTAGCTTGCTCTTCTTTATTTTCATCATTGATATGCAGCAAAGCTTTTAATTCCCTTATAAATATATTTTCAGTTATTGGCAATTTATTTTCATTGGGAATAATGGGAACCACCCCATTTAAATCTACAGCAATAATGATTGAATCTTCTTTTCTTTGCACACAGTTTAGTGGCAATGGGTTTAGCACACCGCCATCTACTAAAATCTGATTTTTTTCAATCACGGGTGTAAATATACCTGGAATGGCTATGGAGGCCCTAAGTGCTTTATATAAATTACCCGATTGAAAATAAACCTCTTTGTTGTTTGTTAAATCAGTTGCAACAGCAGTAAACGGAATTGAAAATAATTCAATGTTCGGCACATTTATAAACTGACTTAAAACGTGAAATATTTTTTCTCCTTTTATAAATCCTTGCTTATCAATTGTAAAATCTAATAAACTTAAAATTTTTGATTTTGACATGGTAAGCATCCAGTCTTTGTATTGTGCATGATAACCAGCTGCATACATCCCTCCTACCACTGCTCCCATTGAACAACCTGCTACACTTATTATTTCATAGCCATTTTCTAATAATGCATCAATAACCCCAATGTGCGCAAGTCCTCTAGCCCCTCCACTTCCTAAAACAAGATGTACTTTATTGACTTTCATTTGTAGGCTTAAGTTAACTCAAAATGGTAAAAAATACAATTATCAAATGATGCGCTTTTTATCAAGGTTTTTTGTTAGCGTTGATATGTATTTGTGATAGCCATGCCTCCTGTGTCCGTTAGGATAAACGTAAATTTATTATTGGCATCCCAACTGTATTTTACGTATCCATTTTTTGTTCCAATTTTATACGTGAGTAAATACCCATTTGTACCCACTGTTGCAAAATCTACTATTGAGGCGCCATTTAAAGGATTGGTTGCAGGACGAACAGGCTTTGTGAAAGCTTGTGGAATAATTTGATTTTCAGGAGCAGTTGTGCTTGGATCAATGGTTACTTTACCTTTCAAAGCACCAATAACATAGGGATAATCTGTAGTGCCATGGTAGTGATATAGCCCATTAGTACCCATATGACCATGGCATGTATCCAATGCAAACATACTTGTTCCTTCTGGTTCTTTGGTGCCATAAATGGCAAAACCATCAAGGGCAAAAGCAATAGGTTGCAACCCATTGGTTGTAGCCAAATGCAATGGTGCAGCATGGTAATGATAGTCATCCCCTTTACCACAATGTCCGCCCCAATTATCCAATTCTCCAATTTTATAGGAATCTTCTCCTCTGTTGTTTAAAGCATTAAAAATAGGGATCCCATTTACAGCAATTGCAACTGCACCCTTCATTAAATTTGTTTTTGTACTTAATGGAGTAGTTGCATAGACAGGTTGTAATGGAATGGACCAACTATTTGTGCCGTTGTATGGTTGAGGTATAGGTACCTGTTGTTGCCAATTGGTAATCCCTACCATCATATTGTGATTGGGTATGCCACTTGAGGTAATATAAAAATAGTTATCATCCCAATTGGTGCTGATTGATGGTTTAAATGCAGAAAAGGCAGCGTCAATAAAACTGGTGTTTGTTTTTGGAATCACACCCAAAGTAATTGGGGAAGTAGGAGTATTTGTACTTGATGTCGTAGAAATAGCAGTTTTACTACAAGCAATCATGATTAAAAATGAAAACAACAATACAAAAAAACCAACATGCATTTTTGAAATATAATATATTGACTTTTTTTTCAATGTAAGAATAATAAAAGAAAAAATAATTAAGAAAGAAATTAGGTAAAAGAGAATATTATTTTCAAAAATGGGTTCTACATGCACTGCATTTAAATGAGTGTATTGCTTAATTTTAAAATTGGCAAGTTGTTGGTCTTGACTGGTTAATTCAGCAATCAAAACAGACTGAAGTATGCCATTTTCTTGTTCTAGAAATATTTTATTATCTCTTGAAAAAGAAAAATTACCTCTTATCGTTTTTCCAGACTTTAATCTCCAAGTATTTAAAACAATGCCATCCCCTTTATGGTAATGCCCACCGGGATGTGCAATTACATAGGTGAATTGAAAAGATAAAAAAACCAATAGCAGATAAAATATTTTTTTCATTATTAAGGTCTTGAATAGGTTACAGACATTACAGCACTATCAACAATTTTATTTTTCATGCCAGCCAATAAAATATCCATGGTGACTTGGGTATTGGGCACCGTGAGAGTAGGTGCAGCATTTAATGCATACAAGGTTAATACATATACTTTTGCACCTGGTCCTTGAGAACAAGGAGGTGTATACGTCGGTTTACCATCAACAGTATTGATTCCAAATACTCCGATTGTTTTTGAATTGTCCGGAATTGACAATGTTGAAGATGGAATATTATACAAAACAATATATACATGCTTATCGCCAGTAGGCGGAATTGTATACATAGTAATCGCATAATTGGTGGTAGTACTTGGAGCATTTGACCATTGTAAACCGGGCGAAATTCCTAAACTATCACAGGTATACAATTTTGGGTATAACCCATTATTAACAAATCCATTGCCTGTAAACTTTAACTGATTTGCAATTGTTGCCGTATTTTTTGACAAACTAGTATCTACAATGCTGATGGTATCAATAGTTGATTTTTCACAACTTATCAAAACAAATAAAAGGAGAACGAACGCTAGATTATTTTTCATTTCAATTGATTTATACCGATTTATACCATTTAGACCCAATACTTCAAAAAAAGTTTAAGCAAAATTTAATAATGTATATAAATTTAAACTGCATCCTCCTTAAGTTTTACTTTCGTAAATATTTGAAGATGAGGAAGTGCTAAAACAGACAAACTGATAAACAAAAGGGTAAAAATGCCAGATGCATCTTTACTATTCAGTGTTAAGAAAGTAATGTAAATAAAACCAAACCAAGCCAATATTGAAAAAGGAGCTGCTTTAAGCATCAAAGTGCTCCAACCTTTAAAGTCATTGGAAATTGCAAACATCCTTCTTATTTTATCAAAGGATAATAAGGAATGCCAAAACCCAAAATAAAAGGCAAAACAAAGCCATAAAGGCATAAAAAATGCAAACAATAATAACATTAAGAGTTGTATTACTGTATAATACATATACTTGATGTTGGGAAAAAAGTATTTATTAAAAATCAATAAAATAAAATGAATAAAAAATAGGCCAAAAAGTGTAACTGGATAAATTTTATTCGCCATAGTTGTAAGTTGTTCCTCATTCAATAAGGATCTTTCCATTCTAACAAATATTTGAATGGCGAAATGAATGTTCTTTGAAAGCAAAAATAAAATCCACAATAAGCCAATCGCCGCATAAATTAATTTATGAATTCGTTTATCTGTATAACCTAACCAATCAATTTCTCCAAAATGAAATGCTGTAATGAGAATAAAAATAAGTAAAGCGGCGACGGGGAAAAAATACCAAACCAAGGAATAGCCTATGATATTGCCTAAGTATTTAAGTAAAAATATTTTTTGATTTTTATCAGACTTATGTAAGTGATTGTCGATGTATAAATCCAAAGCGCCATGAGGTACACCAAAAAAAATGAGTACAAATATCAAGAATGATATTTGAGTACGATCATTTATCACAAAAATTGAATGTAAGATCAATAAAAAAAATGCAAATAATATTAAGTATAAACGGAGTTTTATTTGCATGTAGGGAATTTTAAAAAGGGGAAAAATAGTAACCTATTTTTCCCCTTTTAATATAAAAGATAATTAAGCAGCTTTTCTACTTAAGCTATAGATAACCAATCCAAATCCAATTTTATTGATAGCATCTCCAATATTGTAAATAACATTCATGTCAATTCCGATATTTTTGAAGCTAGCATACCATTGTCCGTCAGCAGTTCCAATTAAATATCCAAGTGGATAAATTGCCCAACCAACTAAAACAAACCAACCAAGTGCAGCATTTGCTGAAGCTACCGCTGTACCAGCACCAGTTGCTAATTTTTTTACATCTCCTAACCATACTTCATATACGATGTAGAAGTAGGCAATTGCACTAATTGTACCCCATAAAGTTGCTTGTGCAGGAGCAACAGCCTCTCCCCAATAACCAGTTACAAGCATTACAACAGAAGCTAAAATCATTTTCCATAATAAACTTGATTTGCCACCTGCTTTCTTAGTGATTAAATAAAATTCTACACACATTAAAGGCACAGTTAATAACCAGTCTACGTAACGGAAAAAAGTTGGACTATCATGCGTTTCTAAATAATAACCACGCATGTAGTAATAGTGAACAGCAGCAATGAATGTAATTAAACCAGAAACAAGTACAGAAGTTCTCCACTCTTTACTTGTATTGTTTAATTCTAAAAAGAAAAATACTGCAGCAGCCATCATTGCCATTGTGCCAATGAAAAATGTGAAGGACACATAATCCGTTTTAGCAATTTGCATTGATGCATCAAGAAGAAATAAATGATCCATATTTTAGGGTTTTGGTGAAAAAATTAATACACAACATACCCTTTGATTTAATACTTTTTGAAAATTATATACTTCAGAAAGGAATTAAAGCAAGGCAATCGTATCGTTATAACAACTTTAAGATAATAAAGTTTACAAATAAAAAAAAATTTTTTATTCTTTATCGATGTTTAAACAATGAGAAGCGAGCTAAATTTAGGAATGTAAGGAGTATTAAAACAAATAGCAACTATGCACAAGCAAATTTGAACCAACCTTCAAATAATTTTTCACCAGTCAAATTAAATTCAATTTCAGTTTTAATTTGATTGTCAACTTTTTTTATGAGTCGAACAGTTTGCCCTTTTAACAATTGTTGATTATTGATAAATACACTAAAACTGTTTTCGTTTAATTCTTGTAAAAAAAATTCTTTGCTCCATTTTGAACCCGTAAATTCTTTGATCCAAGGCCTTCCGTCTTCGTCCTTATATCTAATTTGTCCAAAAGTTTCAAAACTAATTTCTACCACAAACTCAACTTTTATCAATGGCATTGATGCTAAAGATTTTTTAATGGATGCTGTTTTAAATAAGTGATTGGCAAAAATATTTTTAGAGGTCATAAAAAACTATATTGTTAGTATTGACAATACAAAATTATAAATTGAATATTTTCCACATATTAATTTTATACTAATAAATTGTTAACCGTCTTTTATGAAAGATTTAATTTCTTTCCTAAATTTTTCATATACTATTTTTTTTATATAAATATATTGCCAAGTATTTTGTGAGAATTCCTAATATAAAATAATTGTAACCCGAATTTTTAACTATGTTGTTCATTTTATACATAATGATTAAACAAAATGAATATTAAAATTGTTATATAAAAAATTTAATTATGAAAGATTGGGAAACTTACACAAACGAATAAGAATTTGAATAAGGATTGTTATTTAATATTCAATGAGTTATAATTTGTTATATTTAATTTTGGATACATTTATGGCAACATGTTATTATAAATTTGTCTTATAATCATGCACAACGCCTCACATTCAAATTGAGGTCGTTTTCAATAAAAATCAAAAAACATGAAGCATCTTTTTCAAAAACTTATTTTATCAGGTGTTACCTTCTTTATTTTAGGTTTTATGCTTACAGCAAAGGCTCAATTATCCTTATTTAGCTATGAAAAATATTTAAATGCCAAGGGGGAAACCCTATCATATAGACAATTATTTGCAGCATCTCATTTGGACACCATACACAAAATTCCATTGGTCATATTTCTGCATGGGTCTGGTGAAAGAGGTAATGATAATGAAGCACAATTAAAATGGGGTATTAAAAATTTTGCGACAGATGACCACATTAAATTTCACCCTTCATTACTAATTGTACCCCAATGTCCTGAAAACTTATCTTGGTCAAATTTTACGACCAACTATAATGGTAATTTTCAAATAGCACAAAATGCCTCCAAACCTATGGAACTTTTGATTGCCCTCATCCATCAAATTATAGCAAAATATCCTATCGACACGAATAGAATTTATATAACTGGTTTATCAATGGGAGGCTTTGGTACTATTGATGCAATTGAGCGATATCCTTCTTTGTTTGCTGCAGCCGTACCTGTATGCGGAGGAGGAGACATATCATTGGTGGAAAAAATAAAACATATTCCAATTTGGATTTTTCATGGTGCCGAGGATGCGACCGTTAACCCTTCCAATTCCCTCAAAATGGTGGAAGCACTTTCAAATGTTGGCGGACACCCAGGATTAACACTCTATCCCGAAGTTGGTCATTTCTCATGGATACAAGCCTATAGTGATCCATTGATGATAGAATGGTTATACCGACAACACAAATAAATATTTAAAAATTAATAGTTTAATTCATGTTTTTGCACTAACATATGTTAGTTTTGTAATATGGATAAAATAAGAATTTTAACGGCAACAAGTTTATTTGATGGGCATGATGCTAGCATCAATATTATGCGTCGTATGATGCAGGAAAGAGGTGTAGAAATTATACATCTTGGACACAATCGTTCTGCATACGAAATTGTTGAGGCTGCTATTGAGGAGGATGTTCAAGGGATTGCCATTACTTCTTATCAAGGAGGGCATATTGAATTTTTTAGTTTTGTAAAAAAACTATTAAACGATGCAGGTTATGGCCATATTAAAATTGTAGGAGGTGGTGGAGGTACAATTTTACCCCATGAAGCTGCATTCATTCAAAAAAAAGGGATTTCAAAAATATACCTTCCAGAAGACGGATTAAGATTGGGTTTAGATGGTATGATTGATGAAGTTGTAAAAATATGTTCTTTTGAATACAATACTTCCATCAAAATACCACCAGCATCTAAAATAAATAAAAAAATAGATTCACGCGCATTAAGCAGGTCCATTACATTGTTGCAAAACGGGAAACTCAACAAAAAAGTTACAAATAATTTTAAAAATATTCCTGTAATTGGATTAACTGGAACAGGAGGTGCCGGGAAATCGAGTGTTTGTGATAGAATCGTTCAATATTTTTTATATACCAACCCTGACAAAACGATTGCAGTCATTTCAGTGGATCCTAGTAATAAAAAAACAGGGGGTGCTTTATTAGGAGACCGCATAAGAATGAATGCAATACATCATCCAAATGTTTTCATGCGTTCATTAGCAACTAGAAATGATGACAAATCTTTGGCAGCAAAAATGGATGGTGTTATTGAACTTTGTAAGGAAGTAGGTTTTGATTGCATACTTGTTGAAACCGCTGGTGTAGGTCAAAATGATGCTGGCATTGTTGACTATGTTAGTATCCCAATGTATGTGATGACTCCTGAATTTGGTGCTGCAACACAACTAGAAAAAATTAACATGATTGATTACGCATCTATCATTGTAGTGAATAAGTTTGAACGTACGGGCGGATTAGATGCGGTTAGAGATGTACGAAAACAATATAAAAGATCAAGACATTTATGGAATGACCACTCATCAGATTTACCCATTTTTGGTACCATTGCTTCGCATTACAATGACCCTGGGATACAGAAAATGTTTAACACTTTAATGAATTGTATCAATGAAAAACATGATTCAAATTTTAATACAATTCCTTGGGAAATTCAATACGATGAAAGCAAGATAGTGACTCCTTTAATACCCAATAAGCAGAAACAATATTTAGGAGAAATTTCAGATTTAATACAAAAAAATAAAAATTGGATAAAGACACAAAAAAAGTTAGCATCAAAGTGGTATGCTTATACAAAAGTGTTAGCTGATTACCCTTTAGCCAACAAAAATGAACTTGAAACAGTTTGCAATGAAATTGAAAATAAAATTGATCCACAAGTATTAGCCCAATTAAAAGATTGGCCAAATATTGTTTCAAAATATGCACAACCTTATTTAGAATATGAAGTAAGGGGTAAAAAGTTAAAAAATAAACTTGTTTTTGAGACACCTTCTGGTTTACATTTACAACGAGTATACCTGCCAAAATATAGTGATTTGGGAGATATAGCAGATTGGCTTTTAAAAGAAAATGTACCAGGAAAATTCCCTTATACAGCCGGTGTTTTTGAATTAAAGCGTGAAAATGAAGATGCTACTAGGATGTTTGCTGGTGAAGGTTGCCCTGAAAGAACAAACCTAAGATTTCACTATTTGTCAAAAGGGCAAAACGCTATACGTTTATCTACAGCTTTTGACAGCGTTACTTTATATGGAAATGACCCTGCAAAAAGATTAGATATTTTTGGAAAAATTGGTAATGCGGGCGTTAATATTGCTACAATCGATGACGCAAAAAAATTATATGCAGGAATTGATTTAAATGCACAAAACACTTCGGTTAGTATGACAATTAATGGTCCAGCGCCAATGTTGTTGGCTATGTTTTTTAATACCGCCATTGATCAAGCTTGTGAAAAATATATTACTGAAAATAATTTATGGCCTAGCATTCACCAAAAAATAAAAACAATTTTTGGAAAACACCCTATACCAACCTATGCTCCCATTGATACAAAAGCACTTCCATCGGATTGGCATGCTGGTTTAGGATTAGCCTTACTAGGCATAAGTGGTGATGAGGTTTTAGATAAACAGGTTTACCAAACAATTAAAAATAAAGTTTTACAAAATATAAGAGGTACACTTCAAGCTGACATTTTAAAGGAAGATCAAGCACAAAATACATGTATATTTTCAACAGAATTTGCTTTAAAAATGATGGGAGACGTTCAAGCTTATTTTGCCAACAACAAAGTTCAAAATTTTTACAGCATTTCCATTTCTGGATATCATATTGCCGAAGCTGGTGCCAATCCAATTACTCAATTAGCTTTTACCTTGGCAAATGGCTTTACCTATGTGGAATATTTTTTAAGTAGAGGTATTGCCGTTGATCATTTTGTCCATAATTTAAGTTTCTTTTTTAGCAATGGAATGGACCCTGAATACGCTGTAATTGGTCGGGTTGCTCGAAGAATTTGGGCTAATGTTATCAAATATAAATACAATGGAAATGATCGAGCCCAAAAACTAAAATACCACATACAAACTAGTGGAAGAAGCTTACATGCTCAAGAAATTGATTTTAATGACATAAGAACTACTTTACAAGCACTTTATGCCATTTATGATCAATGTAATAGTTTACATACCAATGCATATGACGAAGCCATAACGACTCCAACGGAAGAAAGTGTAAGAAGGGCGATAGCCATTCAACTTATTATCAACAAAGAATTAGGTACCACTAAAGTAGAAAACTTCCAACAAGGCAGTTTTTTAATAACTGAATTAACTGATTTAGTAGAGGAAGCTGTTATGCATGAATTTGAAAAAATAAATGCAAGGGGTGGGGTTTTAGGTGCCATGGAAAGTATGTATCAGCGTTCTAAAATTCAGGAAGAAAGCATGATTTATGAGACCAAGAAACATGAGGGCATCATTCCAATTGTTGGCGTAAATACATTTATAAATGAAAATGCAACCAATGTAGCCGATAATAGTAAAATTTTTAGATCCACTAAAGCCGAAAAGGAGCAACAAATTAAAAATTTGGCTGCTTTTAAAACTAGACACAAACAAAAGGCAACGCAATATTTGCATGAATTAAAAGAAGCAGCCATTCAACATAAAAATATTTTTGAAATCTTAATGGAGTCAGTAAAATATTGTAGTTTAGGAGATCTCTCCAACGCACTATATGAAGTGGGTGGAAAATACACCAGAAATTTATAAAAATGAATCAAGAAAATTTTATTGCGAACAATGTTGTCGCTGGCTGGCACAATCAAGTAAAAGCTTGTCATAAATTATTGTCTGAATTATCGGATGATCAACTTATGAAAGAAATTGTTCCTGGCAAAAACAGAGGTATTTATCTAGTAGGGCATTTAGCTGCGGTCCATGATCGTATGATTCCTTTGCTTGGTTTGGGAGATCATTTATTTCCTGCTATCCATTTAATATTTTTACAAAGTCCAGATAAAGCAGTAGAGAACCTTCCATCAATTGATGAATTAAAAAATCAACTTGATCAAGTGAATGAAAAATTAAATGCTCATTTTGCAACGATGAATGCAGCACAATGGTTGGAAAAACACAATTCCGTATCAGCCGAAGATTTTGTGAAAGAACCCCATAGAAATAAATTAAGTGTTTTAATTAGTAGAACCAATCATTTAGCAAATCACATTGGACAGTTATTATTACTTAGGTAGAACCATGTAATATGCACCAACTAAAAGCCGGCATTTTTATCGAAAGTACATCTGCATTGGTGGGCAGTTTTTTCGAGGGCACAACCATCCTTCTTGTCAAACATGACCAAAATGGAAGTTTAGGTTTTGTAACCAACAAAGACTTTGGAAAATCGATTAATGAACTCATTGAATTTAATCATGCTAAACCATTCCCACTCATGGATGGCGGACCAGTTGATAGAGAACATCTTTTTGTATTGCATCAACGACCTGATATAATTGAAGGAGGCGAACAAGTTTCCGAAAGTTTATATTTAGGTGGTAATATGGAGCAAGTAATTGAAGCTATTAATACCAAGAAGGTCAATCAAAAAGACATTCAACTCTTTATCTGTTATTGTGGTTGGGATGAAGGAGAATTGGCAGCAGAAGTAAAAGAAGGAAGCTGGACACTCGTATGTGAATAGCTAATTGAGGGTGCGTAAAATTTTCAGTAATACAATATTGGCATGCTAGATATTAGGCAATGAAAATGATGCTTTGTTTATTTTTCCTTTTTCATTTTTCAAGTATGCAATAAAATGTTGTGCTATTGGACTAATTTTTTTTTCTGTTAACCAAACCAATCGCCATTTAGTTGAAATGGGTAAACCCTTTGTTTCTATTATCTTTAATTTTCCGGAAATAAGCTCATTCTTAATACCAATAACGGGCATAATTGAAATACCTATACCTGCTAATACTGCTTGTTTTACTGCTTCATTTGAAGTAAGCTCTATTTTCTTTTTTGTTAGAAACTTATTTTTGTAAATAAACTTTTCCATCATTTGTCTTGTACCTGATCCTTGTTCTCTATAAATAAATGGCTTTGTACCTAATGATTTTTTATCTTTTGCAATCGCTTCTGTAATTTCTTTATTCCCTACCAAAAACAATTGATTGTCCATTAATTCAAGTTCGTTTACTTTTAAATGTTCAGGTAATATTGAAACGAGCGCAAAATCAATTTCATTTTTTTCTAAGCTAACGATTACTTTTGATTTGTTAGTAACATCCATTTCTAAGTCAACATTCGGATATTTATTTAAAAAGTTAGCTAAATAATAGGGCATAATATACTTTCCAGTTGAAACTATCGAAATCTTTAATTTACCTGCATAGTTATTATTGTACCCTAAACTTTTGTACTTAATAATTTCAAGCTCATTTAAAATATTTTCACAAGCAGTTGCAATTTCTTTACCAAAATCTGTTACATATAGTTTTTTATTGACCACTTCTGTTAAAGGAAACTGGAAATCTTTTTGAAAATTCTTTAATTGTATGGATACAGCTGGTTGTGTTAAATGCAGCTCTTTTGCAGCTTTTGTAATGCTTCCAAATTCAACCACTTTTAAAAATATTTTTAATTGACTTATGGTATAATTCATAAAATTTATTTATGACAAATATAATAAACTTAAATATTATTTATAAACAAAAAGGACTCAAATTTGTAAAACAAATTAAAAACTATTAGGTGAAAACACGACAACCATTGAATATTAATAATTTACTTTATGAAAGAAGAATTTGAAATCAAATTAATAAACGGCGTTTTTGACAATACAGATACGACAGAAATTATACTTTCAATGTTGAATAAAAAAATTGAATACCATGAATTAATTCATTTTAGCAAGCTTATTAAGTATAATGAAAAAGATCTTCAACTTGAAAATAGAATTGAAGCACTAAAAAAAGCAAGACAATCTTTTATAGAATTTCTTTCTTTAAACAAGGACAGTGTTTTTAAAATTCAGTCAGACATTAAAATTGATGTACTATAATTAAAAAAAATGTTTGAAAGTAGAATATTACTCATTGAAACGGTACGAAGTAAGTGCTTAATAGCCATGGAAAAATATGGTTATGATTTAGGCCTTGCTAACGAAAGCTCTTTTGGCCCTCACCCTACCCTTTATTTTGTACCAGCTGATGAAGAAATTATGATTTTTATTGATAAAAAATTAAAACTAGAAATTACTGTAAAGAAACTAACTACCAATACAAACTATTGTGGAAAAAGCATTGTAAGTACCAAAGAATTGAAATATATTATCGTAAAAATAAAACGAACCAGTAAAACCATAATGATAAAATATGAATTATAATTTAATTATTGACAACCTAACCAACCCTGCATTGTTATTTTTTATACTTGGCATTGTTGCTGTTTATTTAAAAAGTGATTTAGAAATTCCCGCCAATTCATCAAAATTTATCTCATTGTACCTACTGTTTGCAATAGGTTTTAAAGGTGGCCAAGAATTATCACACGAAGTTTTTACGATAGAAATTGGATGGTCAATGTTATTTGGTATTTCAATATCAACTTTTATCCCCCTTTATACTTTCTTTATCTTAAAAAGAAAATTTAATGTTTTTGATGCAGGGGCAATTGCTGCAGCTTATGGATCGGTAAGTGCTGTAACTTTTGTGACTGCAGTTTCTTTCTTAGAATCACAACAGCTTTCACTTCATGGACATATGGTGGCCATAATGGCCTTGATGGAATCACCTGCCATAATTATGGGTCTTATCCTAATTTCGATGTTTAATAAAGACGAATCAAATAAAATACAAAAAAAGAGTGTAGTAACGCATTCATTTACCAATGGAAGTGTTTTACTCATTCTGGGCAGTTTGGTTATTGGTTATTTAGCCAATGCAAAACAAGCAGAGGGAATAAAACCGTTTACAAATGACATATTTAAAGGCTTTCTAGCCATCTTCCTGCTAGATATAGGAATTACAAGTGGCAGAAAATTAAAATCCTTCTTTTCCTTTGGATGGTTCCCTATCATTTTTGCCATTTTAATCCCTCTTATTAATGGTTGTGTCATTGCAATTTTAAGTTCTTTCATAACACATGACATCACTAACCGTTTTATGTTTGCAATATTGGCGGCAAGCGCCTCTTATATTGCAGTTCCTGCGGCTATGCAAATCTCAGTTCCTAAAGCAAACCCTGGGCTTTTCCTCCCAATGGCCTTAGCCATAACCTTTCCAATCAACATAACAATTGGTATGCCAATTTATCTTTTGGTTGTTCAAAATACTTGATAGATGTAGGGTCCTTTTATAGGAATGTCTTCAGCGATTAAGATGATTTTACCAAACAATCGCTCTTCCCCTTTTTCATAATTGGAGAATATTGGTAGTTATGCTTAAACAGAGTATCATTAGTATATTTTATACCATTCATATAAATTAGTTAATTACTGTAAATTATTAAGACATGATTGATTATATTTGAAATAATTAAAAATTGTGAAAAAAATAGTTTCATTCATATTATTAGTCACTTTCATGGTTACAACAGTAATCATGCCTTATGCAAACTATGAGGATGCAAAATCTTTAATTAGTTTATACAAAAACACATTAGCTAGTGATCAGGATATGAATTTTGCTGAATTTGTGGGTGAAAAGTTAATAGCATCCGGAATAAAGTTTGACGAGGAGGAAGAAACACCAATACAAAACAAGAATGTACCTGTTAGTCAAAACTTGATTATTCAAATTCAGTCAGGTGTAATTTTCCATGAAAAGGAACCTTTAATTGAATTTTTAACATACAATTTACCTAAGAATATCTTTTCATTGAAAAATGAAAAAACAACAAAAGATAATTTTCAATTAGGTATTTTACGTCCTCCAATCTGTTAATTCAAACAGAAAATTCTAATCCTAGTTACTATTTCAATTTTTTAATCATCATTGCATGACTAACAATGCATTGGCAATATAGTCATGTATAAGCTCAATTATTATGAAAAAATATTTAATATTCAGTCTATTAATTTTATCACAAAATGCATTATTTGCTCAAAATGTGAAGGTAACAAACGAAGCACTTCAATCATTTAAAAATAAATTCCCTCAAGCCACAGAAGCCAAATGGGATAAGGAAGGAAAAGATGAGTATGAAGTTAGCTTTATCTTAAATGGAAGTAAGGGTTCTGCTAATTTTACAACCAAAGGGGTTTGGATTGAATCCGAAACTACAGTTTTAGAAAAAGATTTAGCGTCAAGTTTGCTTGATAATTTTAGAAAAAGTAAGAAAGGAGCAGTCATTACCAATATTTTTAAAGTTGTTCGAGCAGACAATAAAAGTTACTATGAGATAGAATGCACCTACAATAAACATAAGAAAGAATTTAAGGTGAATTTATCGGGTAAATTAATTTAAAATCACAAAACCAAGCTAATGAATAGCAACCATTTCATTAGCTTGGTTAAAAAAGAAAAAATGATTAAATATATTATTACTTCATTACTTGTATTATTAATAATAAATGAAAGTAATGCACAAAAAACAAACCAAAATAAAGGAACTGGACAAATTAAAGGGGTTGTTATTGAATCAGACAATAAATCTCCATTAGAATATGTTTCTATCATTTTATTTAAAAAAGATAATAGCAAAGTACTAAACGGAACTTCAACTAATAAACAAGGTCAGTTCGTAATTAATGATCTTGATACAGGTGTATATCAATTAAAAATTGAGTTTATAGGTACAAAACCAATTTCTATTAATAACATATTGATAACCAAATTAAAAAATACAATTAGTACTGATACGATTGAAATAACTAAATCAAGTACTCAATTAAAAGAAGTAGTAGTGAAAAGTAGCACTCATTTAATTGAAAACAAGATTGATAAGATGGTTTTTAATGCAGAAAAAGACATTAGTAGTCAGGGTGGAGTTGCAACTGATTTACTTAAAAAAATTCCTATGATTTCAGTGGATATTGATGGCAATGTTCAATTATCAGGAACTTCTAGTATTAGGTTTTTAATTAACGGGAAACCTAGTATTGCTTATGGTTCTAATCTTAATGAAGTTTTACAATCAATCCCTGCAAGCGAAATCAAAACAGTTGAGGTGATAACTAATCCTGGAGCAAAATACGATGCTGAAGGTTTAGGTGGTATAATAAACATCGTTTTAAAGCAAAATAGAACGAAAGGGTACAATGGAAATATTAATACTAGTGTTGGTACGCTACTTGAAAATGGATCCATTAATGTAGCTGCTCGTAATAATAATTTCGGTGCAAGTCTATTTTTGTCCACAAACTCAAGACTTTTAGCAACGACTCCAATGTCAATGTATAGAAGTTCAGTTGACTCATTAAATAAAGTCTATAACTATATTCAACAAGATGGAAGTAGTGAAGTAAAAAGACAGGGCACTCATTCAGGATTGAACTTTGATTGGACTTATTTGAAAAAGAACTTTTTTACAGCTTCCTTTGGTTTAAATAATTTCGGAACGGATGCATCAGGAGCTAATAGTCAAATATTATCTACACAACCATTCGGGGGCTCAATTGTTCAAAAGTCAATTTTCCGTACTATAACTTCTAATTCATTTTCTGAAAATGGAAACTATAATTATAGCTTTGGTTATAAAAGAACTTTTGATAAAGAAGATAGGGAGTTTGAGATTTCATATGATGCAGGTTCATCTAAGTTTAATATTAATACCGCTTCTTTGCAGTATCTTATGCCAATAGAACTCTTCAATTTTGGAAGTGCCAATTTAAATAATACACAAGAAAAAGAAACTGAACTAAAAATTGATTACGCAGAACCCATTACTGAAAAGGTGAAATTAAATCTTGGAACTAAATTTGTTGGGCTAGGGATAAATAGTATTACAAATGTATTTTCCCAATCTAGTACACAAGCCTTAAAACAAAATAATAGCCTGTCAAATACTTTAAATTATAATCAACATGTAATGGCTTTTTATTCAGAGATAGAATTTCCAATAGAAAAGATTGTAGATGTTAAAATTGGCGGACGATGGGAACAAACTAAACTTGAAGCTATATTCTCAAATTCAAATCAACCAGTTAACCCAAACTATTCCAATTTTGTTCCATCCATATTTTTCAAGCGAAATATAGGGGATGATAATAGTATTAAATTAAGCTATTCAAGAAGAATTAATCGTCCTGGTACAGAAGAACTGAACCCGTACATTAATACAACTGATCCAAAAAATATGACACAAGGTAACCCATATTTACTTCCTGAATTAGGTGAACTTATTGAGCTTACTTACAATCAAAAGGTAGATAACTTAGGTTCTTTTATGGTTGCTATTTTTCAAAGAAACTCTAATCAAGACATACAACCTTATGTAGTTTATTATCCAAGTTTGAAAGTTGGAGATAGTTTATATTATAATGTCAATTTAAGTAAAAGTCAAAATATAGGACTAGAGAAAAATACTGGAGTGAATTTATTTGGTGACATAAAACTGTCAAATTCTTTGAGTATTAGATCTAATTTATCATATTACTATCGTAAAATTTATAACAGTATTGACCCCAATTATAATGCTACAAGCCAGAATTATAGGATTAATGTTAATTTGACTTATGAATTTTCTAAAAATTTAGTTAGTGAATTTTTTGGAAACTTTAATTCAGCTAGAAATGAGGTTCAGGGTAAATATCCAGCGAACACCTCTTACAGTTTAGCAGTTCGTAAAAAATTCTGGAACGGTAATGGAAGTCTTGGTGTTGTAACAAATAATCCATTCGCAGAATATGTAAAACAACAAACTTTAATTAGTGGGCCAAACTTTAATTCAAACACGATTAGATATGTTCCCTCAAGGTCATTCGGTATTAGCTTTAATTGGCGATTTGGAAAGTTAGCATTTAAAAAAGAAAATAAAGTAGAAAGTAATATTGATGAAAATGGAAATTAATTGATGCCATAGTATCGAATATTTTTAATGAGTTATAATTTACCAAAACTGAAATCAACCTCAATTATTTATTTGCAAGGGTAATTTCTGTCAGGTTTAGTTTAACTACACTTTCTAATTGGAATTCCTCCCCAAATTGAATTAGAAGGTACTACATCGCCTTTCATTACTAAGGAAAGTGAGTTAATAGTCGTATTAAAGCCAATCGTAGAATCGTATAAAATTATCGTACCAGCACCAACAGTAACATTTGCGCCAATAGTAACTGGACCCATTTTCATAACCCTATCTTCAAAAAGATGGGTTTGTGGACCTGAATCAAAATTTAAGTTTGCATAATCTCCAATCGTTACTAAATCAAATTCTGTAAAGTCAGTTGTTTGCAAATACACTTTTTTACCAATTTTGACACCAAGTAGTCTTAGAAAAAAAGGTAGAAAAACGGTGCCTTGTAAAAAATTCAAAAAATAAGCTACAGCAACACTTTCGTATAATGATGTAATTGCCTCAGTTAACCAAACTTGAATCGTCCACATGGGGAATTCAGCTTTTTTATACTTACCGACAATTAACCATTTTAATAAAAAAGTAATTAAGAATGCTGGTAATGCTACCATTAAAAAATAATAAAATGGGAAAAGTAATAACGCAATAACACTATTATTTTTAGTAATTAAATCATGCGCATATGCAATAAAGATGATACTTAAACATAGTATTAAGGATTGAGGAATTAAAATTCTAATGAACTCAATAGTACTTCTGGCTAAAATTCTTAATTTATTTGGTTTAAATGTGAGCCAGTCAGGATAATTTGCATTTATTTGTCTTTTAGGTAATTCAATCGCAGGAGATCCAAACCAATCTGTTTCAAGTTGGTCTAGTTTACTTTGAGAAGGCGCAATTGATAAAACGCCTATTAATTTATTGTTGCCTAAATTCAACCCTTGGGGAACTACAGCACTGTTCCCAATAAATATTTTATCCCCTATGATTGTCTTCATTAAAATTAACTCTTGATTTCGAACATCTGTTTCACCAATTACAGCAACATCCGCTATAAAGGATTCATTCCCAATTTCCAATAGATGATGTGAAACATTTGAAGCATTTGAAATTTCTGTGTTTTTGCCAACTTTTGCACCCAATAAACGATAAATTTTATTTATATAAACAGTTGCAAAAATTGGTTTTATTACTAATAATAATAATGAAAATAATTGATCACTAAACCATTTATTTATATAGGTGTTACTATAAATTGAATAGGTTCCTTCTTTGATTTTTCTATTAAATAATCTTGTTAAAAGGACTACTTCTAAAATAAATAAAACTATATAAATTAGAGAAAATATTGGTGTTGAAAATAAATAATAAAAAGAATACCAATCTGCATTTTCATCCAAATAATGCAACCCTATGATTGTTGGCATTAATGGGAGTACTATAATAATTGGCAGTAATAAGATTAAAAAAAGAAACTTGTAATTATATAAATTATTAAATGAATTTTTATTAATAGATAACTTGCTTTGTTCTATTTCTTTATAATTAGCTGGACTACCTTCCCATATTTCTTGCTGACTAATAATTATACCGTTGCTTAACGCTGACAAATCTTTTAAGGTACCATTCTTTTTAATTATACATCCTCCATTTACGACTGAACTTGTACCAATATATCCATTGTCTTCAATAATTATTGACCTAAGCTTTAGTTGACCTTTCTCGACATAAGCGTTGTTTAAAATTACATTACCACTAATTGTCACATTTTCACCAATTTCAATTAAGTCCCCAACTCCAAACTCAAATTTATTTAGCTGCGCATTGGCTGAAACTTTACATCCAATAGACCTAAGGTAATAATTGTACAATGGTGAATTACTCAAGGTATCTGAGGGGGTAATTGAAACTAATGTTTTATAAAACCACCATTTAAAATATACATATCCCCATAATGGATAGTCTCCCGCTACAAACTTTCCAATAAAAATCTTCTTTATTAATATGATCATTAACAATATTAATATAGGTGTAATCATGAAGGATGTGATAGCACTTAGAATGGGATAAGCAAACCCATCTACTTCATTTGCTACAATATAATAACTTAAATAAGGTATAAATATTTGAGCGGCAACCAATCCAAAAATTATAAACAATCCCATTAGTTGAAATAAACCACACAAATAATAACTCAGATTATTAGGTTTTTCAAATTTTAGTGATTCAACATGCTCAGTATTATTACTTTTTTCCTTCCATAAATTAATAATTGACTCAATTTTTCTTTTTTGATAAATGTCTAAAATAGAAACATCATTGATGCCAATTTTATTTCTTGATTCAGAAACAAAAATTGCCGCAAGCATGGAATGCCCCCCTAAATCATCAAAAAAGTCAGCGTTTATATTTATTTCTTGACCTGGAAATAAATCAATCAACACTTCTAAAACTTTTTGAGTAATTGAATCAGTACTAAATTTTTCATCAATTTTTGATTTAATACTGTTACTTTGAAAATCAGGCAAATTTTTTCTATCTATTTTTCCACTAGCTAATCTTTTAAAATTATCAACTTTAATGAATTGGCTAGGCAACATATATACTGGAAGGATATCTAGAACTTTACTTTTCAAAATGGCTGTAATATCTTCACTTTGATTTGTCTGATAGAAGGCTACTAATTGATCTATGCCCAAAACTTGTTTTTTGATAACAACTGCATTTAATACATGATCAATAGAATTTATTACTGACTCTATTTCACCTAATTCAACTCTATAACCCCTAATTTTAACTTGATCATCTTTTCTACCTAAAACAACAACTTTACCTTCCTCATTTATAAAACCAAGATCACCAGTTAGGTAAATTTTATCTCCATACATCTGATCTAAGGAAATAGGCTTGTTAATAAATGATTTAGTTGTTAATGCTTGGTTTTTAAAATAGCCTTCGCTTACCCCAATTCCAGACACGACCAACTCTCCTATTACTCCCAATTCAACGGGAATATGTTGATCATCAATAATGGCTATAGAATAATTAGGCAAGGGCAAACCTACATTCACTAAATCATACAATTTAAGTTGGCCAATGGTAGCGGTAACAGTCGTTTCAGTAGGGCCATAAGAATTGAAAAACTGAATATTATCTTTTGCCCACTTCCTTATCACATTTTCATTACAAGCTTCCCCACCCGAGTTTATTAACCTCAATGAGGGAACATTGTTTTCTATAAATCCCAATAAGCTAGGTACTGCATGTAAGACTGTAATATTTTTATCTTTTATGAAATATTCTAATTTGTCGAATGATTTAGATATTATGTTATCTGCAATAATGAGTGTGGCTCCAACTAAAAAACTAATCCAAACTTCCTCAAACCACATATCAAAAGATATTGAGAATCCTTGATATACAATATCATGACAAGTAATATTCAGCATTTGATTTTCAGATTCTATAAAGTGAGCGATCTGATAATGCTTAATTGGGATTCCCTTTGGTTTTCCAGTACTACCTGATGTGAAAATAATGTGAGAAATACCATCAACATCTGAAAAATCAATTGGGCGATTACTTAATTCCTCATATTCATCCAAAGAAATAGAGGTGATTGAGTTATCAATTTTTAAATGTGAAACACAGAAAGCTGCATTTGCTTCCTTTAAAATAACTGCGACTCTCTCTATTGGCGTTTCAACATCAAATGGTATATAAGTAGCCCCAGCTTTAAGTATTCCTAAATGGACAATAAATAAGTCAAACCCTCTAGGTAGAAATAGCCCTATAACAGCCCCTTTTCCGATATGTAAATTATGTAATGTTCTAGCAAACGCATTACTTCTTTGATCTAATTCTAAATAAGTAATTACCTCATTCTTAAAAGACAAAGCAATACTATTTGGAAATTTTGCTACACTATTGTTGAAAATATGAATTAAACTCTTTTTTTGAAGAATTTGATGATTTTCAAGCCCTATGATTATACTGCTATTAGCACTCTGCATTAAAATTTGATAAAAAATGAAATGTTTGTATAAATTGTAGTCTTTAAAAACCTTTCTGAATAAGGAGTAGAATCAATTGTACTTATTTTACCTCCATTGTTTACTACTGAAATAGTATTTACAGCGTTCATTGGATTTACAAAAGTTGGCGTAAAGCTAAAACCGTATTTATTATTTTCAAAAGTAATTGGTGCAGTTAATTCAAAATCCATCATACGAAATCCAGGATTTACAACAGATGTAGATTTGATGTTTTGTAAAGTAGCAATTTGACTTTTGTTACCTCTTCTTTGTGAATTCTGGGTAACAGCGCCTTCATAAAATCCTAAGGTACTAAAATTCAAATCAGCAAATGGAGTAAAAGTCCATGTAAAATCTCCATTCTTCCATTTAATCTCTTTCTCTAATTCTAAATTCAAATAAATATCTGATTTACGACTAAATAACATATCCGCTTCCGTAGAAAGCTTAAAAATAGTAAAATCATAACTTGCACCAGCACCCAATGATCCAGAAATATCACTATTTACTGAAACTCTTTGATTTGAATTAAAATACTTGGTAGCATACAATCCACCTGAAAAATTATCTGTAAAGTCGTGCTCATAGGAGGCATTTAATTCCAAAAAATCAAATCGATGGTTTTTATTTTGAAGTGAATAATAAATATTTGCATCAAAACGTAAACCATTGCCATTTTTCAATTCTAGCGTAGTAACAGAATAGGGCATTTTTAAAGAGTCGCTTCTCCCATTAAATAAATAATTACTCAAATAACCTGAACTTACTATAAAATGAAAATTTTTTAAAGAATCATCCTTATTTGCTTCTTGAGCAAATAAGGATGACCCGAAAAAAAACATTGTGCAAAAAAGGAATATTTTTCTCATAAATAGTTTAACCAAATCTATACTGATTTCTCCTATTTTTAACTCTTCGTATTAAGGTTTTCATGAATTCACGGTCAAGTCTTAATACTTTATTTGCTTTATCATCAGACTTGAAAACATTTGTAAGTTTTTTGAAGTAGCTCTTTCTTAAATTGAATACATCTTCTTCAAATTTAATTTCATTGTTAGTTCTATTTGTTCTTAAATCTTTAAATGACTTTACGAATTCATTATATACAGGCCAAAAAGCTTCAGCTTCAATCGAAGTCATTGCTAGACTGTCAGTTAAATACTTAATTTTCAGATTTTGAACCATCTGTCTTTTATTAACATTTGAATATGTTTTAAAAGACCTAAATTTTGAATCCATTCTTCTTACATTACCCTGTTGAGCATTTGCAAAAGATGCGATGAATAGAAATGATAGAATTATTACATTTTTCATGGTATAAATGATTTTGAATAGTAAGATTGTTTTAATTTAAAAAGGTTTAATTGAATTAAATAAATATTATTAATCGATTATTGCCTCACTCAATAAAACCCAATCTTAGTAGGGATTTCAAGATTAAATGGTTAATTTCTCACGCTTAGGGTTATTTCAAATGCTCTTTAATAAACTCCTTACAATACAGTTTTATGATATCTCTTACTTTTGAAAATTCAAGCATAATTTCATTTTCAGTCCCTATACTTTTTGAAGGATCAGGAAAATTATGGTGAAATTTCTGAGCTTTACTTGGAAAATAAGGACATCTCTCTTTTGCATTATCACAAACAGTTATAACATAGTCAAAATCAGTTCCTTGATATTCCAAAACATTATTAGATGTATGAGTTGAAATGTCAATTCCATCTTCTTTCATAGTTGCAATTGCTTTCGGGTTTACCCCATGTGTTTCAACACCCGCGCTGTAAACTTCTACATTATCTCCTCCAAAATGTTGTAAATAACCATGTGCAATTTGACTACGGCAGGAATTACCTGTGCAAAGGACTAATATTTTCTTTTTCATAATTGGGAAATTAAACAACAGCATGAGCCTGGTTTACAAGCATTTTCTACTAAGGCTTTTCAGTATATAAGTAATATTAAAATACTAGTTGATCCACTTTTTAACTGATGGATTTCTGATTGACTTAAATATTTAATTAAAATATCATCAGGTATAATAATTGGTTTTCATTTTTAAATAGAGAAAAAAGCTAAATAAACTTAATTAAGCAGTAAATTTAATTCTTTTGATAAAGATAACTTAACTTTATGTTATGAAAAAGTTATTGACTTTTTTATTGTTACTTTCTTACACCTTATCAAGCATTGGCGCAACAATAAGTACACACTATTGCAATGGCAAAGTGATGAAATGTAAATGTGCTAAAACAAAAAAAAGTAATAAAATTGATCGTTGTTGTAAAAATACAAAAACCTTTATTAAGTCGAAGCTTGAACTAACTACATTAACTTCAACTGAGATAAAAAAACAAATATTAATTGATAGTACCTTATTTAAAGCATTTATTAATGTAAATTATTATTCATTAATAATCATAAAATCACAAACAAAATACGATTTTAATAGTTCAAGCAGTCCACCTATTTACAAGTTTATTTGTAGTTACAGAGTTTGATTTTATTTACTCCTTACTTGAGATCAACTTCTCTTTGCCAAGATTTGGCTTAGTGATTATTGTATATGTTTATTACTTTAATTGTTAATCAATTCATTTTATGAAAAACTTATTATTATTATTTTTGACTTTTTTTGTTACGGTTGTTTGTTTTGGACAAAATAGGTCAACCCTTAAAGTCGCAGGAAATTGTAGCATGTGTAAAAAAAATATTGAAACTGCAGCAAAAATTGCAGGTGCAATAAATGCGTATTGGGATAAAAACACCAAAGTATTGAAATTTACTTTTGATGAAACTAAAACTTCTCCGGAAAAGTTAGAACTTGCAATTGCAAATGCAGGTTATGACACTGAGCATCAAACTGCCACTAATGAAGCATATAGCAAATTAGATGAGTGTTGCCAATACAAAAAAAAGAAAAAATCTTGACTATCTATTTTTTAATTATTACTTATGCATTTAATGGGTAATATTTTAATACATATTATATGAAACTTAAACTATTTCTTGTTGCCTGTACTTTTATTATTGCAATTGGTAGCTATGCACAAATAAAATCAGCCGAAATAATAGCTAGTGGTTTAACTTGTTCAATGTGTTCTAAAGCTATTTTTAAAGCGCTTGGACAATTAGATTTTGTGGATACCATTAGTGTGAATATTAAAACTTCCGTATATCAATTAAGATTTAAAAATGATAAGTTGGCAAGTATTGAAAAAATTAGAGATGCAGTTTATGATGCTGGTTTCTCTATTGCTAAATTTTCTATCATTGCAAATTGGAAAGACCAAACGGCCATTAAAGACCTTGTATTTAATGATTGTGGCTATCAATTTAAATGGCAAATAAAGACTAATAAAACATTGTCAAATAATCAAAAAGTGTATATCACTAATAAAAATATACAACCAATTAATGGTGTATATTTTTTAAATTATTAACAATGATGATAAAATCATACAGATTAGTTGCCCTTTTCTTTTTTTCTTTTATAATCATAGCTAAAAATTCAAAGGCGCAAGAATTATTTGTTATAAGTGAACCTGCAAGTATCATGCCTACAAGGTCTGTAATGATAAAACAATCTTATCAGCAGTTGGGAGGTAAGATGAACAGTTCATTGTATAACACACAGTTGGAATTTAGTTTCAAGAAAAATTGGATGATGCACATTGGTACTAATTTTACAGCCTCAGAAATTTATCTACAAAATAGATTGTATTCTTTAGATGATATACACTCTCATACAAGACTAGCATTTTTCCTAAAAGCTATTAATTCCCCCTTTCAACCAAATACCGATGCTATTATGATAGACGGACAAGAGAAATTATGGAATGCTGGATTCATAGCTACTAGGTTAGATTATAAATGGGCAAGTTCATTTAGTGCTGGATGTTTGCATAGGTTAACAGCCAATTCAAAATATGCAAAAAACGGTATAGAATATATTTGGTCAAATGGTTGGTTATTATATCCAAAAAACTATATAAATTATAAACAAACTAATATTAATTTTTATGTTGAATGTATTGGACAGCAACTAATCAATGATAAGACCCATTACCTAGATATTGCTCCAGCTGTTCAATTCATTTTTAATAGTCAAGCCAAGTTTAATCTTGGCTATAAATGGCCAATAACTGATAATTCCAATCGATTGAATAACAAAAGCCTTTACATTAGTTTTGACTATCTATTCTTCAATGCTCTGCCAAAAAATTATAAATCGAAAAAAATTAATCATTAAAATATTTTGACAAAAACCATTTAATGAAATTAAACAAATAATTATTTACAAGAAAAGTGGGTAAGTAAAAAAGTAAGTCATTACAGCCTGTTTTTTAATGCCCAAGCAGTAGGCAATCTTTAACTAAGGCATTGTTTTAATATGCATAATTCTTTTAAATCTTTTCGTTAAAAAAAATTGTAACCTCACGCAATAAAACCCAATGATAGTAATGGTTTCAGAATAAATAGATGTTTTCCTCACACAACAAAGGACCCACGATTTAACGTAAGTCCTTGATTTTTATGTAGCCAGCATGGAACTACATGCTAACCAAATGTGGAGGGATTTGAGGGAATTCTACAAATTAATCAAAGTCTTAACTAAAATTCTAAAGTATAATAGGTAAAGTAATAGCTTTACAAATTATTTGTTTATGTAAGTCAATAGCTTTACTTTTACATATTATTAGTCAAGTTAAAGATTTACTTTATGAGAAACAATAAACTTCAATTCCAACAGCTAAATGAAAAATTGGCCCAATTAACAGTTTTACAGCATGTTATTATGCCACCTATTGGATGGATTAAAGCAATTCGTAATGGCATAGGAATGTCTATGGAACAATTAGGTAATAAACTCTCTATTACCAAGCAAGGGGTTATGGATATTGAGAAACGGGAAAAGGAAGGGGCTATCACAATTAAGTCAATGAAAGAAATTGCAAAGGCTATGGATATGCAATTTGTTTATGGGTTTGTGCCTAATGCAGGTAGTTTAGAACAAATGATAGAAACACGGGCTTTAGAAATTGACACAAAAATTGTAGAACGAACTTCCACTACGATGAAATTAGAAGATCAAGCAAATTCAAGAAAACGTATTGAAAATGCTATAAAAGAAAGATCATTAGAAATTATTAATAAAACACCTAAAATTTTATGGGACTAGATTTAATATACAATGATGGCCAAACTCCGCTTGATGAAGACGAGAAAGAAGGTCTTTTAATCCAGTCTATTGCTACAAGAGGCGAATTGGATGAATTTGAACAACAAAATATTGAAGATGCTATACAGTGGAGTTTAACTAGAAGATTCAAATCTGAAAAAATATTATCTGAATCTTTTATACTGGAGCTTCATAAAAGAATGTACAGAAACGTTTGGAGATGGGCAGGTGAATACCGAAAAACAAATAAAAATATTGGGGTTGACAAATTAGAAATACCGGTAGCATTAAGATCATTAATTAATGACGCTGCATATTGGTTTGGACATAATGTATATGAGCCAGCGGAATTTGCAATAAGATTCAAACACAGATTAGTTAGCATACATTGCTTCCCAAATGGTAACGGACGTCATAGTCGAATGATGGCTGATATTATTGTTGAAAAGATTTTCCAGCAACCTGTTTTCTCCTGGGGTAGTAGTACCCTACCTGATGAAAAAGACTCGCGTGAAAAATATCTGTTAGCTTTAAGGAAAGCCGATAAGGGCGACTTCGACTTACTATTGAAATTTGCAAAAGCCTAACATCAAAAAA
>Ga0114959_10000247_pt1 | contig 52156 bp, 60 predicted proteins | sample C_130625_EF_Meta_FD_87317 | JGI IMG/M metagenome (GOLD analysis project Ga0114959, IMG submission 87317) | Freshwater microbial communities from Lake Croche, Canada to study carbon cycling - C_130625_EF_MetaG | ecosystem: Environmental > Aquatic > Freshwater > Lake | place: Lake Croche, Canada...
AATGATTATTGCAATCGCCATTATGAAAACAGGCGACCGAATTGTTGAAGCTATCCGCGCAAGGAGCAAAGATGAATAAAGAATACACACCAGCAGAAGCAAAAGCGTGGCTTAACGGTTATGACTCAGGTAAGGCGGCAGCTGAAAAATGGCAAGTGCAAAGCCAATCAGACTATGAAGCAGGATTCATCGCAGGGGCAGCGAAGCAAATGGAAAGTAGTGTCGACAAAGCTGTGAATGCAATTTCAACGCCAAGCTATTTCATCCAGAGCAAAGACCAAAAAGAATGGGTAGGGCTGACTGATACAGAAAAACTTCATTTTGTTAAATTTCTTTCAGATCAACCTATTTGGAAAATAATCGAAACAGTGGAAGCTGAATTAAAGGAGAAAAACAATGGCTGAGATGTCTGACTTTCAAAAACAGTTTATGTCCAGGGGGACAAATGCCACGCTATTCACCCAAAAAGAGTTCGATGATGCTTTGGTACTCGCCAAGGCTGAAATCATGGCTATGGCCATAGAAGCGTCAAAAATGGCGGTGGTTATGGAACGAGAAGCCTGTGGTAAGCTGGCTGATGAACTTGGACCTGTGGAAGGTGTTGGTGATGCGATTCGTAACCGACTCCCCAAACCAATTCCTAATTGAGGTCACAAATGATTGCTGCTGAACTCTTTTTAATTGCGTCGGGTTTGCTAGTTGGTGCGGGTGTTGCTGTTCTTGCTGCTGGAATTGTGTTTTTTAAGTGGGCTGGCGGAACATTGGCGGATCTGATCCTTTGAAATGCCTTGAAAACGCTAATGTTTTTGTATGTTCCGCCAGTTCCGCCAGTGTTCCGCCAGTTACTTTTTAATTTTGCGATAAACGAGAGAGGGAGAAAGGACGGTTAGGAGGAGTTTACGACTCCTACCGCCTCCCGAAATCGATGTTCCGCCAGCTGTGCCTATCTCTTAGGGAGGTGGCGGAGTGGCGGAACATGGGGTAAGTGTTTGAATATAAAGGGATTATGTTCCGCCAGTGGGGTCAAAAAAATGGGATTGTGCTGGCGGAACATAATTTGTTTAAAAACAAGGACTTAGCGATTATGTTCCGCCAGTGGTTTTTTTGAATTTTTTGGGAAAAAAGATGAACTTTTTTGTTGCTTTTTTAATAAAGTTGAGCGATAATCACCTTATCAACTTTTTAAACTGTTTAAACCGGAGCAACCGAAATGACAAAAATCTATGTTACCGAAAAATTCGCCCCAACTCAGTTGAGCTACGCTGGTCGCCAAGAAGCTGGCTTCGAGCACGAAAAGAACGACTGCACCGTCCGTGCTTTGTCGTTCTTCCGCAACATCGATTACAAAACGGCACATTCGATGATGAAATGTATTGGGATGCGCAAGGACGGTCGCGGTGCTTACTTCCCTCACTATCGCTCGCTGTTCGAAGCTCGTGGTACTTGGATTCCGGTCGCTGGTTCAACTGGTCCAAAGACAGTGGGAAGTTTTTTGAAGAAGTTTCCCAAAGGTAAATATGCCGTTATCATCAAAGGTCATATGTTTACCGTTATTGATGGTGTTGTTCATGATTCTGGACTGAACAAGCTGACAGCTAGAGTCAAAGTTTATTGTTCAGCTTTCACAAATGAGGAGAACAAAGTGGAAAAGAAACAAGAAAAGAAAGTTCACGTGCAGCACAAGATCAAGATTGATGGAGTGTTTTATAATTCGGTTGCGGATGCATTCCGTCAACTTGAATTGCCAATGAGTCGTCATCAGCTTTTCCGCAAAAACTTGAAAGCTGCTGGTAAGCTGGAATTTGACGGCATCCTGTTTGAAATTGTGGAGGTGAAATGAATAGCCAAGTTTATTACACGACCAAGACAGGCATCCAAATTGGATGCAACTATCAACCCAAACCAAAGTGGGAAACTTTTCAAGACATGCTAGAGTTGCAAGATGCTCTGCTCAAATATGAAAATAAACCGAAATCGCCTGTTTTGAGGAAACTGCGCAACTTTTTTCCATTTGCTTTTGCATAATAATGCAGGCATAATTCCGCCGAATCATTTACGGAAGGCACTTGAGTTAAAAATGCCAGAGACTCGTAACCCAGACATCTCCGCAGTTGTTGAGACGCCAAAAGCGAGAAACAAAGGTGGTCGCAGGAAAGGCTCTGTCGCACTTAAAAAGGACGCCAGAGAGCGATTGCTGGGTCGCCTTGACATCATGACAGTGACGCCACTGGAAGTGATGTACTTGACGATGAAGGACTTTTGGGACAGGGATGAAAAGATTGCAGCTTGTGCGGTGGCACGAGACTTGGCACCTTACGTTCATCCGAAGCTGACAGCCATTCAGCAACAAATTGTAACATCAGAGCCGAAGGAAATCGCTGATGAACAAGTCTTTGACAAACTGCTTCACGCACTCGAAATAGGTGTGCGCATGCGCGAAAACGTCTCAACAGGAAAAACTAAATCAACTGTCGTCGCCCAACAAACATCATTGGTTGAGACGATAGAAGATGAACCTGACTGCTGAAGACATTCGCGTAGCCAAGAAACAGTTTGCTTACCTAAGCGACGACAAGCGTGCTGCATTTGAAGCACGTGTGGCTTGGCTTTCAACTGCCGCACCTCATCAACTTCCACCACAAGGTGATTGGTGGGGTGTTTGGTTGTTGCTTGCTGGTCGTGGCGCTGGCAAGACACGAGCTGCTGCTGAGTGGGTGTGGCACAATGCTTGGTCGCAGCCAAACACTCGCTGGCTCGTTTCTGCACCGACAAGTGGTGACGTGCGTGATGTTTGCTTTGAAGGTGATTCAGGCTTGATGTCTGTGTTGCCTGCAGGCATTGTTGAGGTGTACAAAAGCTCGCTGCATGAGATCGTCCTCAAGAACGGATCAATCATCAAGGGCATCCCCGCTAGCGAACCTGGACGTTTCCGTGGTCCGCAATTCCATGGTGGTTGGCTTGATGAGTTGGCTAGCTGGGAGTACCTTGACGATGCGTGGGACATGATTCAGTTCGGCATGCGTCTTGGTCAACACCCACAGCTCATTTGCACCACCACACCCAAGCCCAAGCCACTCATCATTGACCTAGTGAACAGGGATGGCGACGATGTCGCATATACCACTGCGTCAACGTACGACAACATCAAGAATTTAGCACCAACATTCCAAAAGCAGATTTTACAATATGAAGGCACAAAGCTAGGTCGCCAAGAAATCTACGCAGAGATCATCGACCCAGAAGAGTCAGGCATCGTCAAGCGGGACTGGTTCCGGCTCTGGCCAGCGGACAAACCACTGCCGCAATTTGAGTTCGTGGTTCAATCATACGATTGCGCAACTTCCGACAAGACAGCCAACGACCCGACCGCCTGCACTGTTTGGGGCATCTTCAAGCCCAACGACGACCGACCACTGTCGGTGATGCTGATTGATTGCTGGGAAGAGTATGTGCAGTACCCTGACTTGCGTGCCAGAGTGGTTGAGGAAGCCACATCCATTTATGGTGACGAGAATGAGTTTGGCAATGGCAAGAAGGTTGACCTTGTGCTGATTGAGGACAAGAGTGCGGGTATTTCGCTCATCCAAGATCTTCAGCGTGCTGGCTTGCCAGTGCGTGGGTACAATCCTGGCAATGCTGACAAGACGACTCGCCTCAACATCGTGGCACCCATCATTCAGCGCAAGCGTGTTTACATACCCGAGTCAGCCAAGCACGAAGGTCAGGCACGCGACTGGGCTGAGCCACTGATCAGCCAGCTGTGTTCATTCCCTGAGGTGCGTCACGACGACTTGGTGGATAGCACGACGCAAGCGTTGCGCATATTGCGCGACATCGGTTTCCTGAACATCGACCCAATCATCGATCCATACGATTCATACGTCGATGAGTCAAAGCCAAGAAGGGTGAACCCTTATGCCGCTTAAGATTCCGCCAGTTGGTGAACTGCTTAAAATACTTCAGTCTTCCAGTGCTGCGAGGACATCCAAACCGATCGCGCCACCTGTGGAAATTCAGCGTCGTGCTTTGCTAGGTTTACCAGAAGCCTCCGCAGTCGCCAAGCCAGTTGTTGAAACTAAACAAACCACAGTGTACAAACCGATACACAAAGCTGAGTCCCCTTTGCAAAGTGTCGCCAAGACAACATCCAAAAAAGACCACACACAAATTGTTGAGCAACTGAAAGATTTGGTTGGCACTCATGTGACAGAGCAAGAAAGAGAAGAAATGCCTTTCCTTTATAACGCTGTTCGTGAACACGTTGACACCAGCAAAATATTCCCAAAGAGTTTGAGTCGCATGGACAGCTTTGCTAACTCAGTAGATGATCATCGCGATTATGATAAATTGCAAGATTCAATTTTGCATTTGATTGAAAATGTTCACCCAAGCAAAGCTATTAACATGATAAGAGATTTGCCTAATGTCGGTGAAGAGGCGTCTCATCCAAAGTTTTTGATTGATGAATTGCGTGACAGGGAAATCCCTCATAAAGAAATAGATGACTATTTAAGCGCACATCACCCTGACTATGATAAAAATATGCGCAACTATTTGAATGCCAAGGAATAGCCATGCCATATGATGAACTAGGTAATTACTACAGTGGCGAAGAGCCTGATCTCGAGCAGATGCGCTATGCGCTCGCTTCCCAAAAGTTCCCACTCAAGTCCGACAATCCGCAGGTGCGCAATCGCGCAGGTCAGGTGGTGCGTAACCCTAATGACATGATTCCTGGTGCTGTTGAAGGGTTGGGCAATACGTTGTCGGGTGCTGCGCGTGGATCGCTGGCGACCACGCTGGGTGCACCTGTTGACATCACCACCATGCTGATGCGTCCGTTTGGCTATTCAGTTGAGGCACCTGTTGGTGGGTCTGAGTATTTCAAAGAGCACCTGCCCTTCGCACCGACAAGCCACGAAGGCAAGGTGGCGCAAGAGCTGGGCTCATACCTGCCAACTCCTGGCAATGTTGGCGAAGCTGTCAACACAGTTAGCCAAGGAGCCAAGAAAGCTGGTCAAGAAATCGGTCAAGCACTTCATCAAGCCCACACAACAGGTGAAGGACCACTGGCGTTTGTTGCTGCTGGTGGCATTGGTCCGATGTACGTGATCAAGCCCAAAGGTGGCAATTGGCTTAAAGGTAATGTTGAAGATTTGACCATGCCTCACAAGTATGTAAGTCTTCAAGAAGACGCTGTCCGTGCAGTTATGATGGCGAATCCAAACTTGACACTAGAACAAGCTAAAGCGTTTGTTGGGCAAGAACACTTGTCACACAGAACTGCAGTGAACAACTGGATCGACAAAAAGCTGAACAACTATATTAAAAACGAGATGGGCACTGAAGGTGACCCACTGAGGAAGTTGATCGAAGAGTGGAATGTTAAAAAAGACGCACTGCTTGCGCAAAAAGACAAACAGATCGACAAAGCTGTAGCTGATATGGAAAAAGCTCGTCAATCAAGAGGGTACACACCCGAGATGATGACTAAGTCGCAAGAGCAAATACGCGCTCTGAAAAAAGAAAGAGACCTGATCAAAAACAAAACCGGATCGCACTTAACAGAAGAGCAGCTTTTGGATCAGTGGGTTCCTGAAGAGCTTTCTCAAAACAGACGCAAAGCTGGAATGCCAGCTTCTGGTCACGCTCTTGACCCCAGCGCTTCTGGCTGGGAAGACAGAGCTGATTCAGCGATAGACACTTACAAAGCTGAAGAAATTTTAAAAGAATTAGCCATTGCGAAAGAAACAGGTCATGAGTGGCTAAACAATGTAGATCCGAACACACTCGTTTATCACATAGACTCTTTTCATGGCAGAGGGAAAACTGATTTTGGTCATTTGATTGATGAGTTGAAAAATGCGGTTACTCCAGACACTGCATTCGGAAGTTTACCCGCTCATTTAAAGATAGATCCAAAAAAACTTGAGAAGATGACGGTGGCTCAGGTGGCTGATCACGTCGACAACATCAATGCTTGGCGTGCTGCTCAGCGAGCTGAAGCTAACGCTGCAATGGCTGCTAATGAAGCTACTGTGCCTGTTAAGAAATATGAAGGAAAGAACATAGGCTGGTCAGAGCTGCGGATCCCTGAGATGGCTGAGGACTTTAAAGTGCCTGAGCGTTATGAGGTGAGGCAACTTGATTCAAAAACTTTTTCTATGTCTTCTAATAATTTCGAACCAAATCAATTCGCTATTTGGGATCGTGAAAAAGGTAAATACATTGCAACAGGTTCAAATTCTGAAAAAGATGCATTGAAACAAATTCATAAAATGGTTAATCAAGAAGCTCTTAAAAAGGCTATGAAGTATGAAGGTGATCAACTATCCCATTGCATCAGCGGAGAAGACTATTTTAGGAAAGCGTTGAATGGTGATGGTCGGTATTACTCTTTGCGCGACGCTGAAGGTCAACCGCACGTGACTGTTGAAACTGTTCCTAGTCCAATACGCTCGTGGGATGAATTGACTAATGCAATTGGTGCAGAAAGAGCTGCAGAACTGTGGAAAGAATTCGACGACGCAGTTGGATACAACACCAGGTACCCTGATAGAACTTTTACTCAGTTCTTGATCGACAAAGGTATTCAAAATAATATGCAGAAAGTGGCTCAGATAAAAGGTTACAGGAATGGTCCCCCAAAAGCGAAAGACAAACCATTCGTCCTTGACTTCCTTAACAGTGGTAATTTCACTTCTGTTAATAAAAAAGATTTAGAGCAAGCTAAGATTTTGGATTCTAAAGATCGTGATTCACTCAAATCGTTCGCTTATCGATATGATACAGACAAATTTTCTATAAATGAGTTTTTTGATCAAACGCCAAATCTTCCTCGTTTTTTAGATTACGACGAAGTGCTTAAACATGTCTCTGGAAAACCCAAATTAAAAACTGGTGGGCGAGTAACAAAACCCACCGTTGACGGAATGAAGTACGCACTCTTAAGAGGCAAATGATGGCTACTGAAATGCCAATACCCCAAGACTACAATCGACATATTTCGCCTTTGCAAGAAGAAGACGACTCTGACCCTTCAATCAAAGAACTGTTCGAGCAGGAAGACGAGCCTGAGATCGAAATGCAGGAAGATGGCTCTGCGATTGTGCGCTATGAAGATTTAAAGGGACCAGACGAGAGTCCAAACTTTTACGAAAACTTAGCTGAGACGCTCGAGTCTTGGGAGCTTTCGTCAATTGCACTCAAATACCTCGAGCTGATCGAAAAAGACAAAGAAGCACGCGAAGAGCGCGACAAGCAATACGAAGATGGGTTGCGTCGCACTGGCTTAGGTCATGACGCTCCTGGAGGTGCGCAGTTCATGGGTGCGTCAAAAGTCGTTCACCCTGTCATGGCTGAAACTTGCGTTGACTTCGCTGCTCGTGCGATCAAAGAACTGTTCCCACCTGATGGTCCAGTGCGCACTAAAATCATCGGCGAAGCAACAGGCGAAAAAGTCGAAAAGGCTGATCGCAAACGTGATTACATGAACTGGCAGCTCACTGAACAAATTGAAGAGTTCAGAGACGAGGAAGAGCAAATGCTCACTCAGCTTCCACTGGGCGGTTCGCAGTATATGAAGATGTGGTGGGAAGAGCAAAAGAAGCGACCCTGCGCTGAGTTTGTGCCGATTGATAACATTTACTTACCTTTCGCAGCTGCAAACTTTTACACTGCAGAACGTGTCACTGAAGTTCAAGACATAACGCAAGAGCAGTTTGATTTGCGGGTTGACTCTGGTCTTTACACAGACCTTGGCGTTTACAGAGCGCCAATGGAGCCAAACCAAACCAAGTCAGAAAAAGCCAACAACAAGATTGAAGGCAAGACACGCGAAGCTGACAATGTTGACGGTATTCGCCGTGTGTATCATATTCAAACTTGGCTTGAGCTGGACGAAGATAAGATTTGTAAAGGTGAGCGTGCCCCTTACATTTTGATGATTGACGAAAACGAGCGTGACGTTGTCGGACTTTATCGTAACTGGGAAGATGGCGACGAAACGCTAACAAAGCTCGATCACATCGTTGAGTTTAAATTTATCCCGTGGCGAGGTGCGTATGCGATTGGACTTCCTCATCTTATCGGCGGGTTGTCTGCTGCTCTTACTGGTGCTTTGCGTGCTCTTCTTGATAGTGCGCACATCAACACCGCACCGACAATGCTCAAGCTTAAAGGAGCAAAAATTAGCGGGCAATCAACTGTCATCGAACCTACTCAAGTCTCAGAAATCGAGGGAGCACCAGGAGTAGATGATGTACGCAAGATTGCCATGCCTGTTCCGTTCAATCAACCTTCACCTGTATTGTTCCAATTGCTTGGCTGGCTGGACAACGCTGCTAAGGGTGTTGTTACCACAGCTGAAGAAAAGATTGCCGACATAACCAGCAATGCACCTGTTGGCACGACACAAGCGTTGATTGAGCAAGGTGCTGCGGTGTTTAGCTCGATTCACTCGAGGTTGCATGATTCGCAGCGTCGTGTGTTTAAGATCCTTGGTCGTTTGAACCGCTGGTATCTTGATGAGCAACGCAAAACAGAAATAATTTCAGACCTGCCGATTAAGAAAGAAGATTTCTTAACCAATTCAGATGTAATCCCTGTCAGCGATCCGCACATCTTTGCAGAGTCGCAGCGTTATGCGCAAATTCAAACGCTGGCTGCTCGTGCCTTGGCTAACCCTGATCTTTACAACAGGCTTGCTGTTGAGAAGAGATTATTGAAGCAAATTAAGTTACCAGATATAAACGAAGTATTACCCGACCCTCAAAAGGTCGAGGATATGAATCCCGCATTGGAAAATGTAGCCATGACACTGGGCAAACCTGTGGGTGCATTCCCGCACCAAGATCACATCGCTCATTTCATATCGCATTTGACTTATGCACAAGACCCTATCTTTGGCGCTAATCCGATCATCGCACCAGCTTACATACCCGCATGCCTTGAACACTTAAAGCAGCATCTTACGCTTTGGTATTTGTCAATGGCAGAAGGTTATGCAAGCACCGCAATGGGAAGTCATTTTGATGTTCTTGGCTCGCACCGCATGCCTAAAGAATCTCAAAAGCTGTTGTCAGGTGTATTGCAGCACGTTCATCAAGATAGCAAAGAACAGCTAAGTTCTGTTCTGTCAAGCATTCAGCAAATGATGCAAACAATGCAGCAGCTTCAAAGTCAGCAGCAAGGTCAAGTTGATCCTAACATTCAAGCTCAGGTGCAGGGGTTGGTTCAAACTTCTATGGCTGAAACTCAACGTAAGACTCAAAAAGATCAAGCTGACATGCAGTTTAAAATGCAAGATCTGCAAATTCAAAATCAGGAAAAGAGTGACAAACTGCAAGCTGACCTTATCAAGAACACTGAAAATAATCTCACAGCAGAGCGCATCAAAGCTGCAGAGTTATCTTCAGAAGCATCACAGTTACAGCATGAGCAACTGCAAACTGTAATTGACGCTCAAAACCAAATCCAATCCAATTTAGGAGGGCAAAATGTCTGACGATAAAGATCAAATGGGTGAATTCGTTCGCCAACGTAAACGTCTCGCTATGGGTGTTAAACTTGATGGCTCGAGCTATGGCGCAAAAAGCAAATCAACTGGCGGCAAAGTTTTAAAATTTGCAAAAGGTGGCTCGGTCAAAGGTAATTCTGTAAAAGACGGAACCATTGATGGCAGTGGCACTGGGTTGCCTGCTGAGTTGACCCATCAAAAGAATGTAAACAAAATCGGTGCTTACCCTGAAAAGGGAATCGATCGTTTACCTGCTAAGGGTGTAACGCCAAAAATTACCAAAACAGTTCCGCATTCGATTGCCACTATGAAAAAAGGTGGCATTAGCAAAATGTTGGTAAAGAAGAATGCAGGTAGAGGTCGCTAATGCAAATTGGCGCTCTCATCGGTCTGATCAAACAGAGGAAACAAGAAATTGCTCAATCCATGATAGATGGTCATTGTGTAAACTTTGAAAGCTATCAGCGTTTGGTCGGACAGTGCATAGGCTTGAATGAAGCCTTAGAATTCATTAATAATCTATTAGAAGAGGAAAGACGTGATGTCGAATGATATCGAACAAACGCTTGAAGAAGCGTTCCCAGTCCTGGATCCACTCATGGCACCTTATGGCGCTCGTATTTTAGTGCAACTTAGGGCTGTCAAAGAAAAAGTAACTTCAGCGGGTATTTTTATTCCTGAAGAAACTAAAGAAACTGAAAAATGGAACACCATGATCGGTAAAGTTATTGCCATCGGACCACTGGCATTCCGCAAACGTGACACTATGGATCCCTGGCCAGAAGGTGCTTGGGCTCAAGTTGGAGAGTTTGTACGAGTTCCAAAGTGGGGTGGCGACCGTTGGGAAATTGATTTTGTTGATGAAAAGGGTGCAAAAGGTAAAGCTCTGTTCACTTTCTTCAACGATCATGAACTAATCGGTAGAGTAACTGGTGATCCACGCGAAATTAAAGCGTTCATCTAAGTTTTTGAAAGGAAAACTGAATGACACCGACAGATAAGATGGAAATGCAAATTACAGAAGAGCAAGATGGTGGTGTAAAAGTCACTTTGCCTGATGATTTAGCATTGGAACTTGAAGATGCTCAGGAAAAACAACCTGAAGAGCAGCATCAAGACGATTCAGACGACGACGAACCAGCAAGATCAGGCGATGACCCTGAAAGAGAGGCTATACGGGAAGCTCGAAGAGAAGAACGTAAGCTGAAAAAGCAGCTTCATCGCGAAAAAGCTAAAGAGTCGAACCATTTAATCACCGCCTTGCGCAAGCAAAACGAGGCGATGGCTCAAAGGGTGGCTGAACTCGAAAAGAAAACATCAGGAGCAGAGCTAGCTAGGGTTGACAAAGCTATTGACGATGCTGGTGTTCAGGTTGAATATGCCAAAATGAAGATGCGTGAGGCGGTTTCCAGCCAAGATGGCGATGGAGTCGCTCAAGCTGAAGAGCTTTTGTATGAGTCAAGACGTAGACTTGAATCGCTGCAAAATGTAAAACAGCAGGCAACTAAACAACTTTCACAAAATCAGCAGAACATTCAAGTTCCAGACCAAGCAGTTCAAAGGATGGCAGCTGATTGGATGGAAGATAATCCTTGGTATGACCCTCATGGTGCAAATGAGGAATCTCAGATCGCTCAAGTTGTTGATAAACGGTTGACAGCAGAAGGTTACGACCCGTCAACTCAACACTATTGGGACGAGCTAACCGACAGGGTTAAAAAATATGTGCCTAATATTTCAAATCGGGGATATAATTCCGCCAATGTTAACAGTCAGAGGCCAAAATCTGTTATGACTAGCTCCGGCAGGAATTCGATCGCAACGACTAAATCTAATGAAATAAGAATTAGTCCTGATCGCATCGCTGCTATGAAGGAAGCTGGACTTTGGGACAATCCTAAAACACGCCAAGTCGCCATTCAAAAGTATGTCGAATGGGATCGTGTTAACAAGAAAAGAGGCTAATGATGGACGGAAGATTAAAAAAGAATGTGAACGCAGGTGGACGTGAGAATCGTGCTACAGACGATTTACAAAGACGCGAACCTGAAGATCAAATGGTTTCTTCGCAGGAACGCCGCAGAGCGTTCCGCTCGGAATGGCTTCAAGAAGCTCTTCCGACACCGCCTGAAATTCCAGGCTTTCACCTGTGCTGGTTATCCACCACCAATCAGTATGATCCCATACACAAACGTGTACGTCTTGGTTACACTCCAGTAAAAGCTGATGACATTCCTGGCTTTGAACATCTGAAAGTAAAATCAGGCGAGCATGAAGGTTTCATTTCGACAAATGAGATGCTCCTTTACAAACTTCCTATGGACATTTATCAAGAGCTGATGACAGAAATGCATCACCACGCTCCAATGGATGAACAGGAAAAAATTAAAGTGCAGCAGGATCAATTGCTCAATATGAGAGATAGTTCTGGGAAACAATTGGTTCAAGTGGAAGGTAATGGCATAGGATCCAACCAAACAATTGCAATGCCTACATTCAACTAGGCACAATTAAAAGGAGTCTATTATGTCAGCAACAAGTGCTCCGTTTGGTCTGCGTCCTGCATACTTTCCAACTGGTTTGGAACGTGCTCAGGCGTTGGCTAACGGTATTGCTTCGGGCTACAGCTCGAACATCTTGAAAGGTCAGCCAGTCATTTATAGTGCCTCGGCTGGCACAATCGTAGTTGCTACTGCCCCATCGGCAGGCGCATCTGCAGCTTCTTATCCAGTTACTGGTTCATTCCAAGGTGTTGAGTGGACTGATACAACTGGTCGTCGTCGTGTGTCAAACTACTGGCCAGCAAGTACAGCTGTTGTTGCTGGTTCTGTGGTTGCTTATTTCTACAATGATTTAAATATCGTTTATGAAATCCAAGCAGATGGTCCAATGGCTCAAACAACCATCGGTAATGAATACAATTTCAGTAACATTACTTCTGGTTCAACCACCACAGGTTTGTCAACAGCTACGCTGAGTGCAACTGGTGTTGGTAATGGTGTTCAGGGTCAAATGCGCGTTGTCGATATTGCACAATATCCAGACAACGCTTGGGGGGATGCGTACACTATCGTTCGTGTTCAGTTAGCAATCACGCAATTCTACGGTGCTTACACCGCTATTGCTTAATTAGGAGACTGACACCATGGCAGCCCCAATGAGAAGTACCGACTTTCGCTCGATCGTTGAGCCAATCCTCAACGAGTCGTTCGATGGCGTTTATGATCAACGTGCCGATGAATGGTCTACGGTTTTCCGTGAACAGTCAGGCATCCCACGTAACTACCACGAAGAACCCGTCCTGTACGGTTTCGGTGCAGCTCCTCAGTTACCTGATGGCTCACCTGTAACCTATCAACAAGGTGGTGTGCTCTTCTTGCAACGCTATGTTTACCAAGTGTTTGGTTTGGCATTTGCCCTAACCAAAGTGCTGGTAGAAGATGGCGACCACATCCGTATCGGTCAAGTTTATGCAAAACATTTGGCTCAATCTCTGGTTGAGACAAAAGAACTGCTTTGTGCAAACATTTTGAATCGTGCTTTCAATAGCTCATACGTTGGTGGTGATGGCGTTTCGCTTATCAACACTGCTCACCCAATCGCTACTGGCTCATTCAGCAATCAGTTAACAACTGCTGCTGTTTTGTCACAGACGTCGCTTGAGCAAATGTTGATTCAAATTCGCCAAGCTGTTGACAACAACGGTAAGAAAATCCGTTTGCAACCTCTGAAGCTAGTTGTTGCTCCTGGTAACGTATTCCAATCAGAAGTTCTGCTAAAGTCTGTGCTGCGTGCTGGTACTGCTAACAATGACATCAACCCAATCAAATCGATTGGTTTGTTGCCTGAAGGCGCGTCAGTAATCAGCCGTTTGACTTCGGCGACTAACTGGTGGGTACAAACTGACGCACCTGAAGGTTTGAAACTGATGATGCGTCGTGCTTTGGAAAAGACCATGGAAGGTGATTTTGAAACTGACTCAATGCGCTACAAGGCTACTGAGCGTTACATCCCTAACTGGACTGATCCACGTTGCTTGTACGGCACTCCTGGTGTTTAATGTAGGAGGGAGGGCAACCTCCCTTCTTTTTTAACTTTGTCATACTTTTCATGGAGCAGACAAAATGCCACAATTTTCAGATGATTTGTTTTTAGGTGCAGCTCAGTCGTTTGTAGGTACAAACTTAAACAATGCGTTTCAAAACCCAGCACCTATGGATTTGGGTTTCGGTCCAATGGGTCGTGTTTATTTGCTGGACGAAACTCCAGCTGCCGTTACTACAGCTGCTGTTCTCGCTGCTAAAACTCCTACAGTCGCAACAACTTATAGTGGAACTCAGTTGGCTGCTGCCTCAACAACTGCTGGTACAACTCAAGTAACTCGTTATGACGGTACAGTTGTTCTTCAATTAGATTATCCACGTGCAGTTTCTGTGACTACCGCTTCTGGTAGCCCAACAAACTCCGTAATTACTATCTCCGGCTATGACTATTACGGTCAATCAATGTCTGAGATTATTCAGAGCGGTACTGTTGCTTCTACGACTACAGCAGGTCGTAAAGCATTTTTCCAGATTTATAGCGTTGCATTCTCAGCAGCTACAGCTGTAGCAGTCTCGGTTGACACAACCAAAGTTATGGGATTGCCTGCTAAAGTAACTGACCCTTCGTATGTTTTGACTGCAAAATTTAATGCAGGTACGATCGACAATACAGGTGGTGTAGTTGCTGGTTTGGGCGGTGGTTCAACCACTTATTCAACACAAGCAATTACTAACTTTACAGCGGCAACTCCTGGAGTTATCACTGTTGCTTATTCTCCACCAAGCGGTACTTTGATTCAGTTGACTGGTGCACTTGGAACATTGACTGGTGTTTCGTTGAACACCACTTACTGGTGGACTAATTTATCTGGTACAACTGGTAAGCTGTCAACCACTCAAGCTAACTACTTGGCTGGTACGTATGTTGCTACATCTGGCACAACTATTACTTCTGGAATGAACTTGGTTCCTTCAAGTGTTTCTACCCCTGTAACTCCTGATGTGCGTGGCACTTATGCAATCTCTGGCACACCAGACGGTTCAAAGCGTTTACTTCTTAGCATGGGTTTGACAGCGATCCAAGTTGGTCCAAATTCAACCCGCTCAGGCTTACTTGGTTCAGACCAAGCTTAAAGGAGAACTATTATGGCAACTAAAAAGTTTGGTCGTGAGCCTAAAATGAAAACCACTGAGCCTTCTGTTGATGAAGTTGGCAAAAATATGAAAAAAGGTGGATCCGCAGGCAAGAAACATATGATGATGGGCGGTGAGTCTATGGGTATGCCTATGGGATCTCCTCTTATGGCTCGTGCTCGTATGGCAATGGCTAATTCCGCAAAAAAACCTCCCATGATGCGTAAAGAAGGCGGCAAAGCTGACATGGAGCAAGACAAGGCTATCATCAAAAAGGCTTTCAAGCAGCATGACATGCAAGAGCACAAGAGTGGCAAGGGCACAAGCTTGAAGCTCAAAAAAGGCGGTGAAATGACAGGTGGCATTGAGGGACCAGGATATAAAAATGGTGGCACCTTGAATCCAGCTATTAATGTTAATGACAAAGTGGTTGAAGCTAAACAACGCAAGAGCATTAGTTCAAAAACTGGTGCGCTTGAAGGTGCTGGTTATAAACAAGGTGGTCGTAGTAAAAAGAAGTTTGCCATGGGTGGTTCAGTAGCGGGTCGTTATCTGAATGACATAAAAGATGGCGAAAAAATGCCCACCAAAAAAGCTGGCACTGGTGAAATTAAACAAAAACCAGCAGGTTATAAAGAGGGTGGTCATGTTGCTCATCACACCACTCACGGTCATGGTGATCATGGTCATCAGTCGATGCAAAAAACTATGCCTAAAACTGATCATGATTTGATGGATGGTCACCCTATGAAGCATGGTGGCAAAGCACACCACACCACTAAGATGTCAACGCATCATAAAAAAGGTGGCAAATGTAATTATTAAGAAGTAAGAGGGGGATTACTCCCCCTCGCTGTCTCAGCCTATTAACACTTCACTTTTCTATTTCAAGGGCAAAAAATGGCACAGTTAGTTGTTTATACAAATTCTTCCTCTAAAACGGAAGATCAACTGCGGACTCAAAAATCTCAACTGTCTGGAGCCTATGATGCTGTAGATAAGATGAGGGTTTCAACACCTCAGTCTTTAATTGATACCGACTTTGAATACGGTCAGCAACCCAGTAAATGGGAGCAACTTGATCTTGAGAACAATCGTCAGAGCTGCTGGTACAACCAAAATTCTCCTATTCCTGTAACTTCTATTACAGGAAATGGAACAACGACACTCGTAGTTTCAACCACAGCAACTGTTACAGTTGGCACTCCAGTTTTTATTGAAGACGCACTTGATACTAATGCCAATGGTTGGTGGTTAGTTTCTGCATCAACTGGTGGCACTTCATTCACAGTTATTACCACCAATGTTGTTGCCTCTGGTGAGCAATACAACGCTACTGCTACATATATTTATTCCGGGTATTTCTTTACCAATGCTGGTATTGCGGTGGCAGCATCAAGTACCACAGCTATTACTACTAGCGGTACAGCAATTACTGTTAACACCACATATCCTCACGGATTGAGTGCTAATTCTTTAGTATTTATCGTTACCACTACAGGCGGTACAGGTGTTAATGGTGCTTGGGTTGTTGCTACAGTTCCTACAGCCAACTCTTTCACGATCGCAACAACTGGTGCTTCTGGCACAGTTACAACGGTTGGCGCTCGTACTACAGTTTATGCTCGACCTTCTGGTTATGTTGAAACTCGCGCTTATGATGGCTCTGTAAATTTTACAGCTGGCGCTGCAGTTCCTAACCAACAAATGGCTCGTCAAACTCGTCGTTATTTCCGTTATCAGTCTGGTAAAGGAATTCAATTTTCTACTGGTTCAATTTTAAAACCGCAATTATTTACCACTTCTGTAACTAACAATGGTTCTAATACAACTGTTACAGTGACCACTCGTTGGGCACACAACATGACGGCAGGATCTTACATTCAAGTAAGCGGAGCTGCTATTGCTGCATACAACGGTATTTTTAAAATTGCATCGGTTCCAACAGCTACTACATTAACTTATAGCACAAACAACATTATCCCTTCGTCCAGCCCTGCGCTGACTAACAATGGTTTGCCTGTTTCTGTTAGCCCTTATAGCTGGTATGGTTCAAGCAACAAGATTGGTTTTTTTGATTCTCAAAATGGTTTATTTTTCCAATTTGATGGTCAGACTTTATATGCTGTTTGGCGTAATTCTGTTAATCAATTGAGCGGGACAGTTTCTGTTACTCAAGGTAATGGCACTGTAACTGGCACAGGTACGGTTTTTACCAACCAATTAGTTCCTGGTGATTTTATTGTTATTCGCGGTCAAACTTATCGCGTGCTGAACATCGCTAGCAACACTTCGTTGAATATTAGCCCTGAGTATCGTGGTGTAACTATTGCCAATGCGCTGGTTTCTAAAGTAATTGACACTAAAATCCCTCAGTCACAATGGTACGACCCATTGGACGGAACTGGTCCAAGTGGATATAATCTTGATTTGACTAGAAATCAGATGTGGTTTATTGATTATTCTTGGTATGGTGCTGGTGTTGCTCGTTTTGGTTTACGTACAACTGGCGGTGCTATTGCTTATGTGTATGCATTCCAAAGCAATAACATCCAATACCAAGCATACATGCGATCTGGTAACTTGCCATCGCGTTATGAATCTCATGGTCAAGGTGCTATGACTACGGTTTACTCCACCATTACAAGTGGTGTAACAACTATCCCTATCGTTAGCTCTGCTGGGTTTAATCCTGCAGGCGGTACAGTAAAAATTACAGCTGCAGCTAGTGGCGGTGCGGTTGAATATGTAACTTACACAGGCATCACAACAGCAGCTCAATCTAGTTTGGCTTATGACCAATTGACAGGCTGCACTCGTGGTGCGACTGGCGGTGGTGCTGCGTCTGCGTTCACTGCGGCAACTCCCGCTACAAATGCAATCCCTCCCGTATCAGTTGAATACTCTCCTCCTGACTCAGTTGCAGTTATATCGCACTGGGGTTCTTCTGTGGTTATGGACGGTGGTTATAGCGCAGACGTATCGTTGATTTATAACTACGGTACAACATCTACTGTTAACGTGCCTGCTGGTTCTACTGTTCCTATTTTAGCTATTCGCGTTGCTCCTTCTGTTGATAATGGTCAAGTTGGTACGTTAGGTCAAAAAGAAGTTATTAACCGACTTCAACTTCAATTGCGTGAATTGGGCGTTATTACTTCTGGCGCATTCCTAATTCAATTAAATTTGAATGGTTATACAAACGGTGGTTCTCCATCATGGACTACGTTTGCTTCTCCAACGCAGAACAACACTAACACAAGTTCTATCGTTCAAGTTGCATCACAAACTTCAACAACAGCGACGTTTACAGGCGGTGAGTCGATTGCAGCTGCGTTTACTAACAGCTCTGGTCAAACAACGCTTGATTTGACTTCTGTTGCTGGCATTGGTAATGCGATCCTTGGTGGCGGTTTAAATAACACGGTTCCTACTAGCTATGCTGGTCAGTATCCTGATGGTCCAGATATTCTTTATGTTGTGGCTACAAATACTGAAGCCACTGCTAAAACAATTATTGCCCGTCTGAGCTGGGCAGAAAGTCAGGCTTAATATGCCCTTAATGAAAAGTAAATCTGCAGCTGCGTTTAAAAAGAACATATCTGCTGAAGTAAAAGCTGGTAAACCTGTAAAACAGGCTGTGGCGATTGCTTATTCTGTTAAACGTGCTGCTCCTAAAAAAGAAGGTGGTTTGTACGCCAACATTCACGCTAAACAAGAGCGAATTAAAAACGGATCTGGCGAGCATATGCGTAAAATTGGCAGCAAAGGTGCACCAACCGCAGAGGCTTTTAAACAGTCAGCAAAAACCGCCAAAAAAGACGGTGGTGTTTCTTTGTCTGTAGGGCGTGGAGAAAAGCTCCCTACATCCCAAGGAGCGGGTTTGACTGCCAAGGGTAGGGCTAAGGCAAACGCAGCTACAGGCAGCCATTTAAAGGCTCCTCAACCCCAAGGTGGCGCTCGGAAAGATTCATTTTGCGCTAGAATGAGCGGTGTTGTGAAGCACGCGAAAGGTGATGCTCCAAGAGCAAAAGCCTCTTTGAAACGCTGGAAGTGTCCTAATTGGTAAGGAGTTTATTATGGGTGATGGGAATAAAGTTTGGGCAGCACAGCGTCAAGAGTCTAAACAGAAAAACGGAAAACTTTCTTCGAAATTTAGTTCTGTTTCGTTTGACGATGCGGGCAATTATTTAAAATCAGAAGACAATGATGGTGAAGTTTCTACTGATTTTAAAAAGCTAGATGTCCCTATCCAAAGTGGAAAAGAAATGCAAGATGAGTACGACCGATCTTATGGTCGTAAAAAAGGTGGCGTTATAACCTGCAAAATGTCCACTCACAAAGCTAAAAAGAACGCGAATTGGTAAGCCATGAGCACAAGTGGAACAGTCAGCACTACCGTTATCACAGTCCAAAACCTAATAGACAGTGGAGCTAGACGCGCAGGTAAACTTGCGGAAGACTTGAGCGTTGAGCAAATACTCGCTGCTAAGCAAAGTCTTTACTACATACTGTCAAATTTAATCAACTATGGCATCCAATATTGGTGCATTGAAAAGTACGTTTATGGTCTTACCCCAGACCATTACATAAATTACCTGCCGACAAAATATAATGATGTGCTGAATGTCAATTACAGAACTGTAACCATCAATACCGCAGGTGGGAATAGCTCTTCTGGCAATTCTGCGTACGCTTTTGATGGCCAATACACAAATATTTGTCAGCTTTCGAACAATACTGGTTACATCGGCATCAATAATGGCTCAGGAAATCCTGTTTACATTGCTACAGTTGGTATTTTGCCTGCAATTTCTGGTGTTGTTGACGTTGCTATCCAATATTCGCAAGATAATACGACTTGGACGACCATTTATGACCCAGCTTCGACCACTTGGGTGGCAGGGACTTGGATTTATTATGATTTAGATCCTTCAGCGAACGCACCTTATTGGCGTATATTGCAAATCTCCGGTGCGAATATGGGTGTTTATCAGGTTGTTTTCGGCTCTTCTCCTATCGAAATACCGATGGCTAGAATGAATCGTGACGACTACACTAATTTGCCAAATAAAAATTTTACAAGTTATCGTCCGCTGCAGTATTGGTTCAATAGAACAATCCCTCAGCCGTCAATGTATCTTTGGCCAACGCCAAGTAGCTATCAACCCCAAGTTGTAGTTTGGGCACAGCGTTACATTCAGGATGTAGGTGCACTTTCTGGTTCATTGGAAATACCTCAGCGTTGGTATATGGCGATACAAAACATGTTAGCGCATCAAATGGCTATGGAACTTCCCTCTGTTGACCCTGCTCGTATTGCTTATTGCGAACAGCAAGCTGACAAGTCTTTCTTGCTCGCAGAACAAGAAGAAAGGGACAAGTCACCCATTTATTTTGCACCTAACATAAGTCCATACACAAGATGAGCGTTTGGTTAGACACTCATGGCAATTCAGTTTTATCGATCGCTATTTGCGATCGTTGTAAGATGAAGCGTGCGTATTCAGATATATCAGAAGACCGAAACATTCCTGGTCTTCGTGTTTGTAATGAAGGTTGCAATGATGAGCGTGATCCTTATAGGCTGCCAGCAAGACAGCCTGAGAAGATAGCAATACGATTTCCAAGACCTGATGCTGATGTTGCAGAGTACCAAGATGCACTCACTACTGATCCTAACGTGGTGAACAATGATCTGCCTACAGCTGGTGAATTTGGTATTGCTCCTGAAACATCCATAAATCCATTAGATGGCAATTTAGACAATTTGAGTCCTTAATATGGCTAATGTAAGAATATCTCAATTACCTTCTCCTCAAACTTCTCTGAATGGAACAGAGCTAGTTCCTGTTGTGCAAAATGGTCAAACGGTGCAGGCGACGGTAAACCAAATGGTTTCTGCGACAGGTGCTTTAGTTTATCAAGGCACTTGGAATGCAAGTACAAATGCGCCAACGCTAGTGTCTTCGGTTGGGGTTCGTGGTTACTACTATATTGTTTCTGTAGCTGGTAACACTAATCTTAATGGCAATTCATCTTGGTCTGTTGGTGATTGGGTTGTTTTTAGTGGTTCCACGTGGAGCAGAATTCCTGTAACTGCGGTTTCAACAGTTTCTGTCGCTACAGCGAATGGATTTGCTGGTACTAGCAGTGGTGGGGTAAATCCTGCTTTAACACTAAAAACTACCGTTACAGGATTACTCAAAGGTAATTCAACAACTGGTGTTGCTTCTGCTGCTACAGCAGGTACGGATTATTTAGCTCCCCCAACTGGCACTTCTATACAAAAAGCCAATTCTGGTGGCGCATTAGCAAACGCTGTTGCCGGAACGGATTATGCGGCTCCTACTAGCGGAACTTCCATACTTTATGGCGATGGGGCTGGTGGGTTTAGTAATGTAACTATAGGCTCTGGCGTTTCATTTGCATCAGGGAATTTATCGGCTACTGGTTCAGGCGGCACGGTAACTTCTGTTGGACTTTCTGCGCCATCAATATTTACTGTTACTAATAGCCCTGTAACAGGCTCAGGCACGCTTACATTGTCTTACTCTGGCACTGCTTTGCCAGTAGCAAATGGAGGTACAGGAGTTACTGTATCTACTGGCGCTAGTTCAGTTGTTTTGCGTGATGCAAATCAAAATATTACAGCTAACAACTTTTTGTCTAATTTTACAACTGTTGTTTCTGCTGGCACAACAACCACGTTAACAGTTTCGTCAGCACCATTTTATTTAATTACTGGGTCAACTAGCCAAACTTTTCAATTGCCTAATGCAACCACATTAGTAAATGGAACGGCATATGCATTTAATAATAACTCATCAGCTGGCACGGTAAGTATTAATAATGGCGCAGCAAGTCCAACATTAATTACCTCTGTAGGATCAGGTGGTTATGTAACGGTTATTTTATTAGACAATTCTACTCAAGCCGGATCTTGGGATTATCATTATGAAACGCCATCCAATACAACTTGGACAACAAACACGCTTAGTACAGGGTCTGCAATTTCATCAACGACGACCGTTCAAGGGACAAGATTAATTTCAACGGTAGTTACAGGAACAGCACCTTTAACTGTTGCAAGTACCACACAAGTAACAAATTTGAATGCAGCCACATCAGGTGCTGCAACAAATATATCTAGCGGAACCACAGGGGCGGTTCCTTACCAGTCAGCGGCTAGTACAACAGCATTTTTGTCTGGTAATACGACTACAACACCACAATTTGTAACGTCTACAGGCACTGGTTCAGCAGCTCAAGCACCTACGCTAACAGGCTCAACAGGTACAGGAAATGTTGTATTAGCTAATTCACCATCATTAACTACACCAAATCTTGGTAATGCTTCTGCCACTACAATAAACAAAGTAACGTTAACTGCGCCTGCTACTGGATCGACGTTAACTATTGCCGACGGCAAAACATTAACTGCAAGTAATAGTATTACGTTAGCGGGTACGGACAGCACGACAATGACTTTTCCACCTGCTTCAGCAAGTGTTGGTTATTTAAACGTGCCTATTAACAGTCAATCTGCGGCTTATACGACTGTTTTAGCTGACTCAGGTAAGTTTATATTCCACCCGTCAGGCGATGCGAATGCTCGAACATTTACGATTGATTCAAACGCTAACGTGGCGTATGCAATTGGCACGGTATTAACTTTTGTTAACATGACTGGTCAGGTTGTAACTATTGCTATTACTAGCGACACAATGTATTTAGCTGGAGCAGGAACAACAGGTAGTAGATCGTTGGCGCAGTACGGCATGGCAACCGCTATTAAAATGACTACGACAACGTGGTTGATTTCTGGATCAGGATTAACCTAATGGCTGGAATTCTTAATTTGTTATTGGCTGCTGTTACAGCCACTGTTAAAGACACATATTTTAACCTTGTTACGTTGTTGTTAAATACAACGTCAACAAATGGTGCGCAGAATAATACATTTTTAGATTCTTCTTCTAATACTTATAGTATTACTAGAAACGGCAACGCCACACAGGGAACATTTTCGCCATTCAGTCAAACTGGTTGGTCGTATAACTTAAACACAACAACCACTTATCTTACCGTTACTGATACTGCTACTCTGCGTTTTGGTTCTGGCAACTTTACTATTGAAGCGTGGGTTTATCGTGCGGCTTCTGGTGCTATTCAAACTATTGTTAGTAAAGGAGCAGCTACTCCTACAGGTTACGTATTTCAAATTAGCGCAGCAAACAAATTAGTATTTACCGATACAAGCACAAGCATTACTGGGGCTACTACCCTTGCGGCTAATACTTGGTATTACGTTGCTGTTGTAAGAGCTGGCACTGGAGCAAGCCAAACCACGTTATATGTTAACGGCACATCTGATGCTACTGGAACATCTGCAACAACATTTAGCCAAACTGATAACCTATTGGTAGGTGCTGACAGAAGTTCATTAAACTTTTTTAATGGCTTTGTTTCAAACCTTCGTTTATCCAATACAAACCGAACAATAACAAGTACTCCAACTTCTGCGTTAACTGCTGACGCAAATACTATATTTTTATCCGCAAACATTAACCGTTTTCAATATACGGATAGCACAGCAGCGTTTACAACTATGGCTGTAACAGGAACGCCAGTAGTTCAAGCGTTTTCTCCTTTTGCGCCAACGGCGGCTTACTCAACATCATTGGTTGGTGGCGCAGGGTATTTTGATGGTAATGGGTATTTAAGTGTAGGAGCAACAACTCCTACATTGGATTTTGGTACAGGTGACTTTTATATTGAGTCTTGGATTTATCCTACGGTAGATTCTACTAACGGTAAAATTATTGACTTTAGATCATCTGCTACTATATCAGCAATTTTGCAAAGATTAGCTGGTGGACAAATACAATTTACAAATACCAGTCTAACAATTAGTTCTACTGCTTCAGCTCCCCTTAATGCTTGGACTCATATTGTTGCATCTAGAGTTTCAAGCACAACAAGATTATTTATTAATGGTGTTTTGCAAGGTGCTGGTTCTGCCGATTCAGCAACGTATGTAAATGGTACAAATAGACCATTGATAGGTGCTCGTGGAACTAGCGCGGGACTTGACCGTTTTTCTGGTTACATAACGACATCAAAAGTAATTGTTGGTTCAGGAGTTACTACTGTTACTGTCCCCACATCGCCATCGGCATCAGCAGGGTCTAATCTGTATTTAGGATATACAAATTCAGGCATATATGACGCAACAGCTAAAAGCCCTAATGTTACTCTTGTTAACGCGCAGGTAAGTACAACTCAAAGCAAATTTGGTGGAATTTCATTATCTTTTCCTGGTTCTAATTCTTGGTTGACAATTCCAGATTCGCCGAATCTTCAAATGGGAACTGGTGATTTTACAATTGAAGGTTGGGTATATTTTTCTTCAGCTAGTGTTGCTTATGGTCTTATAAGCAAAGGTACATCAACAACAGGTTGGTCAGTAGATATTACTACAGCCAATAAACTTCAGTTTAACTACACAACATCGAGTTTAACTGGAACTACTACTTTATCAATTAACACTTGGTATTATTTTGCTGTTGTTCGTTCAGGTAGTGCAACTGGAAATTTAAAATTATATTCAGGAACAACGGGATCAACAACTCTTGAGGCGACAAGCGGAGGTGCTGTGACAGATAACTTTAATAATACAGATACGATGCTTGTTGCTCTTGATAGAACTTCAACAAATGCTTTAGTTGGGTATCTTGATGAAGTAAGAATAACAAAATTAGCTAGAGGAGTTACATCAGTTCCAACTGTGGCATTCCCAATTCAATAGGTGACGTATGCTTTACTCTAAAAACGGAAGTATTCCACAAACCGAAACCGATGGCACAGATGGATGGATTGAAGTTCCTGATGAACCAGTTTGTCCTGATGGTAAAGAGGTAATTTGGTGGTATCCACCAGGTTGGGTTATTCGTGACCCTAAACCAGAAGGTAATTGGTATTGGAGCCAAACAGATGAACAATGGATTGAAATTACACAAGAGGTTGTTTAAACCTTTAATTAATTGAGGTAAAAGTTATGGCGAAAATTCAACCAATATATATTTACGGAAGTGGAACAGCTGGGGTTGCTCCTGGTGCTGGATCCATAACTAATAGCGGAACGCTAGGCTCCGAAATAGCGTTGAATTATGCAGACGGTAAACTTTATTACCAGCCACCCGCAGGTTCACCTGCAGTGTTAGCGAGTGCGATACTCGCCACAAACACAAATATTTCTATCACCTATGTTATGGACGGAGGTGGTGTTGTACTAACAACAGGTGTTAAAGGTGATCTTTATATCCCTTTCAAATGCACCATATCTTCTTACACTTTGCTGGCTGATCAATCTGGGTCTGTTGTTGTTGACATTTGGAAAAACACTTACGGTAATTACCCACCGACTGTTTCAAACAACATAACAGGTTCAGCTGCTTTTACAGGATCTGTTGCCACCACAACGACACTTACTGTGGCAGCTTCTCCAACCCCAACAGGAACTATCGTTTTAGGTCAAACACTTTCAGGTGGAGTAACTCCAGGAACTACGATCACCTCTTACGGAAGTGGCAGCGGCGGTGCGGGCACTTATGGTATAACTGGAAATAGCGTTGCGACAGTTTCTTCTCAAGCAATGACCACAGCAGGTGCAGGAGCGCCAACCATTTCCTCCGCTATAAAAGCTCAAAGCTCGACATTAACTGGTTGGGTTACTACTATAAACGCAGGTGACACGCTGCGGTTCAATATAAACTCAATTACAAACATAACTCGAGTTTCTTTGTCGTTGACTGTTGTTAGATCTTAAAGAGAAAATCAATGGCAAACTATTATTGGGTTGGTGGATCAGGGACTTGGGATAACACCCCAGGAAATTGGTCAACTGCTTCTGGTGGTGCTGTCAGCCCAACTCTTTTCCCAACTTCAGCTGATAACGTTACTTTCAACGCATCCTCTGGAACTGGCACGATAACGATAGGAGCTACAGCTACTTGTAATAACTTTACAGTTACTGCAATTCCTACAGGTTTGTATTTTCAGTGTATACCTTCAAACTCTTTAAACCTTTATGGCAACCTAAGCTCGGACACCTCAGCTAGGTCAGCTGCTACTTTTACAGGTTCGATTTCAGGTACGACACTTACAGTTTCAGCGGTTACGTCTGGAATAATTAAAATTGGCGCTGTACTTTCAGTCGCTGGTGTTGCTTTAAATACAACAATTACAGGTGGCAGTGGACTTTCTTGGACAGTCGACGTTTCTCAAACTCTTACCTCCACGACAATTGTTACTGTCGATAATTATTTAAATTTAAATTTCGTCGCTGTTGCTCCGACCACAACTCAAACAGCGACAAATACAGGTACAGCTTTCCTTGGTGCGGTAACTGTTGCGGGTGACACTTTAACTTACAATTTGGCTTTAGGTCAAATGCAGACGTTAAATATAACCTCTGGGAATGTAACTTTAACAAACAGCGCAACGATTAGCAACCCATTGGGTTACAGCTATATAGACGCATCTGCTAATTTAACTTTTGCTACGGGTAAAACTTTTAGCATAGTAAATGCTGCGTATCAGAATTATTTTTATGCATCTTACAACCCTGCGGGTCTAGTTACGATCGCTCTAGCTGGTGCGACTTTAAACATCGGCACGAACTTAACCGATCAACTATCAATTTCTCGTTTCCAAATAGACGGAACTACTGCAAATATCGTCGTGACAGACAATGCTTCAACTGCGATAACTATCGGATATAAATATTGTGCTTATGCAACTGAATCTAGTTTCGAAATAACTGGTGCGTCACTTCTTGGCACACTCACTTTAAACAATACAAACTCTTCCATTCAAGCTTACAGTGGCACCACAGCTGCGAACAGCTTTGGCACTTTAGTTAGAAATGGTGGGGTAAACAAAAGCAGCACATTTACTTTATACAGCGAAACGACTTGTAATAGTTTTAACATCGCGGGTAACTCTGTAGCAAATAGATTGCGTTTGTCTGGTCCGACAAGGACAGGAGCTTTAACTACTTTAAATTCAACCAGCACTTCGGTCGCTTCTGCTTTAACAAACTGCGACATTGAAAGTATAACTGGAACTGTTGGCAAAGCTATTGTTGCCACCTCTGTTGGTGATCTTGGTGGCACGGGAGGTGTATATTCCGGCACTGGCCTCGCTGTTTTTACAGGGCAAATTGTAGGAACTATATTAACTGCAGCTGCCCCTACTTACGGCACAATTATAGTTGGAGCTCAACTCTTCGGAGGAACAACCGCTTCAGGAACTTACATTACAGCTCTTGGCACTGGCACTGGCGGAGCTGGAACATATACGGTTAGCATTTCTCAAACAGTCGCTGCGGGAACTTCTTTTGACACTAGGGGAGTTATTTATTACGCAGTGACTGCGGGTAATAACTTCAACTGGTCAAATTCACCAGCTGCTGGAGGTATGTGGGCGACCACCTCTGGTGGTGTCACTACAACTGGTCGGATCCCTTTAGCACAAGACCAAGTTGTTTTTGATTCGAATTCAGGTTCTGGTTACATAACACCAGACATGGTGAATCTTCCAAAAATAACAGTTGCTAGTGGATTTACAGGTGTGTTTTCTCAGTACACTCAATATTTTCCCAGTGATGGTGCTACAGTTACCACCACAAGCACAACTGGCGATTTTAGTTTTACTGCAACTTTGGGTTTGACGATTTCAATCGATCAAGCTGTTCAAGTAACAGGTATAAATACAGGTGGCTCTGGTTTAACTGCGGGTGTATACAAAGTTTCCGCGACAAACAACAATAGCACTTTTAAGTTGGTTAAACTTGATGGCACTGCTATTACAACTGTTAATGCTAAGCCAAGCACAGGGTTGACTTTTACTCCCCAAGTAACTTTGTACGGCAACAATTCAATTCCAGGTTACCTAACTGATTATTACGTTTACGGAACTAAAACAGTTACAACTTTAATACCAGATTTAATAACTACTCAGTATTGGTACAATACATCTGCTTGGTACAATCCAGGAGGTGTTAGTTTAACAATGCATTTGATGAATAGGTCAAATCAAACTTTTCCATCTTCTGGGTACTACAACCGTATTTATTTAGAATCCATAAGTGGTGTTTATACTCTTTCAGCCTCCTGTTCTTTTTTGAGTTTCAATGTAATTTCAGGAACACTTGCTTTCGATGTTCAAACTGCAAACATTACAAATTTTTATCTTACAGGACTTGGTCTAATTACAGCTACAGCTGGCTCTGGAAAAGCGATCGTAAGTGGTTTTAATTTTAATAAAAGTTCTTTTTCAAATACAAACTTGCTGGTTAATTTATCTGGTGATAGTTCTTTTACCTCTGTCAATGGTGGGTTCTATCAATTAAAGTTTTCAAACTCCACAGGTTCAAGAACCACAGCTACTGTTTCGGTGGATACAAATACAACTTTCGCGCAAGGTTGGACGAATGACAGCGGAAACATAAACATAAAATTAGCCAACAATAAAACTTTCGTTGTTAATCCATTCAACATAGCTGGCAATGCGACTTACTATTTAAATTTAAGCTCAGATTCAGTTGGCAATCAGGCGTACTTATCGATCCCAGTAGGTAGCTCAACTTATTACATAACGTACCAAGACATAAATGCAACGAACACAATTCGTGCATACGGCTATCAAGCTGACAAAGGAAACAACACAAACATTTTATTCACGCAAGGTGGCGGTTCTAACGGTTTTATTATAGGCTGATCAAATGAATGATTTAGAAAAAAATTTTGCAGTTCACGAAGCTATCTGTGCTCAAAGATACGAACAGATCTGCAATCAACTAAATGCCGGTGAAAAACGAATGAGCAAAATTGAGTATATTCTTTACGCCATAATGCTCATACTGCTTTTTGGTCCTGGAGTTGCTGCTGAGTTTGTTAAAAAATTGTTAGGTTTATAAAATTGAACCACTTACTATTCTTGCAGCTGCAAAACTGGCTGCAAGCGCAATTAAACAAGGCTGCGCTATGTATCAAGAATACAAAGCGCAAGGCATGGAGCTTGTCGATGCCTATGGTCAAGCCAAAGATGTTGTTGCTGACATTAGCAGCCATTTGGGAAACTTTTTTAAAGCGCATCAGCAACTTGAAAAACATGTTCACGAAGAAGAGTTAAAAGCAAAGAAAACTCGCGACCCTGAACTCTCGGTTAACCAAGAAGCATTTAATCGGATCTTGGCGCAAAAAGAAATGCAAAGGCTGGAAACTGAATTAAGAGAAATGATGGTTTATCAAGCCCCAAAAGAGTTGGGTGCTATCTGGTCTGAATTTGAAGTGATGCGTGACAAGATTAAAGCAGAACGTGCAGAGGTTCAGCGGCAAGAGTTACTAAAGCAACAGGTGGCTCAATGGCGACGGGCAAGTTTAAAAAGAAAAATCGCGGAGCAGATGACGTTAATTCTAGCGGTCGCGTTCATAATATTATGGTTTCTATGGGTGATGGTGCTGATAAGGACGAGCCAAACATTCCGTGGTCTTTACTCATTACCGTATTGGTATTGTGTATTGTGCTAGTTCTAGTTTTGCCTGTAATGGGCATAGCGTACATGGACATGAATAATGCAACAGCTATGGCAATGGAAGAAGCAAGAAAAATGCGAGAGTTGCGAGTTAGAATTTTATTAGAAATGAAAGGTGAATAATGCTTACCATATTTTCAACATTAGTTTCATTCCTGATGGGTGGTTTGCCTAAAATACTTGATTTTTTTCAAGACAAAGCTGATAAGAGCCACGAGCTAAAATTAGCCCAACTGCAAACAGATCGTGAACTTCAATTAGCCGCTGCAGGTTACTTAGCCCAGCAACACATTGAAGAGATTAAACTTGATGAGATTAAAACCCAGACTCAGTCTGCTGAAAAGGTGTCTTTAGTTGACGCTCAGAAAGCTGAAATGCAAGCCATTTATGCTCATGACATCTCCTTAAATGAAGGAACGTCTGGCTGGATGAAAGACTTGCGAGCCAGTGTTAGACCTGTGATCACCTATGGGTTTTTCTTCTTACTAGTAGCCATAGATGCAACTTTAGCTTATAAAGGGATTACTAGCGGTGTCGACTTTAATACCTTAGCAAATCAACTGTGGGATGATGAGACTCAGGCTCTTTTTGCCAGTATAATTGCTTTTCATTTCGGTGGAAGAGCATTTGGGAAATGATCTACGCTATTTATTTCAGGATGCTGGTTACCGTGTTAGCTAGTTCTTATTTAATTCTGCATTTGCCCAAATGATAAGCGCCAAAGCCTTAAATTTGATTAAGCACCATGAGGGGGTGCGGTTGAAACCCTATCAGTGCCCAGCGAAGCTGTGGACGATTGGGGTTGGTCATGTAATTGACCCCAATCAGTGCAGTATGAAGGTTGACCAAAGAATTTGCATGCCTTGCCCAACTGGCTGGGATCGTTTGTTTACAATGGAAGAAGTCGATGCAATACTTGCAAAAGACCTTGAGAAATTTGAACGTGGAGTTCTTAAATATTGCCCTAATGCTGGTGGCAAGCAAAACTGGCTGGACGCTTTGGTCAGTTTTTCCTTTAATGTAGGTTTGGGCACTTTACAAAGAAGCACACTGCGACAAAAGCATAACAGAGGCGACTACGAAGGAGCTGCCGACGAATTTTTGAAATATAACAAAGCTGGCGGGAAAGTCTTGAAAGGACTTGATAACCGACGCAAAGATGAACGTGCGTTTTATTTAAGTTAAAAGGCGAATAAAATGACTGCCTCATTTGTTCTTACTTATGACAATTTGATCACTACGGTTGAACAATATCTCGAGCGTAATGATGCTGCTGTCGTAAATCAAATTCCAACATTCATTACACTTTGTGAATTTGAATTAGCCCAGCAAATAAAAACTTTGGGTCAGCAGGTTGTCGTTGAAAGCGTTATGAACGCTGGTAACCCAATCATTGCTAAACCAGCTAGGTGGCGAAAAACAGTTTCAATGAATGTCACTGTTAACAATGTGCCAAACCCCATATTGCTGAGAAAATACGAATATTTATTAAATTACAATTCTGGCACTGCCGCAGGTCAGCCCTTGTACTATGCTGATTACGACTACGGACACTGGCTAGTTTCTCCCACTCCTGATCAGTCCTATCCTTTTGAGGTGCTTTATTACGAGCGTCTCAATCCTTTGTCTTCCACAAATCAGACAAATTGGGCGACTCAAAATGCACCGAATGCGGTCATTTTCGGAACATTGCTGCAAGCTATGCCGTTTTTGAAAAATGATCAGCGGCAAATATTTCAGCAGAAATACACAGAAGCGATTCAATTGTTGTCAAATGAAGACAAAACTCGTCTTGCTGATCGTCAAACAATCGTTCAGGATTCGTAATCATGACTACTTATACAAATCCGTTTACAGCACAAACAATTTCACCTGCACAGGTTGGTTACGAATCTCTAACCATTTCTGCAAGCACGACCCTGCAATGGCCAATCAATGGCAACGACACCACAAATGTGGTTGCGAATATTATTGAAGTTTCAGCGTTAACTGCGGGTTTGAACCTGCTACTTCCGACAGCTCTTCAAGTGTCGACTGGCCAAGCTGTTTTAATCCGCAACGTTGGGGCGAATACTTTTACCGTTACAGACATAAGCGGAAACACAATCGCTTCAATCCCCACAGGTGTAGCGTCTGGCATTGCGGTTTATATTTACCTGACAGACAACACAACTGCCAATGGCTCTTGGTCGGCTATAACTTTTGGTGCAGGTACTTCTGCCGCTAATGCTGCTTCACTCGCTGGTGCGGGTTTGGTTGCCCTTAGCACGACACTGAATCAACAATACGTTGTTCAAACACTAAGCTCCGCTACGACTTTAACTTCAGCTGCCAGAGCTCAAATGATCGTTTGGACAGGTGGTGCAGGGATTATAACGCTGCCCTCTGCCTCCTCAGTTACAGCTAACTGGTTCACCATTATTAAAAATGATGGAACAGGTATATTGACGTTGAACCCAGCTGGTTACCCAAGCAATACAGACCTTATTGACGGCAGCTCGAATCAGCAGCTTCAGCTAGGTGAGTCGCTTGTTTTAGTTTCTGCTGGTACGACTTGGTACTCGTTTGCTTACGGAAGGTCAAACGCTTTTCCTTACACTCAGCTAACGCTGGCTGCAAACAGCGGTACGATTACAGAAACTTCCCTTCAAGCATCAAGCACGATTCAAACTTTAACTGGAACTCTAACCGCTGCCCAGACGATCATCCTTCCACCGACCGTTCAGTTGTATAGTTTTTACAACAACACCAGTGGTACTTTTACCGTAACTGTAAAAACATCAGCCTCTGGCAGTGTGGGTGTTCTTGTAACCCAAGGCAAAGTCGCTCTTTTGGTTAGTGATGGAACAAATGTTTATAACGCAACTTCCTCTGCTTCTGGGTCAGTTACTTCACCGCTAAACTTGGCTAACGGTTCTGCTGTTGCGCCAACAGTAACTGGAGCTGAAACTACAACAGGTGTTTATTTTGTTGGAAGTGGTGCAACATCAGAGGTTGACATTTCAATCAACCAAATCCAAAGGTATCAATTCACAGCGACGAACTTAATCGCTGTGGCTATTGGGGCGGGGTCATTTTGACAGCTAAAGTTATATCTCTGAAAATAAATGCTGGGATCCAAAGAGACGGAACCCTGTTTGACGCTCCTATGTTTGTGGATGGTCAATGGGTTCGTTTTCAGCGTGGCAGACCGAGAAAGATCGGTGGTTATAGAGCATTATTTTCAAACGCACCAGAGATAAGTCGTGGGATGGTTATGCAATCCCAATCAGGCTTGAACTATGTTTATTCAGGCTCTTCTAGTTTTTTAAAATATTGGATTACAGGTAACAACGCAGGTATTGGTTTTGGACCAACAGATGTAACACCTAGCTCTGGCTTCACAGCGAGTCCGAACAATCTTTGGCAGTTTGACGTTGGCTACAACTCATCGCAAACAGGCATGCAGGTTGTCGCTCATCCTGGAAAAAATTTAACCAACATTGACAGCACCGTTAACTCTCCTGTCCTTTCTGGTTCATTTCCTGGAGGCACGTTAAGTCCTGTGGGGGTTTTTACCATAACGGGTTCTGCCTCTCTGCCGACATACCAAAACGGAACTGTAATTATAATTGGTCAGTCTGATTACAGGATTGGTTTGAACCAGCTTGTCACAGGCACTGGTATTACTGCTGGCACGACTGTTGTTTCTCCTCCTCCTATTGTTTACGCCAACAGCACGATTACAGGTTACATTGCGGGTACTACGCTAACTGTTACAGCCAACGTAGGTGCTTTATATGTGGGTCAGAAGATCACAGGTACAAGCACTGTGGGTATAGCTGCAGGGACAACAATTACTGCCCTAGTAACTGGTATAGGCGGTCTTGGAACATACACCGTTAGCGTTTCCCAAACTGTCGGCACTTCTGGCTCTTCTGTAACCTTTACAGGCAGCGCCAACACAGTTGTCAACGTATCAACTTCGACCACACCTGCACAAAACAATGCGATTACTTTTGACAATCAGATTTCAGTTTCTGGCGGTGCTTGCCTACTTTATCCTTACCTGTTCGTTTATGGCAACAATGGTCTGATTCAAAATAGCAGTGCGGGTGACTTTACAAACTGGACAGCTGCGGACGCAAACTCGAACAATGTCTCTGCAACAAAAATTGTCAAAGGTATGGCGCTGCGAGGTGGTACAACTTCTCCTTCTGGATTGTTTTGGTCGCTTGATCAACTAACTCGTGTTTCTTTAGCACCACAAACAGTAGGCACTTCTACGGTTTATTGGCGTTATGATATTATATCTACTCAAACGTCAATTATGTCTTCTCAAAGTGTTATTGAATATGACGGCATCATTTACTGGTGTGGTGTGGATAGATTTTTGGCTTACAACGGTGTCGTTCAAGAAATCAAAAACGAAGCTAACCTTAATTTCTTTTTTGACAATATTAATTACGATCAGCGTCAAAAAGTCTGGGCGACCAAAATACCTCGATGGGGTGAGATTTGGTGGTTCTATCCTTCTGGCACCTCTACAGAGTGCAACAACGCTCTTATTTATAACGTAAGAGAAAAAGTTTGGTATGATGCTGGGTTCGCTGATGGAGCAACCCGCTCTGCTGGTTTGTTTTCTGAAGTTTTTAAATATCCAATCTGGGCTGATAATACTTTTTCTGGCTACTTTTTAAGTTCAGCTTCTGTTTCTGCAGGTGGTACAGGCTATGCGGTGAATGACGTTATACGTGTCAATGGCAATGGAACTCCAGGAAGCGTTTCCGTAACTTCGATTTCAGGTGGCGGTGCTACTGGTCCTGCAACAGGTATAACGATCATCAGTGGTGGTAATTATTCAAACACATTTTCCGCAACCACTGCTACAACAGCTTTGTCAGGTTCTGGAACTGGTTTGACTATTACCCCAACTGTTTTCCCGAACTACAGTTTATGGCAGCATGAAATCGGCACGGATAAAATTTTGTATACCAACGTCGATGCAGTCAACTCTTATTTTGAAACCAACAACATCGGTTGGGTGACAGGTGGTCCAGGAAATCAGCAACTGTTAGGTGACAACAAATGGATACGCTTGGAGCGAGTTGAACCTGACTTTGTGCAGTCTGGTCAAATGAGTGTGACAATTTACGGTAAAGGTTATGCGGAAGATGTTGATGTCGTTTCTGACCCTTATTACTTTGATGGCACCACGCTTAAAATTGACATGCGTGAACAACGTCGTGAGATGCGATTAAGATTTACAAGCAACACCTTCAATGGTAATTATGAGATGGGTAATGTCTTGCTGAGCACCGACATGGGTGATGAGCGTTCTACAGGTAATCCCTGATGGTAACAATTGACCCACGAGGTCTGTCTTGGGATGAGTGGTGCGCTAGGATGGCTGAGTTGTTCGCAGCGAATCAGCTTGGCACGGCTGAAGAAGAAAATTGGCGTAATTGGGCTGATGGTATGCAAGGCATTGGATATTTTGTAAACTCCGGTGTGCCTGATCAGAGAGGGTTCGAAAGCTGGCAGGAGTGGGCTGAGAACTTGGTCGGAATTATGAATATAATAGGGTAACAAAATGCCTACAGATTCACGAGAAAAACTATTGAACTCTTTTGAGATTGTGGTCGAAAGTCTGCAAGGAAACCCACAGCCTCATCCAATGCAAGCGATGCTCGCAGGTGCAGTAGCGCAGCTAACTCACAAAATGGTAAAAGCAAAACAGATCGGCAACACGCTGTTTTTTACAATTTTAGGAGACAGCAGCTCTGGTTACCTTGGGTCATACAACGCAGACACTGAAGAAAGATTTGTAGAAAACACAAGAGGGATGTTTATTTACTGCCAAAAAAAATTAAAATTAAAACATTTGGTCGTGGATGCTGACACAGATGAAGAGGTTAGAGTTTTCAATCTTGTGATGCAAAATCCACCGATAAAAATTCATCAAGATTCTGGAGTGAGTTCAGATGGAAGAACACAATTTGTTCTGACATTGGGAGGCTAATATGGGATTCTTCAGTCACATAGGTTTAGGGTTTGTTGATGACGCTATTCATGGCGTTGGTAAAGCTGTTGACAATGTCGTTAATGCTGTCGGCAAAGCAGTTGAACACGTAGGTAACTTTGTTGCAAACACAGTTCAAGCAGCTCTTAACGACCCAATTGGCACGATTGCAAAAATAGCAGCGATCGCGACTGGCAATCCAGAATTGATCCCTTTGATTGATGGCGTTGATACATACGCTCGCACTGGCGATTTTGGAGCGAGTTTAAAATCTGCAGCCACTTCTTTCGCGACTCAAGGTATTGCAGAGGGCATTTCTGAATACGTTAATGCACCTGACACCTCCTCCATTTTTGCAGAAGAGGCGGGTAACACTGCAATTCTTTCTCCAGATATAGCAAACGCTGCTAGTGATAATGTAGCGGCATTAGGTTCAGATCAAGTTGGCGCACTTCCAACAGACGCAGGCGTTACAGATGTTTCTGGCAGTAGTCCTGATGCGCCAATTGAAGACAGATCAACTAGCCCATTAAACACAAGCAAGCTATTAAAAGCAGCGGGGCAGGGTGCTCTTAAAGGAGCAACTCAGTCTGGTCTTAGAAGTCTTATAAGTGGCAAAGGACTTAACTTAGAAGAAATTTCGAAAGGTGCTTTGTCAGGTGGCGTTGGGGGTGGCACTGGAAATGTGTTAACTCAATACGGATACAACCCGATTATTTCTGGCGCTGGTGCGGGAGCTGTTGGCTCAGGTACAGGTGCTGCGCTGCATCACGGAGACGTTGGTCAAGCGTTGCTAACAGGAGGTGTTACTGGCGGTGTTGGCGGTGCTACTTCGATGGTAACTGCAGCAAAAGACGCCAATGGTAATCCACTGTTTTCCCCAGTGCAACAAGGTGCGATCAATGGTGCAGTTCAGGGAGCGACAGGTGCTTTGCTGCACAAGCAAGACCCTATCACTGGTGCTTTAATAAACGCTGCAGGTGGCGCTGCTGAAGGTGCAACAAACGATTTAACGACAAGCCCCAACGCCAACAGAGCGATTAGCAGTTTGGCTGGGGGTGTGGCTAGGTATGAAACTGCTGACTTGCTTGGGAAAAAGAATCCTCAGCAAAATGCTGGTCACCTTCCAACTCAGCGTCCACAGCAAGCTCAAAACAATTTTACACAACAAGCTCCAAGTAATTTTACACAGCAAGCATTGGCTGCGCCAATCGCAACACCAACGATGCAAAGTGCTTCTCCTGGATCAATTCAAGGCACGTTTCAAAACGCTCCTAATCCTTTGGCTTCTATTGATCTTTATGGACTTCCGCAGCAAACAAAAGTTTCCTCTTACGGTGCAGACACAGGTATAAGCCCAATGAAAGAATCTGGTTTAAGCTCTACATTATCTTCTTCGACTCCTTATGGAAATCCAGCTCCCAAATTAACAATGGAAGGAGTTATGTCGATGTATCCTCAGCTACAAGACCAGATCAATCAATATCCTCAGCTTGAAAACGTCGACCCTAGGATACTTTTGTCTTTGATGGAAAACGGAGGGAACAAAACTGCATTTTACAAAGATGGTGGAGTTGTTGCTATGAAAAATGGCGGTGCTCTTCCGAAAGCTCCTGTGTTTATAACTGGGGCGACAGGTCATTATGTAAAAGGTCACGGCGATGGCCAGTCTGATGATGTCCCTGCTATGTTGGCTGATGGCGAATATGTGTTCGATGCAGACACAGTCGCTTCGCTAGGGAATGGAAGTTCCGATGCGGGTGCAAAATTGCTGGATCACTTTAGAGAAGCATTAAGAGAGCACAAGCGATCCGCTCCCAATGATAAAATACCACCTCCCGCTGCTCCGCTACAATATATGAAAAAAGCGATCAAGCGACACGGTGTTAGCACAATGACGAAAGGTTAATCATGGCACTTAATTACGTACCGCCAGCGCCATTGGCGACTGCTGGCTCTGAAAAAACAGGTGGCAGTTTGTTTCAAGGCAAAGCACTGCCAAACATAACGACGACCTCTGGCACAGCGACCACAGTACCGCAATGGTACATGGACGCAATTCAGCAAATTGGAACTGAAGCTGCGCAAACAGCTCAAGGTTCTAATTATGTTGGGCAAACAGGTTTACAAAATCAAGCCTACGACGCTGCCTCGCGTCTTAACTCTGGCTCTGGACTTGCGAATGCATTGGGTAATTTGAACCAGCAAAACATTGCGACAACGCTAGCTCCCAATGCAGTTGCGGGTATTGCAGGCTCGGGTCAGTTTGGCTCTTCTCGCGGTGCTGGTGCTTTAGGAAGTGTTATTTCAAATGCAAATATAGCAACCCAAGCTCAGCAATCTCAAGCCAACCAACAAGATTTTCTGAATGCTATTCAAGGTATAAACACGCAAAATACTCTTGGCAAGGAAAGACAGCAATCGCTTCAAAACAAAGAGTTGTACCCGATGCAACAACTAAGCAATGAAGCTGCATTGCTAAAAGGTTTAACCATACCTACTTCAACAAGTCAGACCTACACAGGACCAGTTCCTGGAGCTTACAGTGCTTCTCCGCTGGCTCAAATTGCAGGTATGGGCACGTTGGCCACAGGTCTTAAAGATATAATTCCTGGACTTGCATCTGCATTGAAAGATATTGACCTTTCCAAACCAGTAAGTTCGGTTTGGAATTATATAACAGGTGGTAGTTCTGGAGCAGGTGGTAATGCTGCACCGACAAACAATACAGCAGCTGGGACAACTTCGGTCAATGGTGAGTTGCAAGGTACAACAACTATAAATGGAATCACTTACAACGCTATGGGTGACCCAGTGAGCGACCCTAATTTTAACAGAAACAACCCTCTAATAGATCAGGATTATTATAATAATCTTAATGACAACGCTGGTAATGATTATAACAACAGCGGTTATTACTCTGGCGACAATTACGTCGTTTAAGGAAAGATCATGGCAGCTAAAGACAACGTAGCACTACCTGCAGCTCCACTTTCCTCTTCTTTGGATCCGGAAGCGCAGAACAAAACTATCGCAGGTTATGAGAACATCATAAACTCGCTAGAGCAGAGAAACAAACCTAACATGTTTGCAATTTCTCAGGCATTTTTCAATCCTGGAAAAACAGGTAGCTTTGGTGAAGCTATCGGAAACGCTGCGGGTGTTGTCGGTAAAGACATCGAGCAGCAGCAGGAAAGGGCACCGAACATCGCCATGATGCGTGCTCAGCTCGAGCAAGGAAAATACAAAATCCAAAATCAAGCTAAGGCTATGCAAATGCTTGGCTATGCTTTGGGTGAAGATCCGCAAATTGTTGCAAGAAGTTTGACTTCTGGAAATGTATCAGATCAAATGCAACAGAAAATGAAAACTTTAGACCCCAGAGTTATCATTGCTATAACTGCGACAGATCCTGAAGTCGGCGCTCTTGCCAAAGAACATTACACGCTAACTAACGAAGGTCGGAAAACTGATATTGCGCAGGGCACTTTAGATGAATCAAAAAGCCAGCATAAATTTTCTAATCAAATTGAAGAAATTAAACTTCAGCAATCTTACGTAGAATTGCAGATAAAAATATTGCAAGCAGGTAATGACGCAACAAAAGCTGCTGTTGCTGTTAGTGAATTTATTGACAAAGTTGGACCAACTGAGGCTGCTAAATTAGGTATCAAACCTGTGGTTCCACCAACTTTCCCAAATTTTCCTGCTCCTAATCTTCCTAGCTCAAAAGCAAATTTAGAGGAAGGGCAAGTTATGGCTGCTCAGCCACAAGAAGCACCTGCGGGGGGTGTTGCTCTTTTAAAAGAAGGGCAAGTTAGGGCAAGTGATTCGCCTGCATTGCAGCGAGCAATTCAGCAAGAAGCTGCAAAGTCTGAAATTGAACGCCAAGCTAAAGAACAAGAGGCTAGAACAAAACCTTACCTTGCTAAGCATGATCTTATTGCTGCGCATGATTACAACACCTATCAGCTGAATGATGCAAAGTATGGTGAGTTGATTGGTCTTGCAAAAAATAACCCTGATGTTGTTGCCATGCTTACTCATCAAGGACCAATGTATGCACTTCTTCAAGCTGCTGAAAGCGGAATTGACACACCTGTTGGTCGATTAAATGTTCCTGTTTCTGAAGCGTTGACGAAATTAAAATTAACTCCGGAAAAGCAAGCTGTTGCTCGTAACATAATGCAGCTTATGTCTGATTTGAATCAAGAAGTAATGAAAAATGGCAAGTCGATTTTTGGTCCATCAATCAGTACTTTTGATGCACAGAAAATGGCTGAACCTGGATTCAAAATGACTGACCCAGCTCAGTTTATAACTTACTTAGCTGCCAAAAACAAAATTGTAAATAAGTACATGAACGAAATGTATGAAACGCAATTAAATTATTTTGAATCTCACCCAAAAGCAACTACAGCTTCTTTCTTCAAGTCGTCTGATTATAAAAGTGTTGTTGATCGGATGAATGCAACTTATCGTGATTTAGTTTCTAAATCACCATTCGGAAGGTAAATTATGGATCAAAAAAACAAATCAGAATTATCAGATATCCTTCCAGAGCTGCACGACCAAGAAGGAAATTTCTCTTTAAAAGCTGCACCGACCACTAATAATGCGGGTGGGGCTGCTCCTGTGGTTAATCAAGAACCAGCTTCAGATTCTATGAATGAATTGGGCGGTGGTTTGGCTGGTGCTGTTGCAGGTAAAGTTCTTGGTGCTCCGGTTGAAAAACCTGTTAACCCAAATCTAATCCCTGCTCAGTCTGACTTAGCTGCAAAAAGAGCTATGCTAGAAGCGCAGCAAAACACCTTATCGACCCATCAGCAAAATTACGCTCAAGAGCTTGAAAAAATGCGTCTTGAAAAGGCTGCCGCTGATGCTGCACTTCATAATGCTTCGCAAGAATTTAATGCAGCTACAAATCAAGCTAGGTCTTTAAATGTTTTACCTGAGCCAGTTCAAATTGCACCTTCTGCTGAACCTGAACCTCCAAAATTTTCCCGTGGTACTGAAAGCCACGCAGACAAAATGTCTGAAATACGTCAAGCAAACAAAGTTCAGCGTGGGCTTGAAGGTGTAAAAGAGTTTAAACATTTGGGCGGGAATGATCCTAATTTTGTTAGGAATAGCCGTTTGCTAGTGCCTGCAGAGCTAGCCAATGCGCCAGTGCACACGCCAGAGCAATTGGAAGCGATTAAAAAACTTCAGCAAGCTGAGGCTGCTCACCAGCAAGCGATTAGAGAAGCAGCCGCAGCGAAACTGAAACTAGAGCGATCCAAAACTCCAAACACGGTAATTAAATCTCAAAATGCGGTAACAACAGCTGAGGCAGCCCATTCTGGTGCGGCTGCTAAACTCGCAGAACTCGAAAAAGCTAAACCAAGTGTTTTGCAAAGAGTTGGTTACAATCTTGGTAGGCTGCCTTACTTTAATATCCTTTCTGGTGCTCTTTCTGGTGCTGAGCTGGCGCATGCTTATGATGCCTACCATAAAGGTCTCATAACAGAAGGAACTTTAGCCTTAATGGCTGGAGTCGGCGGTGGTATTAGTATGTTTCCGCATCCCGCAGCCAAAGCGATTGGTTTTGGGATGCAGCTTCCAGAAATGGGCTATCAGGCTTATCGCGCGATAAAACATTAATGTGTGAACCTCTGTGACTCCTTCCAGAGGTTTTTGCCCAGCCTAGTGCTGGGCTTTTTTTTCATGAGCAAGAACTGAAGCAACATGCCAAGCCTCAAGCCAAACATTAAAGTGGTCATCTAGAAGATCTTTATTACCTGTTTCTTCGAGCAATTTAAGCCACTCCTCATAAGACTGTCTTATATCTTTATGACTCATCATTCACCACCTTCCATTTTTGAATGTACAATTTTCGGATACCATTCGTACCCATCTTCCCACGAACTAAAACAGCAGCGCCAACTGGCACTGTTTCGAGGATCTCTTTTCCTAGCTTAGGATAATCTTTCCTACTGACTGTCGCGATCATCAAGCCTGTATCATCTTTGAGTGTTATGTTGAGCCAATAGCGAAACTCCAAGTCGTAATCAGTTGAGATGCCACCACGCTTGATCACGTTACCAGTTTCCATAGCGTCACGTATGTTCTTTTCCGTCATGATGCCCAAGACTACATGCTCCTTCCCGTCTGCCTCAAGGTCGTTGCACTTAGTTAGCTGCCATCCATCTTTCAACCCATGACTCCTAGGGTTTTCATACCAATCGCCGAAACGAGCAGTAAATGGGTATGGGTCTGGCCATTTCAATTTAGGAGTTTCAAGCTTGGCAAGTATGCTAGGTGTCAATGGTTTGCCACCATTCCTTGCAGCGAGGATCTTTTGCGCCATCTTTGGACCAACACCGTGAACCGCCATGAGCCCACCATAAATGGCATCACCTTTAGCTGCCCAAGAGGCTTCAGAAAAGTCTTTGTTGAATGCTACATACTTGTAACCTTCAGAAGTTATTTCTCTGAGCAGCTTGAGAACAGCCTCATCATCTGAGGTGTGGCGCAGCGATGCAGCTGAGAACTGAAGTGGGTAGTGATACTTCAACCAAGCTGTCCAAGCAGAAATAACAGAGTACGCTGCTGCGTGGGCTTTCACGAATGCATACGAGCCAGCGTGCATCATTGAGTTCCAAATCTCAGACGCTGCGTTGCGGTCGATGTTCTGGCTTTCTGCACCCAGCAAAAACTTATCCCTGAACTGATCGAAATACTCTTTGCCTAGCGACTTACTCATCGCTCTCCGCAAGGCTGTCAACTCTGGCCAGCCAAGCAAGCCAATGTCTCTGCCCAAAAACAAAATCTGTTCCTGATAAACGACAATGCCTTCGGTTTGCTCTGTCCACTTTTTATGCAGCTCGTGATAATAAAAGGGTGTGTCTTTGTTGTTGCGGATGTCCAAAAACTTCATTGCACCGCCTGATTGAAGTGGTCCAGGACGAGCCAACGAAGTCAGCGCAACAATGTCGTTGAAATCTCTAACTTCGAACTGCCTGAGCAATTGCCTTGCTGCATCACCTTCAAGCTGAAACACCCCAGTAATCTTTTGGCTGTTGAGCAACTCATAAATTTCTTTGGCGTTGACGTCGATGTCTTCAATTTTCTTTCCGACTTCGTCAAGCGTTTCCTGAACGATGTCGAGTGTTTTCAGCCCCAGCACGTCCAGCTTCATGAGGTTAATCGACTCAGCTTGGTACTTGTCTATCTGACCTATGCCTTCGCCTGTTACAGAGCAGTAATCAGCCACAGGCGTGTCGCAAATAATTACCCCAGCAGAATGCACTCCTGCATGCGAGGCGTGTCCCTCGAGTGCTCCTGCGTCCTTAAATCCTGGGTGATTTTCAAGTAGGTCTCTTCCCGCTTTAAGAGTTTCCAATGTATCATTCAAGCAAAACGCTGCACGCGAATCACCTGACGACCGTTCGATCATGTTGTCACGTATTTCAGTGGTTTCCCAAACAGGGATCTTCATACGCTTGCCCACCTGAGCCAAAATTGATCGTGGCTTCATCCTGTTGACGTTGCCTAGTCTTGCGATGCTTTCTGAGCCATATTTTTGCTTGAGGTAAACAAACAGCTCATCTCGCCGATCACCTGGAAAGTCCATGTCGATATCGGGTAAGTCAATTCGGGTCACATCAACAAATCGCTCGAACAGCAAACCATGCTCGATCGGGTCAAGTTCGGTGATGCCAAGCAAGTAACAAATGATCGAGCCTGATGATGAACCACGTCCTGGACCAACAAGCATTCGCTCCCTCGCCCAGCGGATCAGGTCATAAACCATCAAAAAGTAAGATTCAAACTGTTTTTCCCTGATCACACCTAATTCTCGCTGTAACCTAGCCTCGTATTCATCGCTCCAGCCATTTGGAAACCGCCAGTTGATACCTTTCCTTGCCTCTGCTTCTAAATCGCCTCCTACGACCATATTTTTGGCCACAGGAAGCGTTACGGACTCTATTCGCTCAGATATATCTAGCCAGCGAACTGAATCGCTGTAGGTTGAGATAACTTCGTCTTCAGAGAACCAATGTTGCGAATGTGATCCGAGCCTAACTCCCAACAGTTCGGCGTATCTGCGGTCGGTTGGAGCTGGATACCTGACATCAGAGATGAAAAAAAGAGGGAGTTTCCGTCTTTTCGCCAACAAAATATTTCGTTCATTGATCACCTTGTTCAGTGGGTGCAAATCCAAAACAAAATCAGCTGCTTTTATTTTCTCAGGATCTGCAGTGAATGGGAACACAATTAAGTTGTTTGAGAATTCAGTTTCGTAAGAAGCACCAGCACTAAGCCTGTACAACTCACGCAAACCTTCTTGATTCTTAGCCAAGACCTTCACAGACCTTTCCTCATCGCCAATCGGCAACTCCGCACCCATGATCGGATCGAGTTCAGCCTTCATCGCAGCTTTGTAAAAAGGAACGTGACCCCAAGTGCCAAAATCGCAAATGGCAGGTCGGTGGCAGTTTATAGCCTTAGCGCGAGCGATCACCGAATCGATCGGTCCAAAGCATTCACCAAAGGTGTATTCAGTTCTTGTCAGCATCGAGTTTTTTGTAACATTCGTAAAGAGCCTTGACGTCATCCAACGCTCTGTGGGTTTGGTCTAATTTCTTGCCTTGTGTAATTTCATAAAGCTCAACCAACTTGAGCCTTCTGCCTTTTATGTGCATGGTGCTGTCAACGGTACAAACCTGATTTGGCGGGAAAGGAAATCTCCTCTCCCAACCATGACGCAACAACTCATAATAAAGCACATCACGATCAAAAGCAAGATTATGGGCTACGAGGGTTTGCGAACCAATAAAAAATTCAGCCAGCTCTGGGAGGATTTCGATGAACTTCCTTTTGCCTTTGAGCTGTTCTGGTTTTATGCCTGTGATCTTGGTGATCTCTGCAGATATTTCCTGCTCAGGATCAATTAGCTCGCTCCACTCTTCGACGTGACCATTTTCATGCGCTTTGATCGCACCGATCTCGATTACTTTCGGTTGTAGCATAAGATCAGACGAACTAGGCAACGTCAAACCTGTCGTTTCAAAGTCAAGTAGGATTATCATCAGTCAGCTCTTCAAGCATAGCAGCGTAAACGCAAAGGTCATGGGCAGAATCTGCATGGCCACCATTTTTCATACTTTCAGCATACCTTGTCAGCTTACTAAGACACTGAATGAAAATACCAAGACGATTGTGATCTTCTGCAGTGGAGACAGGGATTCCGTCAGGGAAAAGAAATCCCATAAGGTGTCCAAACTTTTTATAGTTGTCACCGTAAATTCTGTTTCGTTGATCATAGGTTTCTGCTCCTGATCTTAAAATTTCTGGCACACTTTTCATACTAAAACTCCTCTAACTCCGATGTCACGGTACATTTGAATTATATCTGTTCTGTCGTCGTAAGCCTTCTCTATTTTTACTCCATAATTATTAAGACGCCAAATAGCTTTCCTCTTAAGATCAACAGAGTGCTCGTGATTGTTTGCCTCACGCATAATCAATCCAGAATATTTCAAATGATTGTTTTGAAGCCAATGTTTTGTTTCTGCTCGTAAATACTCTGGTCTTGCTGTAAGGAAAACAACAGGGCAAGGAGATTCATCGACAATGTAACGATTCATAACTTCATCATACTTACAATGGATGTGATAGTTGTGATAAATGTCTAATGGTTTTTCTTGAGAAGGATCAACCAGCCAATTCCTCCAGTGATCGTTTGAAATTGTGTTGTCTAAATCTACAATCCTGATCTTTTGCATAACCACCTCACATCGTTTTAGCGCCGACTGCGATCGGTACAGCTTCTTGACGAACAATTTCAATAACCTTACGAATCTTGTCTCGGATCGCGAATTGTTTATCATTGCCGACTGTTTCTGGATAGATCTTGCACTCTTTAACACCCCAACGAGGAAAAGCGCAAGTGCCATGAACAGCGCAATGAACATCGAGGAAGTCTGCAGCCCATGGGTGAGCTTCAATAACGAGTCTGCGCATTTCTCTAGCGACATTTTGATACTCACCTTGAGTTCTTGGGCAGAGACGTTTTTCCATCATGCCACTCAATGTGCGTAAATTGAACTGGGCGATGATTGATGTTTCAATATTAGTCGGCAGTAAACCACGAGCGTCCTGTGCGGGGATGCCCAATTCAAGCAATCGGCTATATGATTCCATCAGATCTTTGACAGCTTGATTCCAAACAAAGTTAGCACGATGATCATTATTGATCCGATCAGGCTTAACAACATTGTTCAAAGAAGCGTCAATGGTGCGTTGCGACTCTTGTGCATACGACCCTGTGCGAGTGCGAACCAATTGATGAGTGAAAGCACGAGTGACACCTGTTATGCGGAAGGTGTAATTGACAAACTCCCAAGAACTGGCAATCGTGTCACGCATGTACGCAATGTGTTGCTCTTTTTCCTCTTGAGACCAATTTGCAGGGTCTTGATCGAATTTGAGTCGGGTGTTTTTTGTACGCAGTAGCAAGTCCATAGCATCTGCTGTGTAATTCATTAGCTCAACATTCATTTTAACTTCTCCAATTTTCTAGTGTAACTGTCAGAAACAATCAGCCTCTTGATGACATTCAGATCTTGCAGAACGTCATCTAAAAGTATGTTGCGCCAAGTTGCAAATCTGCCGAGTGAATAAATTTGAAACTGAGAGGAAAGGTATTCAACATAAGCTCTGCGGAAGTCTTCATCGATCGGTGCTATCTTACCATAACTTTGATTTACCTTATCAAGTTCAACCACGTCATCTTCGTAAAGACCAAATGGTTTGAGAACTTCCCTAAGGGAAAAGTTTTCATAATCAGAATCATTAACACTTTCGACAATCAAAAGATTGCCAGTGATCGATGCGCGATAAGTGCAAACCTCTGGATTAGGATAATAAACTGTCTGAAATACATCAGAGTTGAAAACCCTAAACCTACGCACTGTGATCGGCTGAAAAGAAAAATGTTCTTTTTCAATTGATTTGAAAGGAACTAATTGTAGCATTTTGTTCATAGGTATTGTGCTTATGATCGTCTGTTTTGAATTGTCTAATTTCGAAACAGAAGCATTCCAATAAACACGATCGTGAACCTGATCTATCAACTGAAGTATAAAATCTTCAGGTGCAATATATCGCTCGACAGACTCTGTTTTCCAAATTGATCGGTCGTGAAGTCCGTTGGTAACTTTTTTGGAATAAAGATTTGCAAGCTGTATGTTTGGCTGAACAAACTTGTCGCCATCCCAAATACCCTTGTGTACTTTGATTTTCCTGAAAGGGATGCCAACAGCATCCCCAACAGCCGCAGTGCGGAAGCGTAACAAGGCACGGTGAGATTGGTTCTCTTTGGAAGACGCCTCATACACTTCCGCTTGCGGATTCAGCACCGCAGCGATCAATCCGCTAAGACCAGCGCCAATTATAATCATAGGAACTCCTCAGCCAACTCCCACAGCTTTGTGTTGACTTTGATCGTGTTGTCCATGGCACGGATGCCGTGGGTGCGAGTGGCTCTGCCATTTGGTGAGCGAGAAACAACACCACCTCGTACCAGATTTTCCTGCACACGATTGAAAACAGTCCACAAGTCGTCAGTCTTGTCCTCGTCACGTCTTGCTTCGAGCAGCTGGTGAGGTTTGACACGACCATCCCAGATCAGCGAGGCATAAACTGAGAACTGAGTCTTTTCCGCTTCAGAAAGAAGTTTTGAGCGGAACAGCTCAACACGACGAGCTGCTTCTTGAGCTGACTTGATCACCCGCATCGACTCATCAATGACCTTTTCTGCAGTAACATCCAGGTGACGGATGCGGGCAGAAGCGATCTCTGCAGACTTAACAATCAGTCCGTTAGAGCAAACCATACGGAACAAGCCAGCATCGATACGCAAGCTGGAAGAACCATCGTGGGAGTTGACGACCAGGATTTCTGGAATCGACCCTTCGATTGCGCTCTTGTAATTGTCATGACGCATACGTACAAAGTGACGCACGGTGCGTGGATCGTTTTTGCGTGGCTTCAAGCTGTTGGCTTGGGTTACAAAAAACCCTTCGTCTTTCAAAACATCAATCACAGACTCTGTGCTGATGAGGCTGTATTTGTCAGACAGCTTGCTCATCTTGACGCCATTTGTTGCTGCTTCGGGTAAAAGTATTTCGCTCATATCAATTGATCCTTGTATTTTTTCTCATCCATTAAGTCCTCCATCTTTCGACGGGCACTTACCTTTTTTTGAACTACAATTTCATGCACTTTCTTTTCTTCTTTCATTTTCTCAACAAGAGTTTTTTCTTTCTTTTCCCTGACTTGTGTCGATCTGATTTGCATTTCTTTGGCGAAAAATATTTCTTTCGTCGTGAAATTCAAACCACAAGAATCACACCTTCTTCTTCTTTTGTCTCCGTAAGCCTGAATGACTTTTGTTGTTCCGCCACACTCGCATTTTACCATGATTAAAAACTCAATAAGAAAACCAAAAAGAAATACAAAACACAAGCAATAGCTAAAGCAAAAAGCAACTCTTTTAAATTTTGTATCATGATTATCTACCGTAAATAAGATATTTGAGCCTAGCACTGAGGGACGGAGAGTTGATTTTGTCAATCGCTCTCGAAATGTTTTCCATGTGAGCTTCAGCATAAGCATTTTGAATTTCTGCATCCTTGGCGCTCATGACTTCGTATTTGTTTTTTGATTTGACGCTATAAACATAACCAAGAGAAACGTCCATCAGCTCTGCTATTTCTGCATAGGGAACGCCTAGCTGCAAAAGTTTTTTGATTACTTTGCCTTTGTTGACTAATTTACTCATCTGACTTCTCCTCATCGAAAGTGACAGTTATAGTGTAGCTGAGACCGTTGTTGTCTTGCACCTGAAGGGTCTTTTTGGTTGAAAGCATGTAGCCTTCTTCTGGGTGAAGATCCAATTTAACGCTTCCAACATGACCCAGAATGTCGTCTGGGGTTTTTAAAAGAGCATCGCGGATTTGTTGAGCGATGTAGTCGCAATAATGCATTTTGATTCCTTTCAAGATTTTTGGGTAGCTAACTCAAGAGCGTACTCTCTTGCTGTGCTGTACGCATAGTCGTTGCTGATTGTGTTAAAGGTGTGGCGAACAACCCACTCATTGTTGACCAACTGCTCAACGAAAACGTCGTCGTGGAAGTTTTCAAAGCTGTTGCCGAACTCTTTACGAACTCTTACACTTTTGCTGTAATTATCTATAATCACGAGTTTCTCCTCAGTTGTTGAACCAACGTAAACGTGGCATGCATTGTACATCGATAATAATGTCTGACATCATACCGCTGATCAGACGTTTGGAAATAATAGGAACAGCTCTCATCCCGCTTGACTCGCACTCATTCACAGCGTTGATTACCTCGTTGCGACTCATTTGCTGCGCTTGCGGATCAACCACGATCGGCACGACAGGCATTTGAGTGCTGCGGATCGGTTCAACGTGGTTGCAAGCAGTCAGTGATGCGAGCAAGATCAATAAAAAGTATTTCATGAAACTCCTCCTAGCTCAACCCAGAGGTCTTTCGATTTGATATTTTCTTCAGCGAAAGTTTTTACAACACCGTTACGGTCAATGATGCGCATTGGGGTGCGTGACTTTTTTGCCCAGTTGGCGTGATAAAAAAGTTCAACGATGACCTCAAGACGAGAGTGCGAATCGGCTGCTAAAACAGTTCTCCAAACATTGTCGTCATCTAGTTGTTGAAGTTCGTAACGCATAATTCAATCCTCCTATTTAATTGCTTTTTTGTAATCAGGGTGGAAAATGCCGACAGAATATGACAAGGAGCGGATCGCCCATTTTTTAGCCAACTCATACTTTCCATTGTCACGACATTGCAGTGCATCATAAAGGCACAATCTAGCAGAAGAGTCCATCTTCCCTTCCATCGCACCGAGATTTTTTCTTGCGAGAATGATTGCTTTTTCGTAGTCCATAAATCCTCCAAAAGAAGCCGGATCGCTCCGGCTGGGTTAATTAGCCGATGCGATCAGTCTTGACAGTGATCACAGCAGCGATGCTGGTGCATTTTACAACGTCGTCGGAGGCGATCTTGCACAGCTCGATCAGCTTCTTGGCGTTGACAGTCTCACGCTGGGACAGGGTGATTTTTACAGTGTAACCCTGACCTACGAAGTTACCTTCGCCATACTGGTCAGCGATGTCAGCTTTGAGCTGTTTGGTGCGAGCCTCGAGGACTTTGATCTGCTCGTTCAGAGCGCCAAGTTCGTCGATCATGCTTAGTTGGATATCGGAAGTTTTCATCTCAGTTTCTCCTGTTTTAAGCGACTCGGCTGAGTCGATGGAAAGAATTATCGCGCTAAAAGTTCTTTAAGGCAACAACTTTTTCATGTTTTTATGAAAATATTTGTAAACTGTTGAGTTTACTGGGTAAAACGACCCAGTTGGGGCAGCCGACAGAGGCTCTTTCCCAGCTCATCCAGGAATTTTCGTCGGTTTTTTTCTGGTAATATCGGCGGTAGGCGACCACAGGATCGGCGTCCTTGCACTCGTCTGGCATAGCCTGTGCAAATGGGGTAGGAGCTGCGAATTTTAGGGCAGGTGGTGGGTTCCTTAACTCGCCGTAAAAAAGGTCGTGACAGGCGTGGAATTTACCGTAGCGCATCTTGAATTCTTTGGCGAGGCAGTAGCCCAGCTCGACCAGCCATTGGTAATTTGAGCGAGAGGCAGCAGCCCAAACTACGCAAGGGTGTTTTGCGTGAGTTGGCTTATACTTGACGGCATCGCCATTGCCGTGAATATGGTGAACGGTAGCTAAGATCTGGGCTGTTTCGAGCACCATTTTGACAACATGCTTGTCGGAGTGCATCGAGGCAGCGACTAAAGGGATACGGTGAAGGGCGAATATGTTCATCTGTTTCTCCTGTTGAAAAGTTTGTTACCACGAACAAATTATCGCTGAAAATTGCGGTTCGGCAAACAATTTTTTTACTATTTTATAAGTCCTTGTTTTTATGAAAGAATCTGCCCTTTGGGGTTCCCTAAAGAAGTCTGGCGAGCTGCCTTTCGCCATACGGATCGAGTCGGCGGTTACTCCTGGATTACCTGATGTTTACTTCAGTTTGACCAACGGAGTGACTGGCTGGATAGAATTAAAAGAAATTCCAGACACCCAAAAGGTAATTTTAAAAACAGGGACAGGCAAGGGTCAGCTGCGTCCGCTTCAGGTTTTATGGGCGAAACAAGCGACTGAACAAAATATTTTTACAACTGTTTTGCTTTTTTATAGAAAACGAGCGATACTTCTTTCAGGTCGCGATGTCGAGCGATTGATTGGCGCCAAATCAGAGGACGTATTGTCTGCTGCGATTTGGACAGGTCAAGAAGCAGCTCGACAACGCTGGAACGGACTACGGGAAAAACTGGATAAACATGGACGACTTCACACTATTCAAATGGCAACGCAAAGCGATTGAAGAATCAGTTCAACGCGCATCATACGGTCTTTTTGCCGATCCTGGAACTGGAAAAACGTATTGCGCGATACGCATAGCGCAGAACTGGACGCGCAACGCTGTTGTGATCTGCCCACTCAGCGTCAAACCCCAGTGGGAAAAAGAATCAGTTCGTATGGATTACAAATTGTTCATTTTCCACTATGAACAGTTGCGTCAAAAGGCGACATTTGATTCAATCGAAAAAGTTTTGCGCAGCGAGGCTGTAACATTGATTGTTGACGAAAGTCATCGCATCAAATCTCCGCAAACACAAACGACAAAAGCAGTTTTAAAACTAGCAGCAGTGGCAACCAGAAGACTTGCGCTAACTGGAACACCCACTGCCAATTCACCTGCTGACTTGTACACACAACTGAAATTCTTGAAGCCTCATGACAAGATGGAAAGCTATAGAGGCTTTCAAGAAACCTACATCGAGTCATTGCCAGCATCGCATCCGTTGATGAAGCGTATTGCTGGTTCGCCATTTATTCCAAAGAAGAGCAGGACAGGATCGCTGGTGCTGAAAAATATTGACAAGTTGGTTGCTCGTGTTCAAGAGTTAGGCATCACAGTTAATTTGGAAGACGTAACAGAATTGCCAGAGCGTACATTTATCGTGCGCAGTTGCAAAGCGAGTCCAGAGTTGACAAAAATCTACAAACAGTTGAAAGAAAAAATGTATGCTCAGTTTGCTGACAAAGAAATAACTGCAGCAAATGCAGCTGTGTTGGTTGGTCGGCTGATGCGTTTGACTAGTGGTCTTGGTCATGCTGACTTTGAAGTTTCTCTTCCTAATCCTAAGCTGAAAGAACTTTTGAATGACATAAGTATTTATACAGACGTGGGTAAAGTAATTGTTTGGACTGTTTGGGCTGACGAGCGCAGAGAAGTTCATGACCATTTAAAAATGCTAGGTTACAAAGTAGCAACTGAGCCGAATGATTTTATAGAAGGTGGTGCGGACATTCTGGTTGCTTCACCGAAGATGTTTGGCACTGGTTTGAATTTACAAACTGCAATGTATCAGTTGTGGTTGTCGAGAGGATATTCTTTGCTCGAAAGAGAGCAAGCATTAGCGAGGAATTATCGTGCGGGGCAGGATAAGAAAACTGTTGTTGTTGACTATGTTGTGCAAGATACAATCGATGAACGAGTATTAGTCGCACTCGAGAATAAAACCGACTTATTGAATCAAATTATGCAAACAGGAGAGTTGTAATGTCAAAAGTATTTGTAACGTCAAATCGTATGCGGAAAGACCCAGTGACGAGAGAATTAAAACCAATCGTTGACTTGCGTCCAGCTGAACAATTCGGGTCACTCGTGGCTGTGTTTGATCACACTATGGATCCTGACA
>Ga0114959_10000248_pt1 | contig 52140 bp, 66 predicted proteins | sample C_130625_EF_Meta_FD_87317 | JGI IMG/M metagenome (GOLD analysis project Ga0114959, IMG submission 87317) | Freshwater microbial communities from Lake Croche, Canada to study carbon cycling - C_130625_EF_MetaG | ecosystem: Environmental > Aquatic > Freshwater > Lake | place: Lake Croche, Canada...
AGATCCAATTATTATTTACGGTTTAGGTATTGTTAGCACCTACGCTCGTGCTGAAGGCGCATTTGTTTGCGCATCTGCTTCTGGTACTACTCTGACATATTATGCTAAAGGTAACGTAGGTTCCAATGGTAATTCATTATTTACTTCATCAACCTATGGTCGTAAGGCTGGATTCTTTTCTGGAGCAAACTTACCAATAGCAAGCATTGCAAGTGATGCTGCATCACCATCAGTAATTACAGTAACAACTTCTAATAACCATGGTCTAGTTCCTGGAGCAACTTTACTTTGTGTTGCTACTTCTGTTGGTACTAACCATGGATTAATGACTGGTGCAGTTTACGCAGAAACAGTTCCATCTCCAACTACCTTTACCTTTACTGCCAGAACTGGTGGTGCAGTGGCAAACGCATCTATTACGGCAAATATATATACTCGTTCTGACGCATTTGTTTTGCATCGCCCATTTGATGGTGGTGTTCAACTTGGTACATTCAATCCTAGTCATGGTGCTTCAGTTTCTCGTCAAACTAAAAAATACATGCGTTACCAATCTGGTAAAGGATTGCTTTGGACGTCAGGTGTATTATTTAATCCAGTTCTTAACTTAGACCAAATCTCTGCATCAAGCACTTCTATTGGTGCAACTATTACAGTAACAACAGAAAATGACCATGGTCTACAAGCTGGTGCAACAGTTCTTATCGCAGGTGTTGTAACTGCTGGATATAATGGAACATATGTTGTTAATGCTGTTACAAACGAAAATACATTTACGTATATAGCAACTATTGCCCCAGCATTAACAAATGCTGTTATTACAAATCTTCCACGTGTAACAATTAAAACATGGCATGGTGCCACAGTTCGTGTTGGTCCATTCGATGATCAAAATGGATTATATTGGGAATTTGATGGATCAGAATTAGCAGTTGGTAAGCGTTCTGGTACATATCAGTTGTCTGGAACAATTGCTGTCAATGCTGCATCTCAGGCAGTCACAGGAACAACAACTCGTTTCACTCAGCAATTAAAATCTGGTGATCGTATTATTATTCGTGGTATGACTTACATGGTTAACTCTATCACAAGCGATACAGCATTAACTATTAATCCAGAATTCCGTGGCGTCAATAACGTATCTGGTGTTAAAATTGCAGCAATTATTGAAACTCGTATTCCACAATCTCAGTTTAATGTGGATAAAATTGATGGTACTGGTTTCTCTGGTTATAATATTAACCTAAACAAGATGCAGATGTTGGGTATTTCCTCAACATGGTATGGTGCTGGTTTTATTGACTACATGGTACGTGGTGTAGACGGTAACATGGTTCTTGTTCATCGTATGAAACAAAACAACGTAAACGATGAAGCATACATGCGTACAGGTAACGCTGCTGTTCGTTATCAGGCTATTAATGAATCCGCACGTGATCGTCTTGCAGTAGCAATGACAAACAGTGATACATCAATGACTCTTGCGGATGCAAGCAGATTCCCAAATCCAGGTGCTACTTATCCTGCAGCTGTTATGTGTGAGGGTGAGATTATTCGATATACCACCAAAACAGGAAACGTACTTTCTGGTTTAACTCGTGGTTCTTCAATCTCACAGTTTAGTGGTGGACAGGCAAGAACATTTACTGGAACTGCTGCAGCAGCACATGCTTTAGGTAATGGATATAACTCAGTAACTCTTGTAAGTTGTACTGCATCTCCAGTTGTTAATCACTGGGGTTCTTCTTATATCATGGATGGTGGATATGATCAAGATCGTGGTTACTTCTTTAACTATCCAAAAGTTAATTTTGCTTTGACTAATGGACAAGTTTTAACTGCATTCTTTGTTCGTCTTGCACCTTCTGTTAGTAACTCAGTAACAGGAACTCTTGGTGATCGTGAACTTATTAATCGTTCACAATTACTTCTGCAAAGATTACAAGTTCAGTCTGACCAATCTGTTCAGGTTTATGGTATTTTAAATCCAGGTAATATTGATGCATCATCATTAACTTGGAATACTTTGAATCAAACATCATTCGGATCGCAACCTTCTTTTGCTCAAATTTCAACTAGCAATACCACTGCTGCAACTCCAGGTGAACAGATTTTTGGTACGTTAGCACCTCCAGGTGGTTTGAATGAAGTTGACTTAACTGCACTTAAAGAATTAACAAATTCGTCTATTGGTGGTTTTAGTAACTATCCAGATGGTCCAGATAACTTAGCGATTGTGGTTCAAAATCTTACAACAAATGCTGCACGTGTAAGTCTTAACTTATTCTGGTCAGAAGCGCAAGCATAAATATACAAATTAGAGGACAATTATGGCAACCCAAGTACAATTTCGAAGAGGAACCACAGTACAGAACAATGCGTTTACTGGTGCGCAGGGCGAAATTACAATTGATACAGACTTAAAAACCCTGCGTCTTCATGATGGTACTACTGCTGGTGGTGGTTCCACTATTGTCACTCTTGCTGGTACTCAAACCCTAACCAACAAAACTTTGAGCACTGGATCTACATGGACAGGTTCTGCAGTTGGTCTGGCATATGGTGGTACTGGATCTTCTTTAACCGCAACTGCTGGTGCTGTTCCTTATTCTACTGCTTCTGGTTTAGCTCTTAGTGCTGTTGGAACTACTGGTCAAGTACTAACATCCGCTGGTGCTGGTGCTCCAACATGGGCAACTCCAACAGTCTACGCAACTACTGGTAAATCTATTGCTATGGCAATAGTATTTGGAGCATAATATGGCAATCCCAATAACTAGAGAAGGTTTGAAGCAATATTGCCTACGAGATTTAGGTGCGCCTGTACTAGAAATTAACGTAGACGATGATCAGCTAGAAGATCGTATTGATCAGTCGTTAGAATTCTGGCGTCTCTACCACTATGATGGTATTGAGAAACTTTACATGAAGCAGCAGATTCGTGCTTCTGAGATTGTTATTCAACAATCAATTGCTCAAACTTTTAAATTAGAAGATATTGTTAGAGGTCAAATTTCTGGTGCCACCGCAAAAGTATCTAAAGAAAATCTTCGTTCATCAACAGGAACTTTACTTCTTGTAAGAAATATTACTGGTACGTTCCAAGCTGGTGAAACTATTATCGCTGACAGTGGTCAAACAGCAACTCTTGTATCTGCTACTAAACATGAGTACGATAACAAATATATTGAGATAGATGATTGGGTATATGGCATCACTCGTGTGTTACCTTTCTCTCAAGCATCTTCCTCAAAGAATCTATTTGATTTGCAGTATCAGTTGCGTTTAAACGACTTATATGATTTATCATCAACATCAATCGTTTACTTTAAAACTGTAATGAGTCACTTGGCCATGCTCGACTTAGAGTTAAATGGTTATCCGCTATATCGTTTTAATCGTTTACAAAATCGTTTGTACTTAGATATCAATTGGGAAACTGACATTCCACTTGGAGACTTCATTGTTGTTGAAGCATATCGTGCGCTAAACCCAGCAGAGTTTACAAAAGTATGGAATGAGAACTGGTTGAAAAGATACGTAACTGCGCAATTTAAGCGTCAATGGGGAACCAATCTTAAGAAATTCTCTGGCATTCAACTTCCTGGTGGTGTAACACTTGATGGTGATAAACTTTACGATGAAGCCACCACAGAAATAAAAGATCTCGAAGACGAACTACAAAATAAATCTGCACCTCTTGAATTTTTTCTTGGGTAATTAATGCCAACCAATGTTTATTTTACGCAGGGAACTAAGAACGAACAGTACTTAGTTGAAGACCTGATCATAGAATCGTTAAAGATCTTTGGTCAGGAGATGTTTTACATCCCAAGAACATTGGTTTCAAAAGATGAAATTCTTGGCGAAGATCGTCTATCAAAATTTACTTCATCATTCCCAATTGAAATGTATTTTGAGAACGTAGATTCTTTTGCTGGTCAGGGTGCGTTTATTCAGAAATTTGGTTTAATGATGGAGCAATCTGCTACGCTGGTAGTTGCTCGTAGACGCTGGGAACAATTAGTTGGTCGTTATGGAGTTACTAATATTCCTACTCGTCCGAATGAAGGCGATCTACTTTATTTCCCGTTGACTAAAGGTTTGTTTGAAATCAAATTCGTACAACACCAAGATCCATTTTATCAGCTTGGTAAACTTTATGTTTACAAACTACAGATTGAACTCTTTCAATATGCTTCTGAAGCAATTGATACTGGTATTCCTTCTATTGATGCGTTTGAAACACTAAAAACATTCAATACAAATACAACTCGTACACCATATGGTGAGGTAACTTCTATTACAGTTAGCAATCAGGGAGTTGGTTATACTTCTGTTCCAATAGTATCATTCACTGGTGGTGGTGGTTCTGGTGCAGCTGCAACTGCTGTACGTGGAACTGGAGCGAATATAGGTAAAATTATTCGTGTTGACATTACAGATCCAGGAATTGGTTATTCAACTGCACCAACTGTAGTATTTACTGGTGGAGGATTTAGTTCTACTGCAGTAGCGACTTCATCAATCTCAGCCAACGTAGATAAACCAGAATCATTCGGTGATAACAACAAGTTTAAAACAGAAGCACAGGATGTATTGTTTAGTGTAACAAATCCATTCGGTGAAGTAGATAAAGAGAATAATCCATAATGTTAAACAATAAAGTTTTCTATCATGGAATTATACGCAAATGTATCGTAGGATTTGGTACTCTATTCAGTGACATCTATATCGATCGTAAAGAAGGTGACTCTGTTACTGGAACTACTATTCAACGTCTTCAAATCCCACTTGCCTATGCACCTAAAGAAAAATGGATTGTTCGTCTAGACCAAGATCCAAATCTAGAGAATCACACTTACATATCACTACCACGTATGTCTTTTGAGATTACTGGTTATACTTATGATGCAGCAAGAAAAACTGCTCGCATGCAAAGGATTACTTGCGGTGATACTAGCACTTCAATGTCATACATGTATGCTCCAGTGCCGTATAACATAGACATATCTTTATACATTCTCACTAAAACTCAAGAAGATGCTATGCAGATTGTTGAACAGATTCTTCCTACCTTTACTCCAGAATATACGTTATCAGTTAATGCTATTCCAGAGATGAATGTTACACAAGACATTCCAGTTATCTTAAATGGTATTACAGTTCAAGATGAGTATGATGGTGATTTTCAAACACGTCGTTTCGTTACACATACTTTGACATTTACGTTAAAGACAAACCTATATGGTAATGTTAATACTCAAGGTGTTATTGATCAGGTTACTGCTAATATTGGTCAGAACGAAAACTTTACTAACCCAAATAGAATTTATGCAGCAGAAGGTAATCCTATCACCGCAACTGTTGCGAATGAAAATTGGACGTTTAATTTATAATGGCACAAATTTATAATGCTAATGTAAACTTAAAAGCAGCTGGGGTAAAGGTTCAATTTACTCCAGAACAGGTTCAGGAATATCTAAAGTGTGCGGCTAGTCCAATTTACTTTATTGAAACATATTGTAAAATTATTTCACTTGATCATGGTTTAATTGATTTTAAACTTTATCCATGTCAGGTCAATAAAGTAAATATAATTCATAATAATCGTAAGGTTATTCTTATGGAAGGTCGTCAGCAGGGTAAGACGACTACATCGGCAGCTTATATTCTTTGGTATACTTTATTCCAAGAATCTAAAACTGTTGCAATCCTTGCAAACAAAGCAACTGCTGCTCGTGAGGTTCTACATCGTTATCAATTGATGTATGAGAATTTACCTCACTGGTTACAACAGGGTGTTATTACTTGGAATAAAGGTGACGTTGAATTAGAAAACAAGTCCCTTGTATTTACTGCAGCAACAACTGCTTCTGGTATTCGTGGTAAATCTGTTAACTTGCTTTATGTTGATGAGACTGCCATTATTCCAAACACAGTTGCTGAGCAATTCTTTACGTCAGTCTACCCAACTATTTCAGCTGGTGATACTACAAAGATTCTATTAAGTTCTACACCTCTTGGTTATAATCACTTCTGGAAATTCTGGAATGATGCTGAGAATAAGAGAAATGATTTCGTTCCATTGTTTATTCCTTATTGGGAAATTCCTGGACGTGATGAGAAATGGGCAGAAGCACAACGTCGTCAGCTTGGTGATTTAAAGTATAATCAAGAGGTACTATGTAAATTCCTTGGTTCTAGTTTAACTCTAATCAATGCTGATACTATCGCCAAGATGTCTTTGGCTCAAACAGTTTATAGTAAAGATGGTTTAGATATCTACGAAAAACCACAAAGAGGTCATACGTATGTTATCGTAGCTGATACTGCTAAAGGTGTTGGTGGTGACTACTCTGCCTTTACTATTATGGATATAACTGAAGTCCCGTATAAACTGATCGGGAAATATAGAAGCAATATAATTAGTCCGCTTCTATATCCAAACTTCATTTATGAGGTAGGTAAACAATATAATTATGCATATGTTCTGGTAGAGATAAATTCTTCCGAGCAGGTGCCTCATATTCTTTACCAAGAACTAGAATATGAAAACATACTTTTCGTAAATAGAACTACAGGGTCTCAAGTTGTTTCTGGTGGTTTCGGTGGAGGTAAAACTCAACTCGGAGTCAATACCGATAAGAAAGTTAAAAGAATCGGTTGTCATAACTTCAAATCCTTAGTGGAAGAAAATAAATTAATAATACAAGACGCAGATACGATATCGGAAATTTCAACCTTCATCGAAACCAAAGGTACATATATGGCGGATGATGGTTATCATGATGACTTAGTGATGAGTTTGGTTCTGTTTAGTTGGCTTACTACCAACCCTTATTTTAAAGACCTAAATAATATTAACTTGAGAGAAATAATGTATAAGAAACAGATGCAAGCGATCGAGGATGAACTTACGCCATTTGGGGTTTATGACGATGGGAACCATGAAGAAAAAGCACCCCTGAACTTTTAAAATTAGAAATGTGGGTTTTCATAAATAAATTAGTGATGACCATGCCCATGATTGTCAAAAAAATAACATGTTAATGTAATAAGGAGAATTACAATGCCTTTTCAACTAAGTCCTGGCGTTGCAGTCGTAGAAAAAGACTTTACCTCTATCGTTCCAGCAGTAGCTACCTCAACTGGTGGCTTTGCAGGTGCTTTTGTGTGGGGTCCAGTTCTAGATCCAGTAACTATCAATTCTGAAAACAATCTAGTTTCAAGATTTGGTAAACCAAATGACGACAATGCAACTTCGTTTTTCACTGCAGCAAACTTCCTATCTTATGCAAACGATCTTTTAGTCGTTCGTGCTGATACGGTTGATCATAGAAATGCTGTTTCAACTAAAACTGGTGGTATCACTGCAGTAACTGTGGCTGGTACTAACTCTGGTTATTCTTCAACTGCTGCTGCTCCTACTATTACTGTTGGTGCTCCACAAATTACTGGTGGAACTCAAGCAATTCTAACTGCAGTTCTTTCTGGTGGTGCAATTACTGCTGTTGCAGTTTCTAGTGGTGGTACTGGCTACTCTGGTACTCCAACTGTAGTTATCACTTCTTCTGGTGGTGGTTCTGGTGCTACATTTAGCGTAACTGTTGTTGCTAACGCAATCACTGCTGTTACAGTTCTAACTGGTGGTTCTGGTTACAAAGGTACTGTTACTGCTGCATTCTCTGGTGGTGGTGGTTCTGGTGCTTCTGCTGGTGCAGTTACTGTTGGCACTTCATCTATTAGCGTAACTCTTACTAATCCTGGTACTGGTTATACTTCTGCTCCAACTGCTACACTTAGCGGTACTGCTACTCTTACACCAGTAGTTACTGTTGGTGGTATTAAGATTAACAATGAAGCTGCATACACTACAACCTACATTAATGGTGCTGGTGTTGTTGGTGAATTTGCTGCTAAGTATCCAGGTGCTCTAGGTAACTCTATCGCTGTTCACATGGCTGATGCTGCAACTTATTCTACTTGGACTTACAAGACTGAATTTGATGCAATCCCAGGCACATCCAACTACGCAACTAATGCTGGTGGATCAAATGATGAAATGCACATAATTATTATTGATACACTTGGACAGTGGACTGGTACTATCGGTTCTGTACTAGAAAAGTATGCTTTTGTTTCTAAAGGTTCTGATGTTAAGAAAGATGATGGAACAAACAACTATTACCGTGATGTAATAAACAATCGTTCTAAGTATGTATGGTGGATGGATCATCCAACTGTTGGTACTAACTGGGGCAATGCTGCTCTTGGTACTGCGTATCTTTCTTTAGGTACTCCATACGCATCTGCACTAACTGGTGGTCTTGATGATGTTATTCCAACTGATGGTCAGCTAATGACTGCTTGGGCAATCTTCTCTGACGATAGTCAGTATGATGTTCGTCTATTGCCAGTTGGTAAAGCGTCTGCAACAGTTGCTTCTAGCGTAATTGCTATTGCTGAATCACGTGCTGATTGCGTTGTGTTTGTTTCTCCACAGAGCACAAGCACTGGTGATTATATTGTTGCTTCTGGTAGCGATGCTACTAATGCAATCATTGCTTACCGTAATGCACTACCAAGTTCTTCATACGCTGTTATGGATTCTGGTTACAAATATCAATATGATCGTTACAATGACAGATACCGTTGGGTTCCATTGAACGGCGATATTGCTGGTCTATGCGCTCGTACTGACTATCAACAAGACCCATGGTTCTCTCCAGGTGGTTTGAATCGTGGTCAGATTAAGAACGTAGTTAAGTTGGCAGTAAATCCATCTAAGACTGATCGTGACAATCTTTACAAAGCTGGCGTTAACCCAGTTGTTACATTCCCAGGACAAGGTACTGTGATGTTCGGCGATAAGACTCTATTGGCTAAGCCAAGTGCGTTTGATCGTATCAACGTGCGTCGTTTGTTTATCGTTCTTGAGAAATCTATCGCAACTGCTGCTAAATTCCAGTTGTTCGAATTCAACGACAGCTTTACTCGTGCACAATTTAAGAATTTGGTTGAACCATTCTTACGTGATGTACAAGGTCGTCGTGGTATTACTGACTTCGTTGTTAAGTGCGATAATACAAATAACACTGGTGAGGTTATCGATAGTAACAACTTTGTTGCTGATATCTTCATTAAGCCAAATCGTTCTATCAACTTTATTACTCTCAATTTCGTCGCTGCTCGATCTTCTGTATCGTTCACTGAAATTGGCGGTGGTCAATAATAGAGATAAATAAAGGATAAAGGAGATAACAAATGGCAAATATTGCTGACTTTAAAGCGGTAATGCTTGGTGGCGGTGCACGTCCCAACCAATTCCGTGTTGAACTATCATTCCCATCATATGTTACTGGCGGTATCGTAGCTGGTCAGCAAGCACAGTTCTTGTGCAAAGCTGCTCAGTTACCTGCTTCTACTGTAGAGGACATTAATGTCCTTTACCGTGGTCGTCCAGTACACTTTGCTGGTGAACGTACTTTCCAACCATGGAACATTACAGTTTATACTGACACTTCTTTCAACATCAGAAATGCTGTTGAGCAGTGGCAAGCTGGTATTCAGAACTATGGTACAACTACTGGTCGTACTAACCCACGTGACTATCAGGTAGATTTGAATGTTCATCAATTGGATCGTAATGGTGCATCTGTAAAGATTTACAAATTCACTGATGCGTACCCAACAAACATTGGCGCAATTGCTCTTGACTATGAGCAACAAAACCAAATTGAAACTTTTGACATTGAATTTACTTACAACTACTTCACTAGCAACTCTACTGAAGGAAATAGTTTCGGAGTTAATGTTTCTATTAATACACCTATTGGTTCGTTCCCAGCCCAAACTTAATTTTGGTTGAAATTTAATTATGCAGATTTTTGGCTTTGAAATAAAACGAAAGAATGAAAAATTAGATGTGGGGAGTGTAATAACTCCCCCATCTGACGATGGTTCTACTGTAGTCGCCTCAGCCAGTGCCTATTATGGCATGGTTATGGACGTCGAAGGTGTCGTTAAGAATGAGAATGATTTAATTCGCAGATATCGCGAGGCAGCACAATATGCTGATTGCGACGCTGCAATTGAAGACATTGTCAATGAAGCCATTATCTCTGATGAGCATGAACAAACTGTTAAAGTAAATCTAGATACGCTGAAAGTTTCTGACGGTATCAAGAGAAAAATTCGAGATGAATTTGATCAGGTCTTGCGCCTGTTCAAATTTAATATTAAGGGACATGATATATTTCGTTCCTGGTATATAGATGGTCGTTTGTACTATCATATTCTCATTGATGAAAATAATATTAAACAAGGTATCGTTGAGATGCGTTATGTGGATCCGAGAAAGATCCGTCGTATTAAAAACGTAACTAAAGAACGTAGTCCTGGTGGTGTTGAACTTGTAAAGAAAGTTGATGAATACTTTCTCTATAATGATAAAGGGATTACTGAGCAATCAACACAAGGTGTTAAACTTTCGCTAGATTCGATTGTATTTGCACCTTCTGGTTTACAAGATGCTAATACTGGGATGACATTATCCCCATTACACAAAGCAATCAAACCAGTAAACCAATTAAAGATGATTGAAGATGCGGTAGTGATTTATCGTATCTCTCGTGCTCCAGAACGTAGAGTGTTTTATGTTGACGTTGGTAATCTGCCTAAGTTAAAAGCAGAACAATACGTTAATGATATCATGAACAAGTTTAGAAATAAAGTTGTTTACGATGCAACTACTGGTGAAGTGCGTGATGACCGTAAACATCTTTCAATGATGGAAGATTTCTGGATGCCTCGTCGTGAAGGTGGTAAGGGTACAGAGATTACTACTCTTCCAGGTGGCCAAAACCTTGGCGACATTCAAGACATCGAATACTTCCAGAAAAAATTATATCAAGCACTTAATGTGCCTATGTCTCGTATGATGCAGTCTCAGGGATTTAGCCTTGGACGTTCACAAGAAATTACTCGTGATGAGATTAAGTTTAGTAAATTTATTTCTCGTTTACGTAAAAGGTTTTCTGTGTTGTTTTCTGATACCTTACGTGTACAGTTAGTAGCAAAAGGAATCATTAGTGCTGATGAGTGGGAAGATATGACTCACTACATCACTTATGATTTCCAAGAAGACAATCACTTTAATGAATTAAAAGATGCTGAGTTGTTGACAAATCGTATTACTATTCTACAACAGCTTGATCCATACATTGGTAAGTACTACTCGTCGCAATGGGTTCGTAAAAATGTTCTTATGCAAACTGATGCAGACATTGAACAAATGGAAGGCGAGATGGAACAAGACAATGATGATAAGATGCAGCATGCTGAATTAGATGGAAATGTTGCTGGCGCACAACAAACTGCTCAGCAGAATTATGTTGTTAAAAACGCCATACCAGATCCTAATGAACAACCTCCTGCAAAATAAGGAAAATTTAAAATGAGTAATGTAAAAGATTTAATTGATGCAATTGCTACTGGCGATACTATTGGAACTGAAAGTTCTTTCAATGCTGCCATCGCAGAAAAGATTGCTGGACGTTTAGAAACTATGCGTGCATCTGTTGCACAAAATATGTTTAATACTCCAGAAACTGAAGTTCAAGGTGAAGAGAATGTCTGATCTAATCAACTCTGTATTAAAATCATTGGATCAAGCTAGCAGCACATCTAATGTGTTTTCCGAAATGGACAAAAGTCAGCCTAGCACTGGTCGTGATATTGAACAAAAGTCTGGACCAGACAAAGAAGCAAAGCCAATATCAAAAGATAAAATGAATAAAGATGCAGTTGACATGTTAAACAAAGCAATGTCCAAAGAAACTAAGAAAATGGATAACTGTTAATATGTACTACGGTCAGTTCTCTAAATCTGTACTTAACAAATCCACTGGGTTGGATGTTGTTGAGACATTTCGTTCATATGAAAATCTGATTCAGAGAACAGCAGATGATACAATTTATATCAATGATAGCGAAACTGATTTTAAAACGATTGAAGAAGCAAGAACATACATTAAAACAAAACAAACTTCAGATAATTTAGAAGAGACTGTCACACAAGAGGTTTATGAAGAAATTACAGCAAACCGTATAGCGAATATCATTAAAGAATATCACGATACCAAAGTTACCGATACTCTAATAGAATCATACGTTGAACTTGCTTCTTCAAATATTTTTACAATTGACCCAGTCGTTCAAGATATTCGTAAACTAAACAAACTAGATGTTGTAGTTGAAGGTAAGGTTCACTATGAACTAACCGATGGTTCCGTAGTTGCAATTAATGAGTCTACGCAAGAGTTACTAAATAATTTGTTACAAGACCAAAAAGAAATTATCGAGTACATGAGAGAAGGTAAAGAAAATTTCTTTCATGTGCTTGAACGTATAGAGGAACAATAAGAATGGCTGTCACTAAAACTATCATTAAAAATACAAACCAAGAGACCATCGTTAAAGTTGGTGGTACTGCAGGATCTGCTACTATTGCTTTAGCGACTGACTGCCTTGCAAGTACTCAAGCACTAGATGGTGCTACTCAAACTGCAGATATTGTTACCTGTCAGGTTACTGGTTTATTAACTTCAGCAGTTACTATTGTTAGGAACTCGGTTCCAGTTTTAGCATTTGCTCCAGAAAATAATGGTCTATTTGATTTTGAAGGACAGGGGCATAGAGATTCTATTGAGAATACTAAAGATCTTGTTGTTACCATTTCTGGTGCTGAGGCACATATCTATATCACTCTTCGTAAAATTGGTGGATACGCTACTAAAGTTGAACCAGCTACTTATGGTTCTTATGACGACACTACTCGTGTCGGTGCTTCAACTACTGCTTCTGGCTCTCCAGATAAGGCATAATCATGAAACTTATTAGAGAAGTATTAGATAATCCAGTTAACCTAGTTACCGAAAGTACAATCGGTAAAGGTAAGACTCACTTTATTGAAGGTGTATTCCTTCAATCCGAATTACAAAATCGTAATGGTCGTATGTATCCAGAAAAAGTTATGGATAAAGAAGTCGGTCGTTACATTAAAGAATATGTCGAAAAGAATCGTGCATACGGTGAACTTGGTCATCCAGAAAATCCACAGATCAATCTTGATCGTGTTTCTCACTTGATCACTTCGCTACACAAAGAAGGCACTAATTATATCGGCAAGGCAAAGATTCTAGAAACACCTATGGGTAAAATCGCTATCGGTTTACTCGAGGGTGGCGCAAACCTTGGCGTGTCTAGTCGAGCACTTGGATCCCTTCAAACAAATAATGAAGGTGTACAAATTGTTCAGGACGATTTTATGCTGTCAACAGCAGCAGATATCGTTGCAGACCCATCTGCACCTGATGCCTATGTACGTGGTATCATGGAAAGCAAAGAGTGGGTTTTCGTTGATGGAAAGTTTGTGGAAAAACATATTGAAGAAACTCAGCGATTCATTCGCAAAACTTCTTCACGTAATCTAGAAGAAGCGAAGATCCTCGCTTTTCAAAGTTTTCTGAGTAAAATCAGATAATTAATAAATAATATAGAACTATTCCAGTTAGGAGAAAAACGATGTCAATCGAACAAAAAATCGCCGAGATGCTTGCTGAATCTAATAAACAAAGATTAGAAGAAGCAAAACCAATGGGTACAGAGGGTGGTCAGAATTCCGCTAAAGGTAGCGCACAAGCTGGTGATCAATCAGTTATGCGCACTGCTACTAATTCTGTTCCTAATGGTGGTGAAACACCAAACCCAGAAAATGCTAAAAACAATGTAGACGACGAAGATGAGGCAGCAGGTGCTACATCTAAGAAGCCAAATGTTGCTACTGCAAAAGCAGAAGCTGGTGACCAGTCTCCAGTAGTTGCTGGTCCAACTGGTGCTAAGCCAAATATGAAAGAAGACGTTGATGCTCTTTTAAATGGCGAAGAATTAAGTGAAGAATTTAGACAGAAAGCTGAAACAATTTTTGAAGCTGCTGTTATGAATCGTGTTAAGACTGAAGTCGCACGCATTCAAGAAGAGAATGAAGTTAAACTTGCTGAGCAAGTTGAAGAAATGAAAGAGGGTTTGGTTGAAAAAGTTGATGGATATCTCGACTACGTTGTCGAGCAGTGGATGACACAGAATGAAATTGCCCTTGAGCATGGTATGAAATCTGAAATTCTTGAAGGTTTTGTATCTGGTATGAAAGAACTTTTCGTTGAGCACTATATCGATATTCCTGAAGAGAAATTCGATGTACTTGGTGCACTAGAAGAGAAAGTTGAAACCCTAGAAGCTAAGTTGACTGAAACAGTTGAGTCAAACATCGAGTTGAATAAAACTCTTGGTGAATTGAAGCGTACTGAATTGGTTCAAGAAGCTGCACATGGCTTGGCTGACACAGAAGCTGAAAAGCTAAAAGGTCTTGCTGAAGAATTAACTTTCGAAAGCGAAACTACTTTCAGAACTAAGTTACAAACTATTCGTGAAAACTATTTCACTACTAAGAAAGCACAAGCAGATGTTAAGTCTGTAGTTACCGATGCTCCTGTAGACACACTAACTGAAGAAAAGAAATTAGATCCAGTTATGGCTGCTTACACTAGTATCCTCAACCGTAATAAATAAAGGAAATCAAAATGACTATTCGTCAAGATCTCGTAAAAAAGTGGGCTCCAGTATTGGACCACTCGGGCGCAGCCCCAATCAAGGAACAGTATCGTCGTGAAGTTACTGCTGTTCTATTAGAAAACCAAGAAATCGAAATGCGTCGTGGTCGTGAAGCCATGGGCGAATTGAACGAAGCTGCTCCAGCTAACGCTGTTGGTTCTTATGGTGACACTGGCGGTTTCGCTAAGTTTGATCCAGTATTGATCAGCTTGGTTCGTCGTGCAATGCCACAACTTATCGCTTATGATGTTTGCGGTGTTCAACCAATGACACAACCAACTGGCTTGATTTTTGCAATGAAGTCACGCTACTCTACTCAAGGTGGTACAGAAGCGTTGTTCAACGAAGCTGATACTGATTTCTCTGGTACTGGCACTCATGCTGGTTCTACTTGGAATCCATCTAGCAACACTACTGGTACTGGTAATACTACTGCCGCTGGTGAGCGTCTTGGTCAAGGTGGTACTAGTGATGGTTCTTTCGGTGCTATGGCTTTCTCTATCGAAAAGCGTTCAGTTACTGCTAAGACTCGTGCTTTGAAGGCTGAGTACTCAATCGAACTAGCACAAGACATGAAGTCTGTTCATGGTCTTGACGCTGAAGGCGAATTGAGCAACATCCTTTCTACTGAAATTCTTTCAGAAATCAATCGTGAAGTTATCCGTACTATCTACAAGACTGCTAAAGTTGGTGCAGCTGTTGGTACTACTACTGCTGGTACTTTTGACTTAGACACTGACTCTAATGGTCGTTGGTCTGTTGAAAAATTCAAAGGTCTATTGTTCCAAATCGAACGTGAAGCCAATGCTATTGCTCAACAAACTCGTCGTGGTCGTGGTAACTTCATCATCTGTTCTTCAGATGTTGCAAGTGCTTTGGCAATGGCTGGTGTTCTTGACTATGCTCCTGCTCTTAACACTTCTTTGAATGTTGATGAAGCAAGCACTACTTTTGCTGGTGTTCTAAATGGTAAGTATAAAGTATATGTTGATCCATATACTGCTAACCAAGGTACTACTCAGTTCTTCACTATGGGTTACAAGGGTTCTTCAGCGTTTGACGCTGGTTTGTTCTACTGCCCATACGTTCCATTGCAAATGGTTCGTGCTGTTGATCCTAACAGCTTCCAACCAAAGATTGGCTTCAAGACTCGTTACGGTCTAGTTGCTAACCCATTCGTTCAGTTGGATAACTCTGACAGCGATGGTGCTTTGACTGCTGACGTAAACTACTACTACCGCAAGGTTGCCGTTACTAACTTGATGTAATCAAGTGTCGGCTGATTAAGCCGACAATAAGATCGGTATTTTAAGGGAGGACTTCGGTTCTCCCTTTTTTCATTTACTAAATAATAGTATGGATAAAACACTTAGCTGCCCCTTACCTTCGAACATTAACCCATTGTCACCCAATGGATTTAATTTCACCATTCAGAAAATTCCTACTGTGAATTTCTTTTGTCAACAGGTCAATTTACCTGGTTTGACATTTGGTGATCCAGCATTCGCAACACCATTTGCGTCTGTTCCGATTCCTGGTGATCATATTACCTATGATAATCTCTCAGTCAATTTCCTAGTTGATGAGAATATGGAAAATTACAGAGCAATTTGGAACTGGATTATTGCACTGGGATTTCCCCAGTCTTATGATCAATACATTACTTTTATTAATGCAGCACAACCTGGTGTGCTAAACGAATTAGCAAAGAACTATTCTGATGGTATGTTAGAAATTCTTGGTGCAAGTAATACTGCAGTTGCAACTGTTGAATTTGTTGATATGTTTCCAGTTGCGCTTGACAGTGTACTGTTTCAATCCACAAACCAAGATGTTCCTTATATCGTAGGACAAGCAACCTTTCGATACAGTTACTACAAATTTATTTGATTTTATTGCAGAGTAGTAGTATAATGGTACTACTATCACTTGAGGTATATTATGAATCTAGAACAATTGCAAGAGATGTGGGATGTTGACTGTCAGATAGATGACAACTATTTGGGTGAACAATCTACTGCTACTCCAAAACTCCACGCTAAGTATATTAAGTTGCTGGTCAACGTAAAGTTAAAGCACACTAAATTATCTTCAGACTATAACATGTTGCGCAAAGCAAAGTTCCGCTACTATCGTGGCGAACTATCTCGTGACGAACTCCAAGAATTAGGTTGGCCACAATGGCAAGGTGTCAAGCCACTCAAGAATGAGATGGATGAATTTCTCACTGGTGACACTGATCTAAATACAATGAGGGTAAAAATTGATTACCTTGAGACAATGATTTATTTTCTTGAATCTGTTCTCGGTCAGATTAAAGCCAGAGACTGGCAAATTAAGACTGGCGTTGAATGGAAGAAGTTTCTTGCTGGGATGTGATGAAAGTTAGTATTGAAAAATTAGATGAAGTTTATGTGCGTGTGTTTTCCGACGCAGGAGTAGAGCAAGAACTTTGCGACTTCTTTACGTATGAATATCCTGGAGCAAGGTTCACTCCACAGTTTCGTGCCAGACTATGGGATGGTAAAGTAAGATTATATGATCAAATACGCAAGACGTTGTACCTTGGATTAATCTCTTACGTAGAAGAATTCTGTGTCCGCAATGGATACGAAGTTGAATATAAAAATGTAGTTACAGTTGAGCATGACCTAACACATGAAGACATTGAAGGTTATGCTCGTAGTCTTAAACCCATGGGTCGTGGCAAACCTATTGAGATTCGTGACTATCAAATAGAAGCAGTTAAGACAGCACTTAACAAAGAACGCACACTTTTACTTTCTCCAACTGCTTCTGGCAAATCGTTTATCATCTATACTACGATGCGCCAGCATTTGGAAAGCAATCGCAAGTGTATAATTATTGTTCCAACTACATCTCTGGTTGAACAACTCTTTGCTGACTTTGAAGACTACTCAAGTGCAAATGGTTGGAGCACATCTGCTCACTGTCAAAAACTTTATGCTGGGTTTACCAAAGACTTTACAAAAGATGTACTAATCACCACATGGCAATCAGTATACCTTCAGCCAAAGGCATGGTTCAAACAGTTTGATGTAATCTTTGGTGATGAAGCGCATCAATTCAAAGCCAAGTCTCTGACTACTGTAATGGAAAAGATGGATAACATTCGTTATCGTATCGGCACTACAGGAACACTTGATAACAAAAAGGTTCATCGTTTAGTTCTTGAAGGCATGTTTGGTCCAGTGCACAGGGTTACCACTACCCGTGCGCTCATGGATTCAGGAAGATTGTCAAACCTAAATATAACGTGTGTGATACTGAAGTATTCTGAAGAGATTCGTAAAGCACAAAAGAACATGACCTACCAAGATGAAATGGATTTTATCGTAACCAATGAGGCACGAAACAAATTCATACGCAATCTGGCGGTGAAGTCTGAAGGCAATACTCTGGTTCTTTTTCAATACGTTGAAAAGCACGGTAAAGTTCTTTACGAAGCTATTAAGAAAAAAGCACATGATGGTCGTAAGATCTTCTTTGTTTATGGTGGAACTGAAACCTCAGATCGTGAGGCAATCCGTCATATAACTGAAGGAGAAAGTGACGCTATCATTATAGCATCGTTTGGAACATTCTCCACTGGTATTAACATACCGTCAATCGAGAATGTTATATTTGCGTCCCCATCGAAAAGTAAGATTCGTAACTTACAAAGTATTGGACGTGGGTTAAGATTGAAAGAAGGTAAGACTTCTTGTAACCTTTATGATATTGCAGATGATCTGCATTGGAAGTCATGGAAGAATCATACGCTCAATCATGCAGCTGAACGCTACAAAACTTATGCTGAAGAGCAGTTTGAAATAAAATTAGTGGAGGTCGATTTATGAATGAAAACTTCGTAGTCGTAAAATTTGTTTCTGGAGAACAAGTGATGGCAACTCTAACTAATGAAGATGCCGATACGATAGAACTGCATTACCCAATGGTAATAAAAATGATTCCTTTTGTGCAAGACGATCAAGCACATGAGCATGTAACAGCTGCTCCACTGTGTCAATTCTCAGATGACAATAGTTACATAATTGAGAAAGCTAAAATCTTGTTTGTGAAGAAATTGCATGAAGTCCTTGTTCCGCATTACAATCGTATTGTAGACGAGCATGAGAATACGATATTAGTTCGCTCAAACAAAACAGGACACATCTCAAGAATGAAGGAAGAACTTACGGTGGAAGACATTCAGAAACGCATTGATATGCTAGAGAGAATGACTGGAGTGGAGAGAACTACCGAGGAAGAGGAAGAAGAGAAAAGTTATTACGTTGAAGGAAACGATACAGTACATTAGTAGTAACGATCAACCCTAACACAGTTAGTATACGTGTTTGGCAAATAAAAGGCAAGTAAATTTGACTGCAAAGAATGCAAATCAAAAATACTTGCCTTTATGTCATTCATGGGGTATAATGTATGTAGTTAATGAATAAAGGGATCCGATGTGGCACATTACGTAAACAATGGCGAATTTTTAATAGCCATGAAAGAGTACAGGGCATCAGTGATTGATGCAAAAGAAAAGGGACTTCCAAAACCCATGGTAAGTAATTACATTGGGGATTGCATTTTAAAGATCGCAACTCACCTATCCTATAAACCAAACTTCATTAATTATAGTTACAAAGATGACATGATCCTTGATGGGATTGAAAACTGCATTCACTATATTGATAACTTTGATCCCGCTAAGTCCAGCAATCCATTCGCATACTTCACGCAAATTATCTACTATGCTTTTATTCGTAGGATATCTAAAGAAAAGAAACACTCTTACATTAAGAATAAACTTATTCAGAACATGGCGTTTGATCAATTTGAGATTCAAGAACATGATGAAGATGGTCACTTCCATAATGCTTATCTAGACTTCATGCAAAGCAATCAACAATTTGATGATTTCCTTGAGAAGAAAAAAGAAAAACGTAAGAAGAAAAAAGAAACTACCCTTGATGATTTTACTGAAGAAAATATATTACGAGATGATATTGAAATGAAGGATGATTATGAGTCAATCGACACCGATACGAGAATGGATGCGGGAGATAACTGAGGCAGCAAGAATGGCAATACCTTATGAAACTTTAAGACGTTCAGTTCGAAGAAATAAAAAAATATGGAGACCTAAAAAACTTCTGCGCAAATTCACTTGGGATGCTGCAGATAACATGTTTAATTTGAAAGAAATTATGAGCAACGAAAACAAAATCTTCCTTGGCACTTCTGATGTAGAAGATCTTATCACTGCTGAGATCATTCAGCGCAGAATTGATGCTGGCAAAACTACAGTACAAAGAGATACTACTGTTCTCTGCAATCGTGAACGCTGGGCAACATGGGCTGAGGAACACTACGCTGATTTCCTTTACACTCAAAATAATTCTTCTGCTGGTATGATCATCGAAGAAGAAACTGATAACTTCATTAAGTTTGATGTGAACTCAAACTCAACAACTGTTCGTGCATACGGTGATGCTGAATTTGCAATGAATCAGATTGCAATTATTGAAGAAAACTTTGATGTTGTAACTTCTTATGTTGAGTGGATTTATTCATCCGATGGTGGTTCTGTCAATGTTCCGCTAAATCGTGATCGTCTTCCTGTTGAAGAAATGTACCCTTTCCTTAAAGGTGAATCGCTAGAATCTTACTACGATCGTTACATGGAATCCAATGCAAACATTTTGTTGTTGATCGGACCACCAGGAACTGGCAAAACTACCTTCATTCGTGGTTTGCTGGCACACCGCAACTGCTCTGCAATCGTTACCTATGACGCACAGATTCTTGAGAAAGATGCTTTCTTTGCTAAGTTTATCGAAGATGATGCTGAGGTCATGGTTCTTGAGGACTCTGATGCATTCTTGAAATCTCGTAGTGATGGTAACACAATGATGCACCGATTTCTAAATGTAGGTGATGGTCTTGTAACTACCAAAGGTAAGAAAATGATTTTCTCTACCAATCTGCCAAGCATTCGTGACATTGATTCTGCGTTGGTTCGTCCAGGTCGTTGCTTTGACATCGTTACTTTTGAACCATTGGATATTGAATCTGCAAATAAATTGGCAAAGAAACTTGACGTCACTCTTCCAGCAAAAGCACGTGGTAAAGAAACAGAACCATACAGCATTGCTGAAGTCTTCAACGAAAAGACTGAGAACATGGACAAGTCTAAAGCAAATAGAAAGATGGGGTTCGTTTGAAAGTAGCCATTATCACAGACCAGCACTTTGGTGCACGTAATGATAGTTTAGTTTTTCTTGACTTCTATGAAAAATTTTATGAGAATACTTTCTTTCCTACTATTGATTCTGCTGGTATTGATACCGTACTTATTCTGGGTGACACATTCGACAGGCGCAAGTATGTAAACTTCTATTCTTTACAGCGAGCTAAAACAATGTTCTTTGATAAACTTCAAGAACGTGGCATTCGTGTACACATGCTAGCTGGTAATCATGACACTTATTATAAGAACACCAATGAAGTAAACTCACCTGAGTTACTTCTCACTGAGTATACAAACATTGATGTAATCTCCAAGCCAGAAACAATCGTTGTTGGTGGAACTCCAATCTGTATGATGCCTTGGATCTGTCATGATAACTACCAAGAATCAGTAGACCACATGGCAAATACTAAAGCTGAAATCTGTATGGGTCATTTTGAAATTTCTGGCTTTGCAATGTATAGAGGAATGGAATCACATGATGGACTTTCTAAAGAAACTTTCGATAAGTTTGATCTTGTTTTTAGTGGTCATTACCATCATCGATCCAACGACAAACACATCCACTATCTCGGAAACCCATATGAACTTACATGGCAAGACTATAACGATCCCAGAGGGTTTCACCTGTTCGATCTTGACACAAGAGAACTCACCTTCTGGCAAAATCCTTATACTATGTTCTCAAGAATCGAATACGACGATAAAGAGCGAGAAGTACTCGACTTAAATGCACTTGACCTAAACGACATGTATGTTAAGTTAGTTGTTGTAAATAAAACTGACTACTACAAATTTGATAAATTTATTCAGACGCTGTATAATAAAGGGTGTCATGAAATTAAGATCGTTGAAGATCTATCTGAGTTTGAAGATGGTGAAGTTGGCGAAGAAATCAATCTAGAAGATACACTATCTGTTCTATCCAATTATATCGATTCAGTTGAGACTGATGTTGATAAAGATCAAATCAAAACTTATCTGAGAACACTTTACACTGAGGCAGTTAACGTAGAGGTAGTATAATGCAGCAACTTGAAATACAATTTTTCTGGCCACTAACAGAACAGATTCCACTTGATCTAGATTATAATGAATGTGAAAAACCGAAGTTATATTATACTATTCCTAATGGTGGTACTTCTGGACAGGTTCTAATGAGTGGTGGAACTGGATATGCATGGGCAACTCCACAACAAACACTGGCGTTCATGCCTAGCAATGATTCAGTCGGTTACTGGAAAGTTGGTGAAGGTATACAAATGCACAATAAGAAAAGACCTAACTGGTTGAATCAACAAATGACAAAGATTTTCTTTGGATGGGAATGGAAAGATAAATGATCGTATTTAAATCTGTTGACTGGAAAAACTTTTTATCGACTGGCAATACTCCAAACAAAGTCCTGCTAAACAAGTCATCAACTACTCTTATAATTGGTAAGAATGGTGAAGGTAAATCTACAATCTTAGATGCTCTTTGCTTTGGTTTATTCGGTAAGCCATTCCGCAATATCAATAAAGGTCAGTTGGTTAATTCAATCAACAACAAGAACTGCCTAGTCACTATTGAGTTTGATATCAACGGCAGAGAGTATAAAATCATTCGTGGTATTAAGCCACATGTGTTTGAGATCTGGATCAATGGTGAGTTGGTCAATCAAGATGCCGCCATGCGTGACTATCAAAAGGTTCTTGAGCAACAGATCCTGAAGTTGAACTACAAAACATTTACTCAGGTAGTTATCCTTGGCTCTGCTTCCTTTGTGCCCTTCATGCAGTTGCCAACTACTCAACGCAGAGAAGTGATTGAAGATATCCTTGATATCAAAATCTTTTCTACAATGAATCAGTTATTGAAAGAGAAAGCGAGCGAGACTAAAGATGCTATTGCCAAAATTGAAAATGTTATCTCCGCAGCTAAGACGAAAGTTGAGTCACAACAAGCGATCATCAAAACTATTTCTGAAGCGAAAACGACTGCCATCGAAAATATCAGATCAAAGATTTCTGCAAACTCTGCTGAGATTTTATCTAGTGAGGGCGAGATACAACTTATCATTTCGGAGATCAATACTCTTAAAGCAAGCATCAGTGATAAGGAAAATGTTACTGAAGACATTGACAAAGCCAAGTCAATCAGAAGTAAGTTGCTCCAGAAAATCGAAACTTGTGAGCACAACACAGAATTCTTTAGTGAACATGATGTTTGTCCATCGTGTACGCAAGATATCCCAGAACAACACAAATCGAAAATTATCAAAGACCTTAATGAAAAGTTGCTGGACAACAACACAAAGATCGGTGAACTCGAAGGCATCCTCTCCAGTCTTAATGAAAAACTATCTGAGATTACTAAAATCCAATCAGAGATTACCAGCAAAAATATTGAACTATCTACACGAAACTCTACGATCACCTTACTCAATAAGCAAGTTAAAGAGATGCAAGCTGAAATTGAAAGCGCAAAAGGTGATACAACAAATATCGATGAAGAGAAAGCCAAGCTAAAAGATCTTGCTCAGGACGCACTTAACAAAATCAACTCAAAGACTGCGCTGCAAGAGCATCGTAATCTTGAAGAAGTTGCTTCTATCTTGTTAAAGGACACTGGTATCAAGACAGCGATCATTCGTGAGTATCTACCTATCATGAACAAGTTGATCAACAAGTATCTGAATGCCATGGATACGTATATCCACTTTGAACTTGATGAAGCATTCAACGAAAAGATCAAGTCTCGTTTCCGTGATGAGTTTACATATGCAAGTTTTTCTGAAGGTGAGAAAATGCGTATTGACCTTGCAATCTTATTCACATGGCGTCAAGTAGCCAAGATGAAGAACAGCGTAAACACTAACCTTCTGCTTCTTGATGAGATCTTTGACTCATCACTTGATACAGCTGGCACCGATTACTTCCTTAACCTGATGAATCAGTTTGGCGACAAGTCAAACATCTTTGTCATCTCCCACAAAGGCGACCAACTTTTTGACAAGTTCAGGTCAGTCATCAAATTTGAGAAACGCAACGACTTCTCTATCATAGTCTGAAAATCCCCTTCTAGATCAACAACTTAGGCAATCCCCTCAACCACTGAGGGGAATCGCTTGCCTTTTATTCAGTTCTGGCGTATAATTCTGTTATGATATGCAAAAAGGAACTAAATATGTGGGATGACTTTTCAGACTTTGAACTAGCCGAGTTGGCTGGCACCTATGGTATCGAGGACAAACTTGTGTTCGCTGGCGACCTATCCCTTGCAAACAGATCTGACATCGAGAGTCGACTGACTTCAATCGAGTATGCAATGGCATTCGATCAAACAGAAGTTGACTTTAATTCAGAAGTAACGTATAATTAACTTACCTGAGGACAAACTATATGAAACTTTCTACTGATCTTTCTGCCAAACTTCTTGCATCCGAGAACATCACTGTTGTTCGTTCACGTGTTCGCACCGCATCATTCGATATCAAATCCCGTGTGTTGACTTTGCCCAACTGGAAAGACATGACTCCTGAAATTGAGGACATGCTGCGTGGCCATGAGGTAGGTCATGCACTCTTTACAGATGAGTCTTATGTTGCCCCAATCATGGAAAATCGTAAGATCATGTCTTACCTAAACGTGATCGAGGATGTTCGTATCGAGAAGTTGCTCAAACGCAAATATCCTGGCATTCGTAAGACCATGAATGAAGGCTATCGTCAGCTGAACGAAAAGGACTTCTTTGGTGTATCAAAGATTCCTAACATGAACGTGCTCAATCTTATTGACCGTATCAATCTTTACTTCAAAGCAGGATATTCCTGTGGTGTAACTTTCTCATCTGAAGAAAAACTGTTCGTTGCTCGTGCAGAGAACACCGAAACAGTTGCCGATGTCATTGCACTGGCAAATGATATCTATGCATTCTCAAAAGGACAAGCTGAAAAAGGTCGTCAAGAAGCAAAAGAAAATCCACAGGACTTGGAAGATCTTGAAGAATACGATGGTGATGATGCCGATGATGTTGATGACTTTGAAGATGAAGATGACTACATAGATTCAAATGAAGATTCTGATGATGTAAATGCTCAAGAACCAGATGACAAGAAACAAGCTGGATCTGGTCGTTCAAAACAATCTAAAGAAGAACGTGAAGAAGAAAAATCTGCACGTGAAGAGCAAGAGATTGAGAAAGAACTGGAATCTCAAACCGAAAAGAATTTCAATGAGAAACTTGAAGAACTAGCTGACGAGAGTACTGAGTATCACTACTACACTCTCGATGAGAAATACGAATTCGATCCTATCGTTGGATTCAAAACTATTCTCACTGAGACCAAAGAAGTAGAGGAAATGCTTATCGATCGTCCTCAGTCTAAGAAAAACTACGAACAATTCATGAGCGAGTCTGGTCGTGTCGTTAGTTATCTACTCAAAGAATTTGAGATGCGTAAGAGTGCTACTCTTTACAAACGTGCTCAATCTTCTAAGATCGGTTCACTGGACATGAAGAAAGTTTGGTCATACAAACTCAATGACGATCTGTTCAAACGTGTCATGACTCTTCCGCAGGGCAAGAACCATGGTATGATTTTCTTGCTCGACTGGTCTGGTTCAATGGATGCTGTTCTGGAAGATACCATCAAACAGGTTATCAACCTTGCAATGTTTTGCCAACGTGCTCAGATTCCGTATCAGGTATTTGCCTTTACTTCTCAATATAATGTGTTGAAAGATTATAAAGACGAAGCAAAAATGTATGAACGTAAAAAAGAATTCCACAATCAGAAAAACTTGCTTTCGAATGCAGTTTCTTCATTCGGTTTGCTAGAATTCTTCTCAAGCAAAATGAGCAATGTTGAATTCAACACCATGGTTCGTCGCATTTTGCAACCACGTTTGTTGAATCGTGTTACTGCTGCTGACTACAGCACTGGTGGTACTCCGCTCAATGAAGCATTGGGTTACATGGTTCCTTACCTTGCTAAATTTAGCAAAGCTAATAATGTTGAGAAAATGTCCTTTATTACGTTGACTGATGGTGATGGTTCTGCGTTGCATTCTTCACAGTACTATTCGTTTGATGAACAACGTACTGATCGTAGTAGTTATGAATACAAAAAGATTAAGATGCGTCATTTCTTGCAAGACCCTGTTACGAAAAATACGTATCAGATCTTTAAGAGTGGTAGCACCCATACTGAAGCGATCTTACGTATGATCAAGTCTCGCTACGATATCAATGTGGTTGGATTTTATATCTGCCGCAACCAACGTCGTGATCTTGAGCAAGCAGTGAAGAGTAATCTTCCTTCTTATGAAGGTAGTACTTATAGCATGGTTGATGTCATGCGTCGTGATTTTCGTGATCAAGGATTTTCCTCAATCAAGAACACTGGTCGTGACGAACTGTTCATTGTTCCTCAGAACAAACTGATCGTTGAAGAGGGTGAACTTGTGGTTGATGAGAAGCAAAATGCTCGTCAAATTGCAAAGAATTTTGGTAAAATGCTCTCGGGTAGGAAGACTTCCCGAGTCCTGCTGAACCAATTCATCGGCTACGTTGCGTAAGTTGTTGATCTATAAGGGGATTTTTATCCCCTGCGAATCTGAGGGGATTGCAAATATCGCTTTACTTTTATTCAGGATAGGCGTATAATTATCTTATGATGATTAGAAAAGGAACTGAAATGACTGAATTTGAAAAGAACTGCTACGGTATTAGTGAAGCTGAAATTCGTGAACAATACATGAACAGTATCACTGCTAAGTTGTCTGGACTAGAAATGGTTGTGATGGGAATTTTGTCTGATGCCCAAGAACTGATGTCATTCGGTTATGATCATCATACTGATTCGGCTCGTAAGCAGATGAACATCGCTAAGTTTATCCTTAGCGAAATGTTGGAAGCACGTGAGTCAGCTACTGCTTGATTTTTGTTGGTGATGTTTTATTTTTATGATGGAGAAATTGATGGATACTTTTGTACAGGACTTTGAGTCCAAACTGTTTGAGTTGTTCCCCGATGCCAAAACAAATGGCGTTGTGAAGAATTCAGAACTGCTTGATACCATGCGTGCGTTGGGCACGAGCAAGCAACCTAAGTGGCTGATGGTGAATAAAGTTGGTCGTGGTTTGTATGCCATCGATGGCTCTAAAGCACCAGTGGTCGGTAACAATGCCCTTAAACCTGAAGAGTCTTTTATCGTGGATTACGCAGACATGGATTCCCTGATCCCTAAGAAGGATCCCAACTTTGTGCCTTTCGGCAACTTCTCTGATCTTGAGAACATTATCAAATCAAAGATTTTCTACCCAGCTTACATCTCTGGTCCGACTGGGAACGGTAAGTCGACCATGGTTGAACAGATTTGTGCCAAGCACAAACGTCCTCTGATCCGTATTAACTTGAACATGATGACCGATGAGGAACAACTCATTGGCTCGAAAACCCTAGAAGATGGTAACGTGGAGATTGTGGAAGGTCCAGTCCTGCTCGCAATGCGCAATGGTACCACTCTGCTGCTTGACGAGATTGACGCTGGCTCAGCCAATACCCTGCTGTGCTTGCAACCGATCCTCGAGGGCAAACCTTACTACTTCAAACTTAAGAATGAGATGATCATTCCTACGCCTGGATTCAATGTTCTTGCAACTGCGAACACCAAGGGTAAAGGTAGTGACGATGGTCGCTACATCGGTACCAACGTGCTGAACGAAGCATTCTTGGAACGATTCGCTGTTACCTTTGAACAGGAATATCCGAATGCCAAGGTAGAGGTAAAGATTATCAAGAATCTGATGGAGTCCTTTCAATGCGTTGATGAGGAATTCGCAGAGACTCTCGTCAAGTGGGCTGAAGCAATTCGCCGCACCTTTGACGATGGTGGTGTGGATGAGACAATCACAACTCGTCGTATGATCCACATTGTTCGTGCCTTTGCGATTTTCAAAGATCGCAAGAAAGCAGTTGAGTTGTGCTGCAATCGTTTTGACTCTGCAACTAAGGTAGCATTCCAAGACTTGTTCGAAAAGGTATCAAACCCTGAACCAGAACCAGTGGCTGCACCTGCTGCTCCGATGCAAAACGATGAGATCCCGTTTTAAACTTGACTTTAATTCAAACTTGTGGTATAATTATATTTGAAACTTGAAAAGGAAATTGATTATGTTGAAATTCGCTGACCTGTCCCTGTCCCAAAAGAAGTGTGTTGTTGCTTTGATTGAAGCGCAACCTTCTCTGAAGAAACTTGGTAAGATCTCTTTGAAAGAAGTGGTCACCATTACCCAAGATCTCGCTACCAAGCGTGCATCTGGTGCTCCGAAGATCGGTTATCCTAACTGGTTGTTCAAGAGCAATAAAGTAGAACGTGGTTTGTATCAACTGCCTGTTCCTACTGACAAAGAACTGAGCGACTATGCTCAGAACTCGGTCAAACCTACTGCTGTGAAGCAGAAGGTCGCTAAGGTTAAGACTGCAAAGGTCAAGACTGTAGCGAAGAAGGCTACTCAGAAAGCAGATCCTGCTCTTGAGAAGTCTCGCCTTCAGTCTATCATTGACGACTCTGTCGCTCATGATGAAGACGTTGAAGACTTCAACGCTATCCTACGTGAGAACGGTATCGAAGTCTAAGTTGTTATTTTCCTTAATCGGGAGGGGAACGCCATCCCCCTCTCGATCTTTTTCATTTTAGATGGTAACATGGAGATATTATGTCCAAACAAGCAAAACTATTAAACTATTTGCAAACTGGTGTTGAGTTGACTGCGAAACAAATTTCAGGTAGCTTTGGTATCGCACATCCAGCTTCTGCAATTCGTAACTTGCGTGAGCAAGGTCATTGTGTTTACTCTAACAGTGCTAAACTTGCTGACGGTACACCAACTACAAAGTATCGTATTGGTAAGCCAAGCAAGCGCATGGTTCGTGTCATCAACGCAATCTACGGTGCATCTGCTTTTACTGCACAACGTAAACGCTAAAGTGATTGGGTCTGGACATCTTCTCAGATATTCAGACCCACTTTTTATTATGGATAACTATGGCTACTAAAACGACCAAGCAATTTATTCAAGATGCTATTAAAGAAGATGCTGTTAAAGCATCTCAAACTGCTACAACTGGTGGCAGAAAATTTGATGGTGGTAAACTTCAATATGGTTTGCTGCCTCCACTTGCATTGAAAGCAACAGTGGAAATTCTAACATTTGGTGCGGAGAAGTACGAACCAGATAATTGGAAGAATGTTCCTGACTCAAAACGCAGGTACTTTGATGCCATGCAAAGGCATCTCTGGGCATGGAAAGAGGGAGAGCAAAACGATCCCGAAAGTGGTAAGAACCATTTGGCACATGCAATGTGCTGCCTGATGTTCTTGTATGAGCATGATGTGAAATATTCAAAGGATGTATAATGTTTTTTGGTGCTATTGATAGACTGACTTATTCAAATCTTAAATGTGAACTCGAGGATTTGAGAAACGAAAAAGATCGCCTTCGTCGTGCAAATGACGAATATAAGAAACGCATTGATAGTGAATTCTCAAGTGCGTCATTCGCCATTGACTGGGATACGATGAATGTATTTTCAGTTGAACGAAACTGGAGCCATGGGTTTCCAACTACCATTCTTGGATATCTGTTAAGTGAGCCAGTGACTCATACTGAAGAACAAGTTACATATAAAGATGTAGTTCGTGAGTGGACACTACATTGCTCTGCAGAAACTCATGAGAAGTTGGTTGAAGAATTTAATGCATGGAAAAGCAACAAATAAATTTGACTTATACCCCGATTCGGGGTATAATGTTTTATACATAGTAATGTACATTTTTGAAAAGGAAACAAAATGAAACTAAGTAAAGATACGGTAGGACTCTTCAAGAACTTTGCTGGGATTAACAGCAACCTGCTATTGAAGCAAGGCAACAAACTTGCCACAATCTCAACCCAGAAGAATGTAATGTCCGACACAGTCGTAACAGAAACATTCCCTGCAGACTTTGGAATCTATGACCTCAATGAGTTCCTAGGTGCCATGAGTTTGTTCGATGATCCTGAGTTGGACTTTAGCGACAAGTATGTAACAATCAAAGAAGGTGGCGCAAGCATTAAGTATTTCGCTGCTGAGATTGGTAACCTAGTTGTTCCTCAGAAAGCAATCGTGTTCCCAGAAGCAGAAATTGAATTCACATTGACAGCTACCATGCTGAACATGATTCAAAAGACTTCTTCAGTCCTGCGTGCAACTGACCTACAGATCGTTGGTGATGGTAGCAAGATGGTTATCCAAGTTGGCGACAAGAAGAATGCCACTGGTAATACTTACAATGCTCAGGTAGGTTCTACTGACAAAGAATTCAAAGTGAATTTGAAAGTAGAAAACCTAAAGATGCTTCCAGGTGATTACCTTGTCAGTATTTCTAGCAAGAAGATCTCTCGCTTCAAAGCAACATCCAGCGAATTGGTTTACTATGTCGCTGTAGAAGCTGACTCAGTATTCGGTTTCTAAATTGAGAGGGTGTAATTCCCTCTATTCTTTTTATATTATGGAGTTGTTATGATCAATAGCCGAGACGAAATGTTCTTGTGGGTAGAGAAGTATCGCCCACAGAAAATTGATGAATGTGTTCTTCCTGAGTCACTCAAGAAAACTTTCCATGAGTACATCGCTCAGGGAGAACTTCCCACTTTCCTATTCTGCGGTACTGCTGGTGTTGGTAAAACCACAGTAGCCAAAGCACTGTGTAATGAGATCGGTGCAGAGTTTCTGTTCATTAATGGTTCAGAAGAATCTGGTATCGATGTTCTGCGCACCAAGATCAAGTCCTTTGCTTCTTCAGTATCACTGACTGATGCCAAGAAAGTTGTTATTCTTGACGAAGCAGATTACCTAAATCCAAACTCAACCCAGCCAGCGTTGCGAGCATTCATTGAAGAATTCTCTGCCAACTGTCGCTTCATCTTTACTTGTAACTTTAAGAATCGTATCATTGAGCCACTGCACTCACGTTGCGCAGTGATTGACTTCAAGATCGATAACAAAGACAAACAAGAAACGATGGCTGCATTCTTTAAACGTGCAGTCCAGATTCTTAAACAAGAGAACATTGAATTCGATCAGAAGGTAGTTGCTGAGGTAGTAGCGAAACACTTTCCAGATTACCGTAGGGTTCTGAACGAACTTCAACGCTACTCTGTTTCTGGTAAGATTGATACTGGCATTCTAGTCAATGTCGGTGAAGAGTCATACAAAGAACTCATGAAGAACTTGCGTGACATGAACTTTACTGAAGTGCGTAAGTGGGTAGGCAAGAACTCAGACATGGATTCTGTTGCTCTGTTCCGAGAACTTTACGACAACGCCAGCACTCTACTTGATCCACAGAGCATTCCTCAACTAGTCCTTACACTTGCAGAGTATCAGTACAAGGCAGCATTCGTTGCTGATCATGAACTAAATACTATGGCAGCGTTGACCGAAGTTATGGCCAACTGTAAATTCAAATGAGGACTGACCATGGAAGAACTTCTACTAATAATTATTGCATTTGCTTTCGGGTGGTTCACTAGAGAGTGGCTGGCTTTGTATCAAATGAATAAGATACTGAGTCAGATTGAGATTCATGAACATAAAGAAGAAATGGAGAACATGATTCCCATTACCATTGAATATGTTGACGATAAATTTTATGTATACCAACAAGATGGTGGCGTGTTCATGGCTCAGGGTAAGACTCGTCATGAGTTAGAAGAAAACTTGATGAAGCGATATCCAGGCAAGAAGTTTGCGGCAAACACAAACAACTTGCGAGAAGTAGGTTTCAAATGAGCCCATTTGATTTCCTAAATGCAATCAACGACAACAAGAAGAATCTTTTTGAAGATCCACAAGCAGAGAAAGACTATTCTGCTTTTATGGTGAACAGGGGTTTGTCATATTTCCATGACACTGTTCTTTATGCTAACGAGATGAATCGTTTCCCAGCGATTCCAAAGTCTTGGCAATTTCATTATTTCCTAAATACTATACCTAAGAAGAAAAGGTTTAGTAAATGGGCTAAGAAAGATGCCGAGACTAAATCTCTTCAACTCATTAAGGAATACTACGGCTATTCCTTTGAAAAGGCGAAAGAGGCATTGAGCGTCCTTTCTGAAGAGCAATTGAGCATAATTGAACAAAAATTACAAAAAGGTGGAAAATAATGACTGTTGAAATGATTTATTACGACTGGACGCCAGAGTCCATGCTTGAAGTGACACTACCCGAACCAGACAACTTTCTCAAGGTTCGCGAGACACTTACTCGCATTGGGATCGCTTCCAGAAAAGAACAAAAACTATATCAATCCTGCCACATCTTACACAAGCAGGGTCGGTACTTCATCGTTCACTTTAAAGAACTCTTTGCCCTTGATGGTAAAGAATCCAATATCACATCAGGTGATATTGAGCGTAGAAATGCTATTACGGGTCTACTACAGGATTGGGAGTTGTTAAATATTATAACTCCTGCCAAGGCAGATCCGAAAGCATCTCTTTCTCAAATTAAGGTTGTATCTTATAAAGAGAAAGAGGACTGGGAACTTGTTCCTAAATATAACATTGGTAAGAAGACTAAATAATTTTACATGAGGAATTTAACTATGATCAAACTTGATCTGAGCATTGAAGAAGTAAACACAGTTTTGCGTGTGTTGGGTAAGCATCCTTTTGAAGAAGTAGTTTCTTTGATTGGCAAGATTAAATCGCAAGGGGATCCCCAAGCAGAAGAAATTGCCAAGCAAGTTGAATCTTCAAAGACTGCGCTTCCAGCAGCATAAATAGAATTATCCCAGGGATGGGAACGTAATTGGCTTCACCTTAGGACCGCTAAGAAACGAAGCGTAATAAAGCGGATACGACGCACGGTATCGCTGGATCTCGTAACCAGCATTTTACGGCTCTCATCAATTCGCCTTCGGGGAATTGCTTGAGGGTTATTTTAACTCGCTTAATAGGAGCAAAACAATGTTGAATAACATTAACACAGCCATCGATTCTTTCCAAGGAATCAAATCTAAATTCGTTGAGACCTGCGTCAAAAACGAAGAACTAAAAAAGCCACTCAATCAATTTATTGAAGCACAATCTTCTTTTGCAAAGATCGTCGCTAAAGCACATGTAGACTTTTATACGTCTCTTGGACTTTCAGCGTACACATTCGATGCTAAAAAAGCATTTGCTAAACAATAAGGAGATCACCATGGGAAACCATCTAGGATTATTTGGTCCAGGCTTTAAAGACTTCGACAAATTCTTTGTCGGTTTCGAAGACACTGCAAAACAAATGCAAGTTTTGCATGCTGATCTTACGAAGAACATACCTAACTACCCTCCATACAACATTCGTAAGAATTCGGAGAATCACTACACAATTGAGATCGCTGTTGCTGGTTTCGCTCAAAACGAAATCGATATCGAGATCGATGGTGGTAAGTTGATAGTTCGTGGTAATGTGAAACAAGAGACTGATGACTCGTTGGGTTATCTGTTCAAAGGAATCGCTAATCGTGCCTTCACTCGTGCTTTTGCTATCGATGATCATATCGAAGTTAAAGACGCAGAGTACTTCAATGGTATGTTGAAGATTGCACTTGAGCGTATGATTCCTGAAACACAGAAGCCAAAGAAAATTGCTGTAAAGTCTAGAGGACAGAAGCAAACTTTAAATGAGGAGACTTATGACGAAGTTGCTAATCGCCTTTAAAACTTTGTTCTCTGTCATATTCAGAGACAGAAACCAAACACTTGAACAATATATTATTTCGAACAACCCACAGAACACTACTCAGGTAGAAGCACTTGAGCGTGAGTTCTATGCGAAAATTCGAATGCGAAGTCTAGTGTAATCGTACAATTTTAGGGGGACTTTTGGGTTCCCCTAAATACTTGTATGAAAGCAAAATTGTCCCCCAACCTTATCTCGTTCGTAACCATACGAAGAGGGGATTGGATCATGAAGATATCAGTATACAAAAACAGAGAAGTTCTTGTCATTGCTCAACACTACTTTGAATTGGATAACTTCCACATAAAACACTTTCATGAGCACAACGAAGCAGCAGACTACATTGAATTTTTAGCAAAGGACTTGACGTGATTAAAGTATTTAAATTGATTTCTGGTGAAGAACTCATCAGCAAAGTGAGCGACATTGGTGCTGGTTATGCGCTTGAAAATCCTGCAACGATTATGATTCAGCAAGGTGTCAAAGGCATGAGCGTGGGACTTGCTCCTTACATGGTCTACGCCAAAGGTAGCGTTCACCTTCACCTAACAGCTATCGCTTCCGAAGCCGAAGCCGATACCGAACTGGCTTCCCAGTATAACCGCATCTTTGGCTCAGGTATCGAGGTCGTTCCAGCCAGTGCCCTGAGTGGGCTTCAGATCGTCTCGTAAGACCCTCTAGGACGTCCGTAGGGACGTTTTAGCAGCCCCAGCAGGGATTTACCCACCCTTGCCAGCCTAGCGTCCCCTAGGACTCCTAGCACCTGTCGGGCTAGAAAAATCCCCTTACATATCAACAACTTACGTGATCCCTAGTCGGGAGGATTCCCCTCAGATTCGTAGGGGATTGCAGATATCGCTTGCCTTTAATTCAGAAAAGACGTATAATTATCTTATGATGATTGAAAAGGAGTTAAAAATGTCTGTTGTGTTTAAGTCCAAAGCTGAGTTGCGTGCCGAGACCGAAAAGCAAGTTGCCAAATTCCTTAAGAAAGGTGGCTCCATTGAAGTTGTGAAGTCCCGCAAAGCACCTACGCAAAAGATGCGTGGTAAGTCCTCTCGTGGCTATGTGGTTGGTACCTCTGGTTTTCCAGCTGGTGCTCCCCGCAAGTCTACCTTTACCTTGGCTTAATTAGGAGATCGTTATGGAAGACTTCAAAACTTGGGAAGAAATGTCTGTGCTGGAACAGATGCAGTGCCAGTACTGGGATATGTACAAGGATGCGTATGGTATGCGTCCTCGTGGTATCGACACCAGTACCTGGACCGAAGCCGAATTCCTCAACGTGTTTGAACAGCTGAGTGAAGTGATTCAACGTGAGGAAGAACAGCGCAAGATCAACGAAACCGAAGCAGCTGTGCGCTTTGAAGAACAGCTGTCGGTACTCATGAGCACTGGTGCTCGTACTCGTGAAAAAGCGATAGCATGGGTTCATGAAGCCGAAGGTTCCAATGGTGATGACGACTACCTTTGCTTCCTGTTGGGTCTTCCCTACGGTTACTTTCGGAAAGCAGTATGAGAGCCTTCCAAGAAACCACTAAAGATTGGGTTGGTAATGTATCCAACCACATCTACTATCTCACTGACGACAAGTCAAAGATGGTTGCTTTCTATAACGTGGACACAAAACAAGTAAAGAAGTTTATCAAGCCAATTAGGTTTGACATGAGATACCGTACATTTAAGGAATTGAAACACAAATGAACATTAACATTTTTCTCGAGAGTCTAGCTGCCAATGCATCACGCAATTTCAAAATTGAACAATTGAATGCTAACAGCAATAACGAAACCCTACGTAATGTAGTGCGGTTAGCTCTCGATCCTTTCACACAGTTCTATCAACGTAAGATCCCAAAGTATACCCGAGGACTTCCTGAGCATACTATTCAATTGGAAGAAGCCATCGATCTTTTGTTCGATCTATCTGAGCGTCATGTGACTGGCAATGCAGCTATTGAACACCTGACAGCTATCCTAACCAACACAACCGAAGACGATGCTAAGGTCATCGAGCGTATTATTCAAAAGGATTTGAAATGTGGCGTGCAAGTATCAACTGCAAACGCAGTGTGGGGTGGCTTGATCAAAGAGTATCCAGTAATGTTGTGCAGCGGGTACGACCAGAAACTGGTAGACAAAATAAAGTTTCCAGCATACGCCCAAATGAAAATGGACGGGATGCGATTCAACGCTATCGTCAGAAGTGGTAAGGTAGAATTCCGTAGTAGAAATGGCAAGGAACTAAACCTGCTTGGCAATCTCGAGAAAGAATTCGCTGCACTTGCTGGTGATGTCGACTGCGTATTCGATGGAGAGTTGCTTGTGATGCTTGAAGGTGATCATCAATTCGCTGATCGTCAAACTGGTAATGGAATTCTTTCCAAAGCCAACAAAGGAACTATCTCTGCGCAAGAAGCAGCAATGGTGAATGCTTCAGTTTGGGATTTGATTCCTTACGCATACTTCACTGATGGTAACTGCCCAACTTCATACGCAAAACGATTCTCTACTCTTGAAGCAATTGTTTCAAAACAGAAGTCCGAAGGTAAAAAGATTTGGACAGTCACTTCAACTATCGTTGAAACCATTGATCAAGCGCAAGAGATCTTCAAGGAATATCTTGCAGAAGGATTCGAAGGTATCATCCTCAAAGATGGTAGTGGTGAATGGGAAGACAAACGTGCAAAGCATCAGATCAAATTCAAAGGAGAACTTGAGTGCGATCTTAAGATCGTTGGCATTGAAGAAGGCAAAGGTAAGTATGCAGGTATGCTAGGCAATCTGCTTTGCGAATCAGCCGATGGTGTTGTAAAGGTATCAGTAGGTTCTGGTCTCAACGATATGCAACGCAAGAATCTGATCAATGAAAATTTAGTTGACCGAATTGTGGCAATCAAGTATAATAGTCGTATCAAGAATAAATTGGGAGATGAATCTTTGTTCCTTCCAATCTTTGTTGAGATTCGTGATGATAAAGACATAGCTGATACTAGTAAGGATATTAAATGATACTTGAGCAGTTGATCAAACCTAAGCGTCTATTCAATGTGAATGATCAAAAGGATATCGACATCTATGCAAAATTCCTAAGGACAAGTTCATGGGGTCATACAAAGGCATGTCCTTTCATATTGGAATTTCCATACTTAACTATCCCTGACATGATCAAGGATAAGTTGATTCATAAATTTTTAAGAGTTAAAAAGGTGATGACATGAAAGTAGTAATAAACAATTGTCATGGTGGGTTTGGTTTGAGCCATGAAGCAGTTATGCGATACTTTGAGATCAAAGGTATCGCTGTATATCCAGAGCAAGGTAAAGATCATTGGGGTTTCTGGAATTACTGGACAGTTAAACCAGAAGATCGAATTGAATCCAAAGAAGGTGATGCCTTCTACGAAATGTCTCAGGCTGATCGTCGTGCATATAATGTGGCTCGCTCTGCACAAATAGTTTGTGCACGTGATATCCAACGACACGATCCAGCACTGGTTCAAACAGTTGAAGAAATGGGTGATGAAGCCAATAGTTCTTACGCTGAGTTGAAAGTTGTTGATATTCCTGATGATGTTGACTATGTCGTTGAGGAATTTGATGGTATGGAACACATTGCTGAAGCACACAGAACATGGAGATGAACATGACTAGTGAAGAAATGCAAGATTACTTTCCAAAGGTATATCCAAAGATGTTTGTTGGAAAGTATGGTGGCGTTGCATGTGGCGCTGGATGGTTCTACATTCTGGATAAGCTGTGCGCAAATATTCAACACCATATCGATTGGAAAGAAAAACAAGGTGACTCGGCTACTAGATTTAACAGTACTGCGCCATCAGAAGATATGCGACCAGTTCCAGATACAGTTACGCAAGTTACCATTGATCAGATCAAAGAAAAGTTTGGTTGTCTACGTTTCTACTACTCTGGTGGCGATGAATATATTAGTGGTATGGTTACACTAGCAGAAAGCATGAGTGGTGTAACATGTGAGGAATGTGGCTCCATTGGAGAACGTCGTAGTAGTGGATGGATTCGTACTTTGTGTGATACACACGAAGCTGAAAGGCAAGCAAAAATGAAAGAAAGGTTCGGCGATGAGTAAATTTATTTTGGTTGATACTATTTCCCAATACCGCATGCGTTATGTTATCGAAGTACCCGATAATCATAACGAACGTGAGTATCCTTGCAGTGCTGAGACATGGGCAGCAGACACAGTTACCTCTGAAGAGATGCGAGAGTTTTCTCAACTTTGGATTGGCGAGTCTATCCTTAGCACTCGTGAAATTACAAAGGAAGAAGTTATCACAATGTGTGATAAAGAAAATGAGTACTGTTCTTCATGGTCAGATGAACAAAAGATTCATACCTTTGTTACTGAGGTTGGATATAAGAAGGATTGGTAATGTTTATATTCGATGTGGAAACATTGGGTGTTGAATCTAACGCTGTGGTTTTATCTGCAGCGTTAATTCATTTTGACCCAGAGAAGCGACCAACGTATCAAGATCTGCTTGACAACGCATGCTTTGTCAAACTAAAAGCCAAAGATCAAGGTGTTCGTTTGAATAGAACTGTTGACATTGGTACTATAGAATGGTGGGCAAACCAGCATGAGTATGTTAAGAAAGTATCTTTCGATCCAGATTCAACTGATGTTGTTGCTGAACATGCAATTGCTACACTGCATGCTTACATGAACAAGATACCAAATGGTCAGAAGCAGACAATGTGGGCAAGAGGTTCACTTGATCAAATGGTAATAGATAGTCTGGCAAAGAAACTTGACCTGCAACCTATTACTGGGTATAATATGTGGAGGGATGTGCGAACAGCAGTCGATATTCTTTACGGAACTACCAATGGATATGTTGAAGTTGACCACCCATTGTTTAATCGTGCAGCTGTAATCAAACATCATCCAGTCCACGATTGCGCACTTGACGCAATGCAACTAATGTACGGAAAACAAACTTAATGCAATTTTATACAAATGTGTTTCCCCTTGGCGACAGAATGTGCGTCAGAGGTATTGAGAATGGAAAACCTTTTGCTCGTAAAGTTGACTTCTTCCCAACACTCTATGTTCCATCCAAGAAAGAAACCAGTCAATGGTCAACTCTTGATGGAACTATTGTCGATGAGATCAAGACAGGAACGATAAAGGAAACCCGAGACTTTGTCAAACGCTACGAAGATGTGCAAGGGTTTGACGTCTACGGAAACACGAACTACGTTTGTCAATACATCAGCGACACTTATGAGAGTGACATTCGCTTTGACATGGATAACATTCGTGTGTTCTCACTGGACATTGAAACCAAAACAGAAAATGGTTTTCCAGATATCAAACTTGCCAATGAAGAGGTTCTGTTAATCTCAATCAAAGACAGCAAGACAAAACAGATTACGGTTTTCGGTACCAAGCCATTCGTTCATGATCGTGACGATGTTGTTTACAAAACCTGCCGTGATGAACAACAACTACTAAAAGAATTCATCATCTGGTGGCAGGATAACTATCCAGATGTCATCACTGGATGGAATACTGAGTTCTTTGACATTCCATATCTTGTTCGTCGTATCGATCGAGAACTTGGTGAGTCCATGTCCAAGAAACTTTCTCCATGGGGATACCTAAATGAACGTAAGACCTTTATCAAAGGTAACGAAGAAATTCACTACGACATTCAAGGCATTGCGCACCTAGATTACCTTGCTCTGTACAAGAAGTTTACATACCAAAAGCAAGAGTCATATCGTCTAGACTATATTTGTCAAGAAGAACTTGGTGAAGGTAAACTTGAGTTGCCTGGAGAGGACTTCAAAGATTCTTACACAAACTTCTGGCAGATCTTTGTTGAGTATAACATTCGAGATACTGAACTTGTGTATCGTCTTGATGACAAGATGCGTTTGATTGAACTGTGCTTGACCATGGCGTACAATGCCAAGATCAACTATGAAGATGTGTTCTCTCAGGTTCGTATGTGGGACGCTATCATATACAATCATCTACGTAAAAAGATGATTGCCATTCCAGCAAAGACTGGCTCTGGTAAAGATGCGCAGTTTGAAGGTGCGTATGTTAAAGATCCTATTCTTGGATTGCATAAGTGGGTTGCTTCGTTTGACTTGAACTCACTGTATCCTCACTTGATCATGCAGTATAACATCAGTCCTGAAACATTGACGCATGATAAGATCCCTTGCACTGTTGAAAAGTTACTCAATCAAGAAGTCGATACTTCTTATGCGCAACGCAGAAGTCTTTCATTGACTGCAAATGGTTGGTGTTATCGCAAAGACATCAAAGGGTTCATGCCTGAGTTGATGGAAAAGATGTACATTGACCGAAGCAAATTCAAGAAGCAGATGCTGAAGATTGAACAGGAATATCAGAATGATAAATCCAAGACGCAACTCATCAAAGAAATCTCTCGTCTGAATAACCTGCAGATGGCCATGAAGATTGCCTTGAACTCAGCTTATGGTGCCATGGGTAATCAGTACTTCCGCTACTTCGATCTACGTATGGCTGAAGGTATTACTACTTCAGGTCAGCTGTCCATTCGTTGGATGGCTAACAAGCTAAATGCGTTCATGAACAAAACTCTCAAGACTGAGGGTAAAGACTTTGTGATTGCCATTGATACTGATTCAATCTACCTTTCCATGGAACATCTTGTTGAGACTGCATGTACTGGAAAGACTGATGAGCAGAAAATTAAATTCATGGACAAGATCTGTGAAGATGTTTTCCAACCATTCATTGATAAAGGTTATCAAGAACTTGCTGAGTACATGAATGCGTTTGCTCAGAAGATGCAGATGAAGCGTGAGGTGTTGGCTGACAAAGGTATCTGGACTGCCAAGAAAAGATACATTCTTAATGTGCACAACTCAGAAGGTGTTCAATATGCGAAACCTAAAATCAAAGTTATGGGTCTGGAGATGGTCAAGTCCTCTACACCTGCGGTTATTCGTAATAAACTGCGTGATTCGATTGAGGTTATCCTCAAAGGTGATGAGAAGGTTCTACAGGAATACATAATTGGATTTCGAAAAGAATTTAACAATCTTCCTGTTGAAGAGATTGCCTTCCCTCGTGGTGTGAATGGTATGAAGCAGTATGCTGGTTCACCGATATATACAAAGGGTACTCCGATACATGTTCGAGGTGCGTTGTTGTTCAATCACTATGTCAAACGCAAGGGTCTTGAAAAGAAGCATCAGTTGATTCGTGATGGCGATAAGATTCGTTTCGTGTATGTAAAGAAACCCAACCCATTTAATGAAGACGTTGTTGCATTCTCGCAAGAACTTCCAAAGGAATTTGGACTTCATCAATTCATCGACTATGACAAACAATTCGAAAAGACTTTCCTTGATGCACTTGACTCAGTTATTGAACCACTGGGTTGGAGCGTAGAAGAAAAGACTTCACTGGAGGACTTCTTTGGATAATATTCGTATCGTTAAAACTGGAATCAATGTTTCCAAAATAAAGAAACAGCTTGACAAGTATCCAGAAGATTGGGGTGGTCAACGCAAGATTGATGCAGCTGAGTCACTACTGGATCGTGGATATAAAGATATTCAAGCAGGAGTATTGCAACTGGTCATGGGTGGTGTGACTAAGGTAGAAGAGTTTGTTGGTGATACAGATATCTGCATCAAGACCGCAGCCTATGATCGTCACACAGAGATCGTTGCATTTCTAAAGAGACACTTTGGAAAGTTTTATCGTTGTGGGTTTCTGTCACTGCCAGTTGGTGGTACAGTTGGACTACATATAGATGAGGGTACATACTACCAAGACAAAGACAGGTATCATCTGTCAATAGAAGGTAGGTATAGATATTTTGTTGGCGATGAGTACGTTGATGTTGAGCCAGGAACTCTATTATGGTTCAACAATAAACTTAAACATGGCACTGAGAACATCGGAGATTGCACACGCATTACTTTTGTGTTCGATGTACCGCAGAAAAAGTTGACTGCAAATAAAAAGTAGAGTATAATTATTTAAAAGGATAGAAATGAAAGCACTAAAATTCTCAGCATCATGGTGTGGTCCATGTCAAGGTCTTGCAATGGTTATTGCCAACGCAGAAGATAAAATTACAGTTCCTATTGAGAACTACGATATCGATACCTGTGGATCAATCTCTGGGGATTACCATGTTCGTTCTGTTCCAACAATGATTCTTCTTAACGATGCTGGTGCTGAAGTAAAGCGCAAAGTTGGTAGCATGGATGAGAAGGCACTTCTTGAATTCCTGAAAGGTTAAAATGAGCATTCTAGATAAAATCAAAAAGAACAGCACAATCAAAGACTCAGCTGTTCTTTCACAATCAAAATTCTTCACCAAGAAGGATATGATTCCTACCTCAGTACCAGCAATCAACATTGCATTGTCTGGTCGCCTTGATGGTGGACTTACTCCAGGCATCACAATGTGGGCTGGTCCATCAAAACACTTTAAGACTGCCTTCTCTTTGTTGATGGCAAAGTCTTACATGGACAAGTACCCAGATGCTGCCATGTTGTTCTATGACTCAGAGTTTGGAACTCCACAATCATATTTTGATTCGTTTGGTATTGATACCGATAGAGTTATTCATACTCCACTGACTGATGTTGAGCAGTTGAAGTTTGACATCATGCAACAACTTCAAGGTGTTGAGCGCAGCGATCATCTTATCATCGTGATTGATTCAATTGGTAATCTGGCTTCAAAGAAAGAAGTTGATGATGCGCTAGAAGGTAAGTCTGTTGGTGATATGACTCGTGCCAAGCAGATGAAGTCTTTGTTCCGTATGGTTACACCGCACTTGAACCTTAAAGATATTCCATTGATTGTTGTGAATCATACTTATATGGAAATCGGTATGTTCCCTAAAGCAATCGTTGGTGGTGGTACTGGTTCATACTACTCAGCTGATAATATCTTTATCATTGGTCGTCAGCAAGAGAAAGAAGGAACTGAGATCATTGGTTACAACTTTATCATTAACGTAGAAAAGTCGAGATATGTGCGTGAAAAATCTAAGATACCTGTTACTGTATATCATGATGGTGGTATCAGTCGTTGGTCTGGTCTACTTGATATTGCGCTTGAATCCAAGCATGTGGTCAAGCCATCCAATGGTTGGTATTCTAAGTGTGACCCAGAAACTGGCGTAGTAGAAGAAAAGAAACATCGTTTAAAAGATACTGACAGCAAAGAATTCTGGATGCCTATTTTGCTGCAAAAGTCTTTCATTGAATTTGTAAAGAACAAGTATCAGGTTGGTTCTTCAGAAATCCTCAAGGATGAAGACATCGAAGCAGAACTTGCAACAATAGATGACGATGAGTAACCTAAGATACATTACCGTAGAAAGTAAGACTACTGGTCTTGAAGCAATAAAGTTGCTTGAAGATCCGTATTCAGGTATAATATTCACTTACGGTAAAGTTAGTTTTAAAGAAGATGAAGCCAATGATCATCTCAAGATAAAGTTTGACTACGATATTTTGCATGATCCAGCTGCTGCTCCAAACAATGAACGCAAGGGATTTGTAAAGGAAGAATTCGAGCAGTACATTGGAGATCTTCTTCAAGAACTACTTCATGAAGAATTAGCAAAAAATAATGTAACTTATACAGGTGGTGTTGACGATGAGAATAGAACAGGCGATATTATCGAATCTGATTCAGAGTGAAGAGTATTGCCGTAAGGTAGTTCCCCATTTAAAGAAAGAGTATTTCTCTGACCGCAAAGAAGCAGCAATTGCTTCTTTGTTACTTACTTTCTTTGAAAAATATAACAAGCCAGCTAGCCTAGAAATTGTTGCCATTGAAATTGGTAATATGACTGGGTTCACTGACAAAGAAGTTCCAGAGATGCAAGAGTTTGCCAGAACTCTAACCAATTTTGAACCAAACCAAGAATGGCTGTTGACCAATACTGAAAAGTTTTGTAAAGATAGGGCAGTGTATAATGCAATCCTCAAGTCAATCAAGATTATCGATGGCAATGATAAAGTTAATACACAAGACGCTATCCCTAGTATTCTTTCTGATGCTCTCTCTGTTTGCTTTGACAATCATGTCGGTCATGACTATATCGAAGATGCTAATGATAGGTTTGATTACTATCACAGGGTGGAAGAGAAAATTAGTTTCGACTTGGACATGTTCAACAAAATCACCAAAGGTGGACTTAGCAAGAAAACTCTAAACATTGCACTGGCTGGTACTGGTGTTGGTAAGTCGCTATTCATGTGTCATGTATCAGCTGGTGTTCTGATGCAAGGTAAAAATGTATTATACATAACTATGGAAATGGCTGAAGAGCGTATTGCTGAGCGTATTGATGCGAACTTGCTCAACCTAACTATGGATGAACTAAAAGTAATTGACAAGGATATCTTTGATACACGTATTGAAAAGATCTCCAAGAAAACCAAAGGACACCTGATTGTTAAAGAGTACCCAACTGCTTCTGCTCATGCTGGCCATTTCCGAGCACTATTGGAAGAGTTAAAGTTGAAGCGTGAATTCATGCCAGACATTATCATGATTGACTACCTGAATATCTGCGCAAGTCAGCGATTGAAAATGGGAGCCAACGTAAACTCTTATACATATGTAAAGACAATTGCTGAAGAACTACGTGGCTTGGCTGTTGAGTATAATGTTCCCATTATGTCAGCTACCCAAACAACTCGTTCAGGATTTACGAACTCGGATCCAGGACTTGAAGATACTTCAGAATCGTTTGGTTTGCCAGCCACTGCTGACTTTATGTTTGCCTTGGTATCGAATGAAGAACTTGAACAACTGAATCAGATTATTGTAAAGCAGTTGAAGAATCGCTACAATGATCCAAACCATTACAAGCGATTTGTTATTGGTATTGATAGAGCCAAGATGAAGTTGTATGATGTTGAAGCATCTGCACAAACTGGATTGACTGATGCTGGTACAAAAGATGATGATAAACCATTATTCGATAAAAGTGACTTTGGCAAACGACTACATAGTAATGGTAGTGCACCATTTAATGGGTTTAAGTTTTAGGAGAAAGATATGGTAAAGGTATTAGTAGCTGAAAATAAATTAGACATGACTCACATGATGGGTCAGTTCCCAGATGAGAGACATTATGATTTTCTCATCGAAGAAGACATCGATGTATACATGCCAGAGATTCCTGGTCATCCAGAGATGACATACTCTGAAGAAAGAATCGTTCTTAAGTTTCGCAAGAACTGGTTCACCAAAGAAGAACAAGATGCCGCATACGCTGGTCTGAGAGAAGCAGCAGTTGAGACTCAGAATCGTGGCATTGCAGCTGGACCACGTCAAGGTTCTTTGGGTAATCGTCAATGGGTAACTGAGTATGAGTACGAAATGCTTGATCAGTTTTTAAAGCCAACAGAGAATCTGTTTGGTGAAGATCCAATTGAAGAAGTACGCAAGAAGTATGAAGGTAAGAAAGACAGCGCATCTAATCGTGCACGTGTCTGGTCTATTGAGCGTGTAAAGAAAGAGAACTTTAAGTTTGAAGAGTGGGTTGATGCAATGAAGCAACTCCCACCAGATGAAGCCAAAGATAAAGCAGAATACGTGGCAGAGAAACTAATCTGTATGACTACGTATGCGAACTCAGTTCATTCTGGTATCGCTGGTTGGTTTGATCGTTACCCACGTATTCCTTATGGTCGTGCAACATCTTACACTCGTGATCAGTTTGACAAATTTCAAATGGCATTTCCATTCCTTCAAAGTCTTGCCAAAGGTTTCAAAGACCTACTGCCTTGGAGATATGAGAATCAAATGACTGCAGCACGCAAGATTGATTCAGGATTCTTGGTTCCAGAAACTCCCTTTACAACTATCACTGTGAACAAAACATTCCGCACTGCTTGTCACTTTGATGCTGGTGATTTGAACAGTGGCTTGTCAAACCTGTTGACTCTTTCAAACAATGGTAACTACTCTGGTTGTTATCTTGTTGCACCTGAGTATCGTGTTGCTGTTAATGTTCGTCCAGGTGACTTGCTTCTTATCAACAACCATGAAGTAATGCATGGCAATACTCCAATCATCTGTAATGACGAGATTGCTGAGCGTATTTCTTTGGTTTGTTATTTTCGTGAGAAGATGCTTGAGTTGGGTAGCAAAGAATACGAGGATACACGTTTCCAATTCGTTGAAGATCGTAGACTCAACAAAGAACACCCAGAACAGCGTTCACTTTGGAATGGTGTAAGTCCAGGTATGTGGGACTCAGATGAATGGTATGATTATCTGCGTGGTAAACTTGGTGAAGAAGAACTTTACAAGTATCATCCAGATGCACAACAGTCATCCTCACTTGAAGGATTCTTTTGATGTGCGCAGTAGTTGGTGCAGTAATCCGCAACTTTAATGAGAAACATGCGGCAATGTTGAAGTGTGTGTTCTTTGAATCTCGTATTCGAGGAATGCATGCCACAGGAGTATCTTATGTCAAACACAATAAGATACACACAGACAAACTACCAGTTCCAGCAACTGAGTTTGCATTTAGATTTTGGGATTATGTAAATGAGGACGGTAATCTTTACCTTGTTGGGCACTGTCGTTACAGCACTTCTGACCTTGAATATAATCAACCAATTAACAATGATAGCATTTCGGTGGTTCACAATGGAGTGATCACACAAGAACTTCCAGAGAATTGGAAAGACAAGTATGGATACCAATGTGAAACCAAAAATGACACTGAGCTAATCCTCAAGTCATTGGAAGATGATAAGTCTCCATTAGACCATTGGTCCAATGCATCATTGGCTGTTTGTGAATTATGGGCAACAAAGAAGATTCGTTTCTATAGAAATGGAAAGCGTCCAATTTACTTTACTTTAATTGATGGTGGAACTATAATTACTTCTACTGAGGACATTGCTGTTCGTGCTGGCTTAGTCAATACTGCTGAGGTTCCATTCAATACATACCTTACAGTTGATGAACGAAATGTAATGACACTTGAAAACGTAGGTGTAAATAATAAGGACTTACAACAGGTAGACTATGAAATTGAAACAATACGAATCTGATAAATTTACTTACGGTATGGAAATAGAGTGGGGTGATGTGCCTCGCTCTTTTTCAATTCCAGAACATCTTGGCACTTGGGAATATAGTGAGCGAGATATTGTAAACCTACTAGAACCATACCAATACGTATGTGCAGATCCACTAGGTATCGATCCTCCAGTTGGTGGTGAGATTAATACCAAACCAACCAGAACTTGGATGGAACAGGTCGATCGTTATTTCGAACTCCAGAAACTCTTTGAAGATAATGGTACACCACCTACTGTTGGTGCAACCTGCCATACACACATACACTGCAGAGTACCTGGACTTCGAGATGACATTGATGCACTAAAGCGACTGACCAAATACATCAAAGAGAATCAGCACACTACCATTGAGCATGTGTATGGTTTCTTTGAGCATAATGAGATGCGTGGTGTCAAAGGTTCTAAGATGTATTTGAAGTTTGATGGTGGTCGTGCCTTACCAGATTACATGAGTGATAACATCATAAATCGAGCAACTGACTTTCAGTCTTTCGTTAAGATGCATGCTGCTGGTAAAGATGGTGTATCAATGGGTAGACCATTTCGTTATGCAATCAATATGTACGCATTGAAGCACATTGACACTGTGGAGTTTCGTTTATTTCGTGGTACAATGAAGCGCAATGAACTTGAAACATGTTTTAGATTTGTTCAGGATTTCCTACATGCTGCACTAAATGATGGACCAACTGTTGCTGAAATGATTTCAACAAACAATTACACTTTCCCTCCAATGATGTGGAGTCTACCGCAATTCATCGGCTGGGAAAAAACAAAACACCCAGAAGGTCGTGGAGAGAAAGTGAGGACATACGTTGAAGTTGTCTAAATGTTCACGTGCTGAATTCATTGATGCAATATCTACTGAGAAGGGTGATAACTTTGCTCGTACATTCGTGGCAAAGGCAGATATGCAAGCACAATGGGATGAGTGTTGGGGAGCGTTTGATGACAGTGGCGAGTTAATGGCTGCAATCATTACTACAATCTCAAAGCGTAAACCATTCGTTGCTAATCTTCAACTGCTGCATACCTTTGTAAAGCATAGAGGCAAAGGTGCAGCCAAAGTCTTATGTGAGGATTCACTGCGTCAGGTAAAGAAACGCAGAGCAGAATACTTTAGAGTATCATCTGAGGTAGATGCAGTTGGCTTCTATGAAAAGATAGGTTTTAAGTTTTGGGGTAAACAAAAGAGTGGGTGTCAACTGTCAATCTTTCGCATTGATGGTAATACCTTTGCTGAAGGCGACTATGACTACCATGACTCAATGATCAATAATGCAATACACAAAAAGGGTAAGGGTGGTTGTGTTGAGATTTTTGATATTGCAACCAAACAAAATCTTGACCTGCAAGTCTTTTCGTAGTATAATAAATTATGGATCATAGAAACAACCCAAGAGAATCATTCATTCGCTGGTACGCATGGTCACTTCAATACGATGATTGTGACCCAGCAGTATGGGCAACAAACTATCTCAATAAACGCTATGAGCACAATGATGAACAACGTCTATGGCTTTGCTGGCTTTATGGAAACACATACCATCTTCCAACTGCTTGGGTATTGATGAATGAGTTTCCTGACTTTGAACTGGCAACTGTTGATCGAATGACTCAGTGGAACACAGCGAATTATAAAAGACTAAGGTATCAAACTGATACGAAGTGGAACAAAGGGCATCTTCCTACTATGTTTTCTTCCTATCAAGAATTTATAGGAAGTGGAACTCAACGTGAAAGACTCGAAACCTACTATGGCACCGACAAGGAAGCAAACTTTAATGCGCTGTGGACTGTACTTAAAAACAGTCTTCACAAATTTGGTAGATATTCCACTTGGTTTTATCTACAGCACCTCAAGCATACTGCTGGTGTTCCTATTGAGCCTACTAGTCTCATGCTGGATGATTATGATGGTTCCCGTTCTCATCGTAATGGATTACTTCTTGCCCTTGGCAAAGCTGACGATATTGATAGAAAACTCACTAGAGCGGAATATGCATACCTTGAATCATGTAGCAAGAGCATTATTGTTGAAATGAGAGAAAGGTTTCCTGCGTTGGCTAGTCAAATAGATTACTTTACCATGGAAACTTGTCTGTGTTCCTTCAAGAAAATTTTTCGTGAACATCATGGGCGATACCTTGGTTACTATCTTGACAGACAAGCAGAAGAAATTATGCAGTGTGAGAAAGATGGTTGGTATGGTATTGAGTGGCAAGTGCTTTGGGATGCTCGCAATGAGACCATTGATCTAAGATTAGACAACAAACTTGGTATCAACAAAGAAAAGTTTAAGTCATTTGTAAGCAGTGGAAGCATCGATCGACTTGATTGGATGTTTGATGATGAACAAGAGATTGGTATTGGACTGGAGGCATTCGCATGAGTAATATAATGGCAGGGAAAATTACAGCTGGTGATACGATTACTATAACTGGAAATAATGGTACTGGTGTTACTACTGGTACTAATATATTCACAACTACTGGAATAAACACTGGAGCAGTTGGTACGATGACGATGGTTATGCCAAAAGCATCTTTAGATTATCTACTTGATACCTATGAGATGAATCAAATAGTCGTTGAGCATAAACTTCAAGAGCAGGAGTTAATGACATTGAAGAATGCTGATGTTGATTTTGCTAACCACATCAAAGTCAATTTGACAAATCGTACTGCAGAAAGAATCGTACAGAAGATGTCCTTTACTAAGGTTAAAGATCCGAACATGGATGTTACTTCGTTCCGAGGAAGGATCTGGGTATTTACAAAAGATGAACTTGAACAATTGATTAAGGATGCACAAAATGCGTAAGATTATTGCTGTTGGTGGTCAACCAGGAACTGGTAAGACAACTCTGTTCCGTAAGTTTATTGAGAACTACGAATGGCGTAAATGCGAACCAAAGAAATTGCTCAATGCTCTCTACTGTGAAGAGATCGATACCTATATCCTAGGTAAGTATGAAGATGGTGAAACCTTTGCAGGAACTGATCGTTTAAGTATGGCTGTTCAACCAGTGGCTCAGGAATTCGTTAAAGAAACGAATCACAATATCCTCTTTGAAGGTGATAGAATCTTCAATCAGTCTTTCCTAGAATTCTGTATGGCTCTCCCTGCAGATCTTCAGGTAGTCTATCTAAAGGTTCCCGATGCTCTACTAAAGCAGAGATATCAGGATCGTGGTTCCGACCAGTCCGAGATATTTCTAAAAGGTCGGGCTACTAAATATAATAACATACTGTCAAATTTTGAATTGATGTCCTATATTACTGAGTTTGCAAACACTAACTTAGAGGAGCAAGCGAAAGTTCTTGCGTTTTTGGAGGGTCACTTAGCCAAATAGCAATTGCTTTCTAGGGTACGATGAGATTCCTAGAAACCTACAATTCGGACTGGATGGAACTGCTTAACTTCTATGAGCGACCATTCAGAGCTAAACTTGTTCCTGCAAAAGTCTGGAAAGATTTAGATCGTTATAAAAACGATCAAGAAGGACTTTCCAACTACATGAGAAAATGGCGAACACGTCTGTTGTTCGTTCCACCTCCAGCAAAGTCTAAACTCTGGCAGAAGTATGTAGCTGTTGGTGGTGAATATGCTCCAGATGAGCGACAGATAACTCTTCATCTTTATGCCAGCAATTTTAACAAACATCCCTTTACAGAAGAGACTTGGAAAACTTTCAAGTATCGTTTAATTGCAACTTTAATGCATGAGTTGATTCACTTCATGCAATTCCATAGAAGAGATGATAACTGGAGCAACTACGTTGTTCCCTACAAGAAAATCGGAGTTGCAAAGAAAGACGCAGAACGTGCTTATCTTTCCGAGTTCGATGAGATACAGGCATACGCTCATTGCGTATATTTGGACTTCAAAACCTACCGTCCAAACGTGCCTATCGATGACTTACTAAATCGCTGTAAGAAACATCGCGATTCAAAAACCCTACACTACTTCCTGAAGACTTTCAACTACGATTTTAGGAACAATGTTTCTCCTCAGAAGATTGTTCAACAGATCGCTAAATGGGATCGCAAGTATATCAGAGCAAAAGTATCCTAAATAATGTAGTAACAACTTTATTGATGGATAACGAATGGCGACTGCTCAGGTAACAGATAAACAGTTAATACCCAACAAGTTTGGGTTTGACGATACTCCTATAAGTCTAGGAAAACTAGACAGCACAATTAGGAGCAAACTCAAACAGATGAATCTATCGAATGCAGCGATAGAGGCATGCACACATATTCTAGATGAATCTATTGCAGGTAAACACACATTCAAAGCAAAGTTTACTGGTCTTACCACTCAAGAATATAATATCATTCTCAAAGACTTTGGAGAGTTGACTGGTGCTGCATATCTTCTAAAAACAGAATCAAAAAAATATGGTCATGTAAAATTTCCAACTGGTAATGAGAAATTGATTGACTACATTCTTGTAACCAAAGATGGTGCTGATGAAAAGTTTTCTGCCAAAGCAGGACAGGGTGGTAAACCATCTATTACTTCCATTATGCCAGTCATTGAAAAATTCATTCGTGGTGGTAAATTAGATAACAAATATCAAAAAGCATCATGGGTGCTTTTTCACTTATCCACTGAAGAAACTAATGGACTTTATTATGGTCCACTTAAAGCTGCAAATTATCTTCAGACTAATGGTTATAAAGCACTAATAAAACTTCTTACATCTGAGAAGGTATACAGCACTGGAATCCCAACACCAGAACAACTTGATAACGCAGTTGCTCGTGGTGGTAGTTATGATAGTTGTATGAAGTTGTTTGATAACTTCTACACACAATCTGGTTATAAATCTAATATGGACCATGCAGTGACACTACGAACAATTGTATCACCACGTGCTGGAAAAGAGAAACGCTGGGGTGTGCTACACTATCCAATTACAGCTGAGTTGGTTAAGTGGTTAAATACAGATACTAATAATGCTAAACAATTATTGACGATGGCTGCGCAAACATTAACTGTCACTCAGGTCTATCTAGATTTAAAGGGTGATACTTTAACTTATACTGTTAAGGGATTCTCTGATGCAGAATTCCAGTTTGGTTCACCAAGTAGTGTACCTCGTCCAACAAATAACCGTATTGGATTTACGATGAAGAAATCTCCATCGCCGAAAACAAAATAAGGAAACAACATGAAAAATTTTGCAGAATTTTTAAAAGAAGAAGCTGAAGAAAGTAAGCAGCTAAAACATATTACTCATCCAGAAGATCGTCCATTGATGCATGGACATGCTGGATTTGAACATGCTCATGCTGCACTAATGCAAGC